>Ga0116228_10003201_pt1 | contig 14349 bp, 8 predicted proteins | sample S1TSphfallax_2_FD_89694 | JGI IMG/M metagenome (GOLD analysis project Ga0116228, IMG submission 89694) | Host-associated microbial communities from peat moss isolated from Minnesota, USA - S1T2_Fc - Sphagnum fallax MG | ecosystem: Host-associated > Plants > Peat moss > Unclassified | place: USA... | reverse complement strand
CTAGAAGTCCCGGGATTAGACTAGGAAGAGGGACTAGATTATCAAGCTTGAATCTGCATCCAAAACCAACCACAAGAGGGTTAGTTCACATTCGGGAACACCCTTGGGTGTTGGGACAAGCCATAGGCACTTTGACACACAAGACTCACCACGGCCCGGACTCGGGGGAAGCCACCACCTTTCCCCATATAGTATTCTCTACGTTACTCCGCGGAGGCTACATCCAAATGGCTCTTTTCTCGAGACTCCCAAGTTGGAGTCCCGAAACTATCCTGGGTTATAATCCCGAAACTTTGAGAGCTCATATCTCCCGACTGCAGAGTTTGATCAAAGCGAGGTCTAAACCAAAGTTGTAGCTCTCTTCGAGAGCTTTCCAACGCCATGTCGCACTCCAGATTCGGATGTCGCGAAGAGGTCGATTCCCGACTTTTAGTGGTCGAGAGTCAAACTGCTAGTTTGACTCCCGGCCCTTCTTTTGCCCATAACTTGGGCTGCAGATGTCCAAATGATCAATGCGAGGCCATTTTGGACATCTACACTTCAAGACCTTTCCAATGACACCAAGAACACTTCAATGCAAGGTGTTTTGGCCTCTATTTTCGAGCTCTAAACATTCAGAAGTCCCGGAGGACTCAAAGTCCCCAACTTTGGGAGTGTGAGTTTCATCCTCACACTTGGCCAAAGTGGGGTTGCGACATATGAACATGAAACTCCACCTGCCAATTTTGTGATATCAATATTGGTGCTTCAATATACGTTTTTTTTATCAATTCCCAAGCCTTCAAACATTCTTTTGTACAAAAAAAAGTCTTTGGCTTTCTGGTCATTTTAGGTGCCATAATAGCAACAAAGTTTTTTATAAAGGTTTTATAAAAATGTGCCATCCCATTAAATACTTGAATTTGTTGTGGATTCTTGGGTGGTGAATGTTTACTATTGCTTGTATCTTCTTTGGATATAGTAGTTTCCTTTCTTTGAAAACAATAAAACCCAAGATCATTCCTAAAAATACCATAAATGCACATTTTTCTGGATTCAAATTAATGCCATATTCTTTCCACTTTTGAAAACATAATCTAAATTTCTACAAATGACTTTTCATGTCACTATACATTGTAAAATCATCGTCGTCATAAAATTATCCAAATATTTTCTAAATGCATTGGTAACAACTTTTTGATATGTTGGAGATCCATTTTTCATTCCAAACAACATCACCTTCCATATTATAGCCCCCTAGTCTGTAACAAATGTAATCTTATAGTTGTCATTTTAATGTTATAAAGATTTGATGATACCCTAAATATCCATCTAAGAAAGAATATGCCTCATACCTTGTTATTATGTTTATCACTTCATTTGTGAAAGATAATGGGTATGGATCCTTCTTTGTGGGTGCAATTAATTTTCTAAAATCTATACAGATTCTCAATTTGCCATTTTTCTTGGGTATTACTACTATGGGTGACAACCATGTAGCCTCTTGTATATATTGAATAAATTTAGTTATTAACAACTTGTTTATATCTTGTTTAACTATAAAAACATAGTTTGGATTTAATTTATACTTGGCCTAATGTGCTAGTGGTATAATAGTGTCCAATTCAGTTTTATTTTATGTTAATTTTATTGGAATCCCTTTCAAATCATTGTATGTCCATGCAAAAACATTTTTGAATTCCTTCAACAACTAATCCATGTTCTAAAATACTAATCTTCACATTTGCATCCATGATCTCCACCTCTGTGGTTTTCATAGATTAAATTGTCTTTAAGTAAATTGATTATTCCTATTAAGAACAATTTTAATTGTGTAGCAAAGATGATATCTTTTTCTTCATTTGTGATGCCATTCTGATAATTGTAGCACAATAAAATTTCTATTTTTCTTGCTTCACCTCCCAAATGTTTTGTGACTATAATTATTTTGACTATCCCATTCCCTTGTAGGGTAATAGTGTTACTTCCCCAATAATGTGCCATTCTAACATCCCTCAACCATGGCCTTCCTACCAACATGGAATAATTAAAATCTAACACACTATTATGAAGTACAATAAATATAGTTATGTAAGGAATACCATAAACATATATCTTCAAATCTCTAATTAACCCCATTAGTTTTGTGATTGTTTGATTTGCCATCCTTAGATTATATGGTGTAGGTTTAGGCTTTGGAAGCCCCAACCTTAATCTCAATTGTTCTATGATAATATTAACTCCAAAACCTCCATCTAGCAACACATCTTCTATTGTATTCTTCCCAATATATACTTGGATAACTACCATATGATTATATATTCGTACAATAGTTGTCCCTACCTCTAGTATTGAAAAACCAACTTGTTTTTCTATGGTTGCTTTGTTTACATTTTGAAAATTTTCTAATTTTAGCTTTTGCCATAGATATCTTTTTAAATTATGAATTATTTAAAATAATTTCACAAGTTCAAAGTATAATTGTTTCTAACATTTTCTTAGCAATATTTAGAAATATCTCTTCTATTGTAATTAGTTTCTCTTGTGAGTTCAATACATCTTGAGATTTTTATGCTTCCGTAGGAGTAATATTTGGCATATTCGAACAAGTTGTGTTCCATCCCTCCATGAATGTGGATGGCCCTTTTGGTTGGGTCTGTGTCTTTTAAATTTGTTGAATTATCTCCACCATTGACTTTTTCAACCATTCTTCTTTCTCCCAATCAACAAGACTTTTTGCTTTCCTTGGCTTTCTATCCTTGAACACTTGTTCTTTAATTGTTTTATTTCTTGTTGCCACATTAACATCCACCACATTCACATTTGTAGTGCCTATTTTTGCTTCAATAATAGGTTGAAACTCTATTATTGTCACATATTTTCCATGAAACATCTTCTACATTTGAGTAAACTTCAAACAATCTGTCATTTTATGTCCATTCAAACCACACATGTGGCATGCATATGAACATGTCTTATGTGGTTTTTGATTTGGTTGTGTGACCTTTTTGGTTGCCATTGTGGTCTACTCTTTCTTCTTTTTGCATGTCTCCACATTATGATTCATCATCCCATAATTTATGCAATGTTTGTTAGTCTTCCTTATATTATTTTGTGTTTTCATTAATGTCATTTCTTTGGTATTCTATGGTATTGAAAGTTCACTCCTTGTTTCTGAAATAGTCATGTTTTCTTCATACAACATTGTTGCCACCTTATGTTGTTGTAATGTTGACCTTTTCATCACTAAAGTCACAATTTTGAGGTACAATTATAAACTTGTTTTACACACAATAGTAAAAAAGTTGTTTGTGGTTGGTATTTATAAACCATGAGCCATCTTTTGAATTTGCTCATAGTAAACCTCCACCATTTTAATCTCCTCTTCTTTATATTCTTTAGTTCCATGTATATTTGCTCATCATTTTGAATCTTTCGATGAGGATTACAAAATGCCTATGTAAGCTCCAAAAAAATACACTTAAGGAATTCCAACATTTAATAATGGAACTAGTTTAATGCTATATTTTTTAGCGTATAGCTAAACGTATTGATGATATAATATTTCTAAGTCTCTACGTTTACTTTTATTACAAAATTGAACACTTTGGATGAACATTTTTTTTGAATTAAGATAGTTAAGAGCTACCTTGTTTGGCCTAACATAATGGCCATCTCTATGATCAAGAATTGATACAATTATAGCAATGGTTCTATGTATCCTCCTTTTGAATTCATTGCATTTGTAATTTTGTATGCTTTAGCAGCCATTGAATTCATTACATTTGCAATTTTGTACCCTTTAACAACCATTGAATTCATTAATGGTTCATTTATAGTCCTATTCACATGAGTAATCATTATTGAATTGGTAAACACCATCCATGGTAGGCGTAACAAATGTTTCAACTCTTGTGGTTGTTATACCCACATCCAATGATTGGGTAATGTCTTATGGTATAAACAATATGTGCCTTTTCAAGTCTTTCTTTTGCTTTTAGAACTCGTTTGTCCAACATCAGATTTTGATAGGAGATTTTTATAAGCCCTGCATACTCCTTTCCATATTCAAGATTATCATTTGTTTGTCTTTCAATAACTTGTTGATTTGCATCCAAGTTCAATTATCACTATAAACTTCGAATCACCATCTGATACATCTTGTTTCATAATTTTGTCTTTAGAGTCTATAGATCATTCTAGAATCTTTATGGTGTTAACCACTCAAACCTTTGATACTTTTTAACATACCCTTTTAAATTATGAATTGAAAAAGGAACAACATTATTCATTTAAACATTTTCATCTACAATACAAAACAAAATTTGTATTTTTTTTTCTATTTTTTCTTTTGATTACTGAAAGAAAAAATAGAAAAAAAATTCCCCACAAAATGGTCACCAAATGATAGAAGTGAAATTTAATTATTGTAGAATATTTCACACCACTGTAACAACATATTGCATTTCACATGCATACATTCACTATTTTTGCCTTCATTTTCAACATATTTAACATTACCATTCATTAAAACATCATATTCACGGTTATTGCATATAACCAAAATTTGCACTTTAAAATACATTGTAAAAAACTCTAGAAACAATATTACAATTCATTTCATCATATTTTAATACTACATAGAATTCACTCAAGAACCTCTCCCTTTGGGTAGTCCCTAATCCTCATCATGATTCAAAACCAACAAGAATTCAAAATTCAAACTAACAAAGTTCCTTGATCAATCCTTAACCTAAATGCCTTATTTATCCAAAATCATGTATTCATCCTACCCCCTTAACAATCCAGAAGTACTAGGTCACAAAAACAAGAGATTCCCAATTTTAAATTGCTTAGTTCAAACTTCATACAAGATGTAAATGTTGGCTAATGGTTTGCATATGAACAAAGATTCATGTGAAATGGCATAAAATGGAATATTCAAGGAAGTTTCAATGTCGATTTAAACCTAGGAACCATTAGAAAAAACCTTACACTTATCAACTCTTGTCCAATGCCAATTTCAAATCCTACCCCATAATGGCCTTGGCACTAAAATGATAAAGAATTTGTAATTCTACAATCCAACAATAATGGAAGTAAAACCATAGTCGTCTTATTTATCCACTTGTGTTACACACCTAACAAATAATCAACCCCAATTTTGAAGCTTAGAAAAGACGAAATGTTCAAGGTCTACTAACACAAGAACAATTCAAGCACTAATGAATTACCAATCACCTTCCCACCACAGAAACTAAAGCTCAAGAGTGCTTGAAACAAATTGTTACTCTCCAATTTTGAACAAGGAACACAAATGTTGATTTCTTCAACAAAATTTTCAACTACACCTTCAACTTTGTTCAAAATCTTTCACACTTAAACACAATAATCACAAAAATGTAGAGGGAAAAATGAAGAAAGAAAGGAGGGAAAAGAAAATTTGCCTACAATCTAGTGGTGCTTGACTTGGATTTTGTGATGGTGGATCGTTAGCTGCTATAATGTTCCGCCATTAAAAGTAGCAAGCTTTTTTGAGTCTCTACACACCTGCTTACCTTTCCTCTCCTAGACAATGAATGAGCAACACATCTTGCCCCCTTACCCCAGTCCCCTTGAGGTACTAGTTGCCCCTATGAACTTTTTCTTGCTTAGGTTTTCAAAATGTACTTTTTAGACACTTTTACTTTAGCAACAAGGATAAGCATTTGGTTTATTTTATTTTTCTTGGACCTTGTGAAAAGTGATGAAGAGGTCTACCTACAATTACAAAACATTCAATAATAAATTACTAAATGTGTTGAAGGTTGCTATGAACACCTATTGAAATAGTTAATTATTTACAAGTTAAAACAACAAATGTTTTCCTCATTATTGTTTTTAGAATAGGACATTACCTTACTTAGGATTAACAACAACAGGAATGAAACAAGATACATTGATTGAACACAAATAAGTTGTTATAGTTTGTGATCAGGAAAGTGGCCTTGTTAATTTGAATTACAATGCTCTAACCACTAACCACACTAAAAGCTAATGAAAGTATGTATAATCCAGTAATACATGTTACAATTAAATCTACATCTACATGTACTAACTGTAATAAAATAGGTCATATTCTTGAAACTTGTCATAACTAGAAGAAAGAAGTTGTAGTAGTATCAACCGCCACAATGAAGTCTATAAAACCCATAACATGATCTAATGCATAACCTATTAAACCTACTAGAATACCCCCCTACATTATCCTTGTATTATATGTTTTAGTGTTGATTATTGATTTGGAAATTGTCCTAGGAAAATTGAAATACAAAATATGTTTAGAACCAAGCTTTTTATTTTTAATACAATGGCATGTAAGCCTCCTAAACAAATAATGTTCCAGTAAATGTGGTAGGTGCTATCACTCCTCACAGCCCACAACCAGAACAACATGTGTTGAAAAATCAAGAAACAATTAAAACCAAAAGAGCAACATACTAAGAAAAGGAACATCTATGTGATTCATTTGTCGAAATTGTGAAACAACTACAACATAGTGAAAATTGACTAATTAGCCATTATAAGACCTAGGGAACCATTGTAGAGTAATTGGGTTGGATTCTTTGAAAATACTATTGCAAATCAAATAGTTGAAAACAATCAAACCAATGAAATGCCTTTACAACATGTGACATTAGAGCAAGTAACATTAAAAAATAATGGAAGAAATTGAAAATAAGAGGTCACAATTGATTAGTGCATGGGGTTTAGTGGGTAAGGTAAACACATTTGGATGTGGTGACAAAATGTTCTAGCAAAAGCTAAACTAGTAAATCCTTACACTCCCACTTTTTGGTGTTGTTGGATGCATCTTTCTATGTGCATAGATAAATTAAATGGCTTCAATATGATGTGTGTAAAAATCTAAGGCACTTCAAGAGCCCTTCATTGTTTGAGATGGCAAGGGCAAGGTTAAACTTGGTGGGGACACATGGGAATTTGGTGAATACATTATAACCACAACCATGATTGTTATGTGTAGTTTGAAACAAGGTTAATCATGAGATGATGAACTTGAAGATTCCATATAGTGCTTGAAGCCATTTAAGTGTAAGTAGGTAGATGATTTTTGAGATCAAATTGGGTTATGTGGGCCTTTGTTGTATTAGGTGTGGATGATGATGGTGTGGAAAATATGTGTTCCAAAAATCAATGTTGGAATGTGTGACAAGAATCCAATTTCAGGATGTTATCATCTCAGATTGGGGCTTCGAATCAAATCAAGTTGAAATGAAAAAACAATATGCCAAGTTGTTAGAATCATGTGATACACAAACTTAGGACATTAAGTTATTGAATGCGGCAATTAAGATGTTCATGATGAAACTATTGGCACATCAAGTGACCCCACATCATATGCTAGACCTTTTGGTAGAAACTACATCAAATGGAGAGGTGCACAAGGGAGTGAACAACAACTCCAACTTAACTACCACTATGCTTGCGAATTTGCAATTTGGTAGCATGCAATTATCAACTATTTGCAATGATAATTAGAGGAGGGGAAAGTGAACATGATGGGGAAGCAAAACTTGGGGTTATTATTGGACTACAAGAATTTCAAGCCCCATAGTCACATTGTGCCGTGTCACAATAAAAGGAGGCCAATTTGCATGTCCAACATCCTTCACCACAATCTAAGGTGGCCATGAAGAAGGTAAGAAATAATGGACACTAAAAGAAATTTGGAAATCAATGATTGAATTTGCGATTCATTTATAGTTGTAATGGACATATGTGATTAAAAATAACCTAGGTGTTTTGGACAAGTGCCATAAGATAGTTAGTCACAAAAGACATGACATAGCCATGAAGTTGAAAGTCTAGTTGCAAACTTTACGATTAGGCCAAAAAAATTCATCTATTGCCATGGATAATCATTATTATGATGTGGAACCCCAATTTGCAATTGCATTTGTGACTACATTTGGGATAATTTCCATTGATGGGTGGTTAGGATTTAACCATGTGGCAATTTAAAAAGCCAATGGCCATAAAATGTGGGACAATTTTCCGTTTGTTCAAATATATATATATATATATATAATTATAGTAATTAAATACTATAAATACTTAATTGTAATCAATCTTATGATAAACTATAATAGGCAATTTATTTGATGTTAGGTTAAAGTAGAATAGGCTACCTAACATAGGTTAAATAAGTAGGTAATAGGATCCTAATTATTTTGTTGGGGACAAACCTTTTGATTGGCTCATCCCAAATGGCACATGCACTATTTTATAGTGCATACCATGAATATAGTCCTCTCTTTCACCTATTTATATACTTTACAAGTTTGAAATTATAGACAAGGATATGGGATAAATTCTAATAAAAGGGGAAAATAATGACACTACAACACTATCACAACCTTTGTCCCATACAAAAACATTATGATATATATCCACATAATAAAATATTTACTATTTTTCCTAATTATTTACTACCTACCACTTAACTTAACTACATACTATGTATTACTTATCCTACTTATTACACATTACGTAAATTACATACCTACTATCTATTACCTACCCTACATTTAATAAATTAATTACCTAACCTACCTAATTTATTATTATTATAAATATCATGTGTCCACATAATAAAAGATTTACAATTTAACCTACCTATTATTTACTATTACCTATCCCACTTATCACATACTACCTATGCTACATACTTACTATCTACCACTTAACCTACATTTAATATATTAATTGTTTAACATAGCTAATTAATCAATCAATTAATACAAAAACATTACAACATATCCACAAAATAAAATACCCCTTGCTTAACTTAACCTACCTACCTACTACCTACTAGTACCTATCCTACTTACTACCTACTACCTACTACCTAGTCTATTTATTAATTAATGACCTAGCCTACTAGTTAGTTATTTAGTTTACTTAGCCTAACTAGGTCTAACCTTCATTGCCTAGCCTATTAACTACACTTAGTAGACTAGACTACTACTACTTATAGATCATTTAGGTTAATTAACTAAGTATGTAAGCTAAGTTAGGCTACCAATGTCCATGGGCCTACCTAGTCTAACATAACTTATTAAACTTACCTAGCTTAGTTTACCAACTAAGTTATAATAGCCTTTTCTAGTGACCTATTAACTGTTAGATATTATATCATGGAAGACTCGTGGATGGGTACATTGAAGGGATAATAATCCAATTGAAATAGCAAACTTCGCCATGTGTGGATTATGTTTCTTTGTACATTTGGTAGAATATATTATTGTAGTTGCAAAAAAATTCATTGTAGTTGCAAAAATAGTTATGTTATCATCCATCAATGGATGCAATCAAAATTGGATGACATTGTTCACTTTTCATTTACATTTTCAATGAAAAACCATTTTAATTGTAAGTTGTGACATTTATGACTAGAATTTTGTTCAACCCTTTTTGTTGCATATGTGACTACAAGAAGTTGTAACTACATGGACATGTAGGATTAACACGCCGCTAGTTGTAAAATAAGTTGGTTTGGACATTAGTTGCATAGTAGTTGCAAAAATATGGTTAAAATGGACAACATGTCTTCTAGTGGGAAGGGCATGTGTGGTCTCTATTATGGGGTTTGTTGGTATGTGTAAAAAAAGAGGTTTGGATCAGAAATGTTGTAATAGTTAAGCCTAGAAGACATTGAGATATGTGCCTTATGGGTTTGCCAAGTAGGTTTATATGTTTTGGTAGCAATAAACTACCATTTGGGTGGTTATTGGTCCATTAGAGATGCATGTGGTATAAGTTACCTACCACATCTTAAAACTTAAACCCCATTTGTAGGTCATTGGACCTATAGAAATGAGGGTGGGACATGGTATAGTAGTCAAAGATAAAAGACTTTGGGATGGTTGTGTTATCGGTTTGTCTTGGTCTTATATGTCATGGCTGTAATATAAAGCCATTTGGCTAGCTTTTGGTAGTAGATGTGGATTTAATTTTTCCAGAACCACTTCGCATTTACTATAACAACATATTTTCACTACAAATATACATTCATTCACAACTTTGCACTATATCTAAACATACATCTATCTATAATCCACCAAGACACCATATTCATGATTATTTTTAATAACTAGAATCTGTAATCCAGAATATAAGGTCAAAAACTACAAATAAAATTACAATTCATTTTCTGATATTTTTAATATTAGAGATGATTCACACATCAAATTGAATATGTAAATTAATGGAAAAGTTTATGCTCCCTTGTTTATTGAAAATTTCAACAAAATTATAGCAAAAATCCATGTTCTATGGAAACGTAATCAAATAACAAAAGAAATTTGTAAATTCAACATTTGAATTTATAGTTTTTTTTTAAAGTACTTACATATCTATTTTTATTCCAAAAATATGTGTGTATGAATGTCCTGAATTTTCCCAAAACTACCATTTTTGGTAGTCCCCAAGTCACCATCAACATGAACTACAAAATAAAACTCTACAATAATTCAAAATTCAAACCCCCAATTGTCCAATGGCTTATTCCTATCCATTATGCCTTATAAGCCCCAAAAATTATGTAATATGCCTACTCTCTAAACATCTAATCCATGAGGTTGCATGTGGTATAATTTTTTTATTACATCATTACAACGAAAGGTGTCCTTATATGCTAAGTGATTTCATTAGATTTTGAGTAAATTCATTTGTTGTAATGAACAGGGACTAGTGAAAAAGCAATGAATTCACTAGTCTAATGAATGGTGACTAGTGAAAAAGTAATGAATTCATTGGTCTAATGAATGGGGACTAGTGAACTACACCCACATTTTGTTGTAGTGTGTCCAATTACATTAAACCCCATGTTTTTTACAACATCTATACCAAGGAAATCTAATGTTGGAATTATAGCCATCTATAATACCCAATGTGTTGATAATATTGTTTCCCAATATGTGAAGTGTTTACACAAACATTCTAGTACACTAACATTGTTCGAATAATGTATTATTTTTCACTACATTAAAATGCATCTTAATTCACTTTGGGTTTCATTAGATTTTGAATGAATTTGGACATTTTTACCATGGTGAAACTAGTCAAAACTCCAATGAATGGGGTTTAGTTATTATGGACAATGAATTAATCCACTAGTATTTAGTGAAACAAGGTTATTTTCAAGTGAAATACAAATTTATCAAGTCATTTCACTTGCTGATTAATTAATTAAATCTAAATTATTTTATATTTAATGTAATATTTAATATCATTGATCATCAACTTATGAATCATTAACACATGTCATTACATATGCTAGGTTAAAAACTTAGCGTAGGTACATAGGCCATGTAATCAACCTAAATAAGTATTTACTTTAAAGAGCTACATAGGAAAATATTTGGTCAACTTACCATTGTTGACCATAAACTCACCATTTGTGAAGTTTGATCCTTTGCCCTTTAGGACGAAGACAATCACCCCTACCATCAACCACCACACTTATTGTGATAATGTGTTACATTGCATTCAATTTATGAAATACTTTATTTTAAACATTGCAAAAACATAAACTTTGAAAATTCATATTTTATTGAATTTTTTTTCAAAATGAAATGGTTAAAATTTTATTAAATATTTTTTCAATACTACACATAATTACATTTATTTCCTTTTGAAAGTGTGAAATCATTTGAAAAACTTTTTTAAAATATCATTATTCAATAACATTTCAATGATTATTCATTTGAAAAAGAAATTAATAAATGGACAATTTTTTTTATTGATATAATAATATTATATATGTTAAACTACTTTCAACCATTTTAGGGCTACTTTTCATTGTTCTAAGTTATTTCACTTTACATTATTTATGGTTATTATTAATTATTTCACCCTAAATTATTTTTGATTATTCTAAATTACTTTTGGTCATTTTAAATTATTTCACCTTAGGATATTTTTTACTATTATAAATTATTTTTGGTTATTATAGGCTATTTCATTTTAGGTTATTTGTAATTATTATAAGTTATTTATGGTTATTATAGGTTATTTAATTTTAGGTTATTTCTAATTATGTGAAGTTGTTGTTGATTACTTCAGGCCATTGAAAATTATTTCCCCTTATGTTATTATTGGTTATTCTAAGTTATTGGTTATTATTTTAGTGGCTATTGGTGGTTATTATTGGTTATTTTAGGTTATTTTACCTTAGGTCATTATATTATATTTTAGATTATTTTAAATTGTTATATTTAGGATAAAATAATTTATAATAACATAAAGCAAAATGACCTTGAATAACTTAAAGTATAAATTGAAATAATATATGTGAATTTAAAATAAAATAACCTGAGGTATAGCCGAAGGTTAATTGAATAATTTAATTTAGAATAACTTAAAATAAAAAACCTATAATAAGCTAGTTAAGATACTTTAAGGTATAATAAGGTATAATAGTTAATGGTACAATAATTTATAATATCCTATAATAACTTATAATAACTTAAGGTATAAATTAGAATCATTAAAATAACCTAAAATAATATAAGGTATATCATAAAATAACATAGGATATTTAAAATAACAACATAAAAATAAACCTATTTATCACAACAAATTATAATAGTGAATTATGCCAAATAATAGTGCAACACGATGTTTATATAATGATATTGTAATGAAATAATTTTAACTAGGGTGAAATCACTAAAATGCAATGAATCTATTTCACTTTTAAGATCCCATAATAATTTAGATAGTGAACTATACCCCATTTTTGTACTAGTGTTTGTTAAGAAAGGTGCATGTATAAGTTGCACATGTTATAATGCACCTTGCAAAAGACCCTAAACACCTCATAGTGCATATCCCTAATAAATTTTTGAATAGGATGGGGTGTGTGATAGATTAAGAAAAAAAGGGGATGACTTGTGGTTAGAAATGGTGTGAGCATGAGAATTGTTTCAATTTGCAAGGGCAAAATTGTTTTTATAAAAATGATAAATATGTTTTTTTTTTGAAGGTGTGAATTTTGCTTGTTGGTCATTAGGTGCAATTTGTTAAAAATGGTGTTTTGCACAAGCATTAATGTATGTAGAACCATGTGCATACATTTGCCTTGTTCAGCTGATTAAATTCATGCTAAAGGTGTAAATTGGGTTTTGTTGGGGTGCTGTTGAAAATTAGGGACCTTGTTTTATTGTTGAACCTTGCAAATGGTGACATAATTGTGTCAAATATAATAAATGGGGTAGGGGGACTAGGGTGTGTGCACCATGGTGTATAGGTTGGAGAAGTTGGTATCAAGTGGCATTCGGTGGGATAATGGAAGGTAATGGCAATGTGAAATTGTAAGTGTTAAACCAAAATGACAATCCCCCCTAAATCAAATTGAAAGATGTAGTGGGCAACAAATGTTCTTTGGAAAGGAAAAGTTATTAAATTAACCAAGTGAATTATTGTTGGACTAGTGCTTCTTGTAAGCATTGTTCCGTTGGTTGGATTAAGTGCCATTTTGTGTGAATTTACAAAAACTTGGTTTCTTATGTAGTAATTTGCATAAGTAGGTGGATACTAGTTTAAGACAAGAAAACCTAACTTTAAATTCTATTTGTGCAATTTAGTCCATATACTTATTGCAATTTTAAGCCGTAAACCTTGATCCATGTATTTGAATATGTGGCCTACTAGATTAAATATCATTCAATCCTAGATAACCCTAAACTAGTAAGCTCACCCTAACCCTAAAACCATTTAGCAATGTGTCCAATATCTTAAATCCAATAAGCCTCCTAGACTGAAAACATGGCATAAAACATTTACAAAAAATCAGCAAATGAAAACAATAAGAAACTCAAAAAATTTGGCTTGTGGAAAAATCCAAATCAATTTTGAACATGACAAGTGGCAACATTAGGGTTGTTGAAAAAGATGGCCCAGATTTATTTCCACCAAATAAAAAACAAAAAATTGACTTTCACCCTTTGTAGTGACACATGGCAAAAATGAGGCTGTAGAAAAAGACAGCCCAAATTTATTAAAACGACTTTTAATTTTATAAATCCAAAGGCCATGTGAAAAGGCCACATGGTAGAATTGGTGTTAAAAAACAATGCCCAAATTTTTTAAAAGAAATTTTAAAGCCTTAAAATTCGATATATGACATTTGAATCTGCCACAGGGCAGAATATGCATTGTTGAAATAGATGGTCCAGATTTACTTTTGGTTGGTTTTAATCAGCAAAAACCTTGTAACCCTAAGACACATGGCACCATTGGGGTTGTTGAAAAAGACGGCTAAAATTAATTTCCATGAGTATTAAAATTTAAGATGTCACTCATCTT
>Ga0116228_10003200_pt1 | contig 14357 bp, 13 predicted proteins | sample S1TSphfallax_2_FD_89694 | JGI IMG/M metagenome (GOLD analysis project Ga0116228, IMG submission 89694) | Host-associated microbial communities from peat moss isolated from Minnesota, USA - S1T2_Fc - Sphagnum fallax MG | ecosystem: Host-associated > Plants > Peat moss > Unclassified | place... | reverse complement strand
TATTATAAATATTAGGCAAAGCCATAAACGCTTAGGATCTACTATGTGCAACATGAAATTGGACGATAAAAAAAATCATGCATTATCTGTAAATAAATGCATTATTTAAAACTAAAATAAAAAACTAATTGCCACGTGTCATAATCGTTATGAATAAAATCGAACGGTCCATATATATTGTAATTATTTAATAATAGAATAAATACCATATTAAAAGCCACATGTCATAATCCTAGTGCTTGAATCGGGTGAATAGTATTATTAGATGTCATGATGAATTTTAAAATCAAATATCCAATATACCACGTGGTCTCTGGGCATTAGTGGAAAATAATAACCAAACTAATTGTTGAATATTGGCATCACATACGTATATTCGTATTTTGTCATGAACTGGTATTTGTACGTTGAACAGTTTCCATCCAACCCCATTGTCGCCTACGACTAAGGACGGTTGCGACTTGTCCAACGCGACTACACAACTTTTAGTTGTAGATTTCGCCTGCAACTAGAAAACAGTCACAAGGACTAGTCGAAAAAGTCTACTTTTCTTCTAGTGTATTAGATTCAATGAGATTTTTTCTTGTGTGACTATCCGATTAATACCTATGATCTTTATTGTTCTTTGATCCTCTTAATCTTCATCAGGTTTTTTGTGGTCAGAATCTATAGACTCCAAGGACTTTTAATTTTCTAAACTTTGAATCCCCTTTAATGTCTGATCCACATATTGACCAATATTGGGTTGAGTTCAAAATTGTTAACATACACAAGAACAATGTTATTGGGTAAGCAATATTGTACCTTGAATGGGTCAAACCATCTTTTCTTAAATTTGCCCAAGTGTGCCTTTTCTCCCTTGGGAAACCATAAAACATAATTTCCAAATTGGAACTTTTTCTTAATGTGTTTATGTTGACTCCACAAAAATTTGCTCCATCAATTTGCTCCAACATTGTTCTAAACCTCCAATTTGTTCTCATGTAACTTTTCCAACTCTATAATTTTGGTTGTTAATATTATGTTGGGTTTTGCATCTATGTGGTCCCCATTAATAGTTAGTATAACATATTATGTTGGCATTAGAGGATGCATACCATAGACTAATTGGTAAGGTGTATATCTTTTTTCCACCTTATAAGCTATGTTATATGAAAATAGAACTATGGATAAATGTTCATCCAAATTTGTTCTTTTTTCATTGACTAACTTGGTCAATAATCTACCAATAACTTTGTTAACAAACTCTACTTGTCCATTTCCATGTGGATAATAAGTAGTAGAATTAAGATGTTTTAATAAAAATTATTTTGTGAGATGTTTTATTGTATCATGATGAAATGTACTCCTTGATCTATAACCATGGTCAAAGGACATTCAAATATGGTCAAAATATACTCATATAGAATCTAGCTATAATTATTATAATATTGGTTATGAATGCCTTTGCCTCTACCCACTTGATTGCATAATTTGTAGCTACCAAAATATATTTGTTTTCTATTAGTCTTCCTACTAGTTTTATTGTACCTATTAAATCTAGACCCCACTTCATAAAAGGTTCGTCTAGAAATGTTGTTACCAATTTTGCCACACTTTTTGTTTTTAGTCCTCTAATTTTCTTACAATTATTACAACTTCTACAAAATTCATGAATATTCTTTAATAGAGTTAGGTACCAATAACCTATATCCAAATTTTTCTTTATAGTAATATTTGTAACAAAAGAGTTTTCCTGCCACTCCTTCATGTAGTTCTTTTAGAATAATCTGTGCTTCTAAAAGGGTCAAACATCTATGCATTATGTTGTCTGGTCCCACTCTATACATTGTTCCTTCTTTAAAAATAAAAGGTTCTACCTTTTTGGCTAACTTTTGTTTCTAAACTAAGTTTAGAGTTTTTGGCATCTAACATGTCTTTAAATAACTTTTTACTTCTTGCATCCATATGCGTTCTATAAAAAAGAATGATGTATCCATAGTCTAATATGGGACTCCCAATGGTTCTGAGTTATCAAGTGTTCTAGATAAAGCATTAGCTACCACATGTGTTATACTAGGCTTATAAATTATTATAAATTCATACTCCAAAAATAACGATAGTCATCTAGCTATCCTTCCAAACATTCATGGTTTGTTGACCAAATATACAAAAGACATGTGGTCTACATAAAAGACAAATATGTTTCCCAACAAAAAATGTCAAAACTTATTGAGGAGCATAAACCATTGTTAAGGCCTTTATTTATGTAGTAGTATGATTTTGTTCTACTTTATTTAGTAGTCTATAAGCATATACTACATGTTAATCATACTTACTAGTTGGGTTTTGTGCTAGCATTACACCTATTGCCAGTAATGATGCACATGTGTGCACATGAAATTTCAGCTACTAATTTGGAGGTATCAAAATTAGTGCTTCCATGTATTAATCTACAAGCTTCTTAACACTTTGTGATCCATATGAAGGTTTTTGTCTTCCTCATCAACTTTGTGATTGGTGCCATGATAAAGGCAAAGTTTTTCATGAAACATCTATAAAATTGAGCCATACCATTAAAGACCTAAATTTGCTATGGGTTTGTAGGTATTGGCATATTCACTATTGCCTGAACTTTTGAAGGTCTAATTTTTTCCTTCCTTGGAAACTATGAACCTTAAAATCAATCTTGAAAATACCACGAGGCACATTTTTTTGGGTAAAGACTAATTTTATATTCTCTACATTTTTGAAACCAAAGTTTGAGCTGCATCAAATGACTATCCACATCACTGTAGAAAGTGAAGTCATTTAAAAATATTTCATGACTCGTTTAAGTACATTCTAAAAGCTATGTTGATTACTCCTTGCAATGTTGGTGACCCATTTTTTGACACCAAAGGGCATCACCATCCAAACAAAAGCTCCCTAGTTCATTACAAATGTTGTTTTATATTTATCTTCAAGGGCTATAAAAATTTGATGGTATCTTGAATATTCATCTAAGAATGAATAAATTTCATACCTTATTACAATGTTCAATACTTCATCAGAAAATGGTAAAAGATAAGGATATTTCTTGGTTGCCTTATTCAACTTCCTGAAATCTACATAGATTCTTAGTTTTCCATTTTTAATAGGTACTACCACTATAGGTGATAACCATGTAGCCTCTTCTATTAGTTGAATGAATCCTACTACTAATAGTTTATCAATATATTGTTTGACAACTATAGCGTAATTGGGGTTCAATTTGTACCTTACTTGACGTGTTGGTGGTATTGAGGTGTTTAATTTAATTTTGTGTTGAGCCATTTTGGAAATATGCCTTTCAAATCTTTATAAGTCCAAACAAGCACATCTTTGAACTCCTTGACTCAAATATGCGCTCCTCAAATTTTTCCTTTGTTAATTACACATTAACTTTCATGTGCTATGGGTTTGCCACCTTGTCAAGATTTAGCTCAACAAGTTGTTGGTCTTTAGTGAAAGTCCAACTTGCTATTTGAAGATTCTATACTTGTATTTTTGTTAGTGTCTCATCCACTTTAATATTGGCTTGACTATGATGAAAATAGGTTTCTAGATAAACCTTATCTTCTAATGACATCTCTAGTTTGACATTTATTTATTTTGTTTTTGTTGTTGAAGCCACTAATTCTACTGTTCCTTAATATAATATCCTTTATTCTGGTTCAGATTTTCCATTCTTCCTTATCGCTGAAACTCCAACATTTAGCAATGAAATTGTTTCATTTGAAATAATGATTATGCCAATTGAAAATAGCTCTGGTTATGTCTCAAAAATTAGATCTTCTGCTCTTCATTTGTTAGCCCTTCTAACAAGTCATAACAAACAAGTACTTGGGGCCTTGTGGTTTTGAGTTTTTTATTTACTAATATTTTTTTAATTGCTCCATTACCTTGAACAATATTCACATTGTTACCGCAATCATGTAATAACCTTTGCATCTTTGAACCAAGGTCGTCCTAGCAACATGGGATAGTTGGAATTTACCACATTGTTTTGCAAAACAATAAATGTGGCTACATATGGTATATCATGTATGTGAATTTACATATTTATGATGATTCTTAAAGGTCTAATCATATTTTGATCTACCATTCTTAAGTGGTATGGGGTTGGTCTTGGTTTGGGTAAACTTAATTTTGTTTCGAGTTTTTTTGTTATGATGTTTACACTTGCTCCTCCATCTAACATAACATCTTCAATAGTGTTCTTTCCAACTTGTACTTAAATAACTACCATCTAGTTATCTACCTCTATAGCTGTAATGACAACTTTAAAGTGCGTCTTAATCACTATGGTTACACTAGGCTTTGATATCACTTTAGTAACTATATTGGGTTTTTTATGGCTTTAGTTTCTACCACATATATTTCTTAAGACCATGCGTTATCTTCAACTATGGACCTAACTTCAAAGTATATGTAATTTCCAACATCTATTTATTGATCTTGGAATATTTGTTCCAAAGACATAACTATGTTGTTAGGAATAGCATACAAACTTTGTGGTACAATTGGTTATGTGGACACTTTAGTATATGTAAATCCTACCCAACCCATATTCCATTGTGCTTTCTCCTTTTGATTCAAATTTTATATTGGGTCTTTTGGTTGCATCTCCTATATAGTCTTCATAAAAAAGTATAGTTTTTACTCTTCTTCCCAATCAACAACAAATTTTTTCTTGATTAGTTTTCTGTCCTTAAACACTTGTTCTTCGATACCCTTTTCCTAGTGATAGCCATGTTGACATCCATTATATGAATTGAAGGATGTGCAACCTTGGGCTTTACCATAACTTGTTTATTTGTAGTCTTCACTCCTTTGTTCTTAAAAATATTTTGCATGTCATTATACTTTGGATAGTCTATGATCTTATGTTTAATGTCACCACATATATGAAAGAATATCTCATAGGTCTTTATATTTTGATTTGTTGAATGGTAACCTCAAAAACTACATGAATAGACTCTTCCTTTCTTTTGATTCTACAAGTTTTAACATTATGATTTGTCATGTTAAAATTTGTATAGTACATTCTTGTTTTCTTTATAAATGTCTAATGTTTATGAGCTAATGTTGTCTTACCACTCTATGGTACTGATAGATTATTTATAGCCTCAACTTCAAAAATTCTTTTTTCACAAACCAAAGTTGTTTCCTTATGCTATGATAAGGTTTGTCTTTATTGGAAAGAACTTGAAAACAAGCAAGAAATGAAACACTCAAGGTTCATGAAATGAAACAATTGTATTAACTAATAAAAACACAAAGGTTGTATGTTTCAAATAGTACAATCACAAAACTATGACTTGTAATATCTAACAAGGCTTGAAGGTTCTATGTGCACTCAAAACCATGAAAGGAGAGAATGAAAGACTACTCAAAAACCATTCCACTATATACTATCTCATAACCCTAAAATAGCCGCCACTTAACCCTAATTTAGTCGCCACCTAACCCTAGCCGCCACCAAGCCCTAACCCTAATTGCCGCCAAGCCCTAACCCTAGCCGCAACTAAGCCCTAACCTTAGCTGCCACCAAGCCCTAACCCTAGCCACCATCAAGCTTTAAGTAGTTTCTTCTTTTAAACCTTAAACTATTCAACCTAACCTAATTACTACAAGGATGAGAATATTATTCATCCTTTTGATGAATGTAAATCACATTCACCAACCTTGGGGATTAAAATCGAATAATATTTCTAACACTCCCACTTTATGAAGTTTCTAATCCAAACATGTTTATCAACTTATGATGTCGTTATTTGGATAATGCCTTAGTAAGGACATCCGCCACCATGTGTTCTGTTGGACAATATTCAAATTGAACTTCCCCATTTTCAAGTCGTTCTCGAACAAAATGATGTTGGACATCAATGTGTTTTGTTCGTGCATGGTGAGTGGGATTTTTGGTTAATGACTTTTGGTTAATGGATTTTAGACATCTATGTTTAAAGAGCTTCCCAATGATATAAAGAACTCCACAAGCCATTGAGTTTTGACCCCTCAATTCACTCTCTAAAGTTTCGGGAGTCCACTGGGACTCCATCTCCCAAAGTGGGAATTGCCTTGGGAGTGTGAGGGTTCATTCCCTCACACTTTCCTACACTCCCGGGAGTATGTGATGTGACTCCCATGCTTCCTCTTGGCCCACACCTTTGCAACCCCTTTGCCTTGGTCGTGAGCCCAAAGCTAGGGTTGCGACATAAACCCTTGATTACTTTTTGTTCTAATACAATGTCCTTTCTCTTGCTTGGTGTGGGCCCATAACCTATTGGAAAGAACTTGAAAACAAGCAAGAAATGAAACACTCAAGGTTCATGGAATGAAACAATTGTATGAACTAACAAAAACACAAAGGTTGTATGTTTCAAATAGTACAATCACAAAATTATGACTTGTAATATCTAACAAGGCTTGAAGGTTCTATGTGCACTCAAAACCATGAAAGGAGAGAATGAAAGACTACTCAAAAACCATTCCACTATATACTATTTCATAACCCTAAAGTAGCTGCCACTCAACCCTAAACTAACCGCCACCTAACCCTAGCCGCTGCTAAGCCCTAACCTTAGCCGCCGCCAAGCCCTAACCCTAGTTGCCGCCAAGCCCTAACCCTAGCTGCCGCCAAGCCCTAACCCTAGCCACCATCAAGCCCTAAGTAGTTTCTTCTTCTAAACCCTAAACTATTCAACCTAACTATTACAAGGACGAGAATATTATTCATCCCTTCAATGAATGTAAATCACATACACCAACCTTGGGGATTAGAATTGAATAATATTTCTAATAGATTGTAGTACGACAAGATCAAGACTAGATTTATGAATCACAAGATTAGAAACAACATTAGATTTAGTTTTCTTAACATACTTTGATCCATAGTTCCAAGACAATTCAAAGTATGGGTGGGGTAATGTTAAGGGAATAAATTGTTTGTTTGTTTTACCTAGTTACTATTTTAAGAATTATTAACTAGTTTACATAATTTTTGTCACCATTTGAATTTGAATAGATCGTAGGATTATTTTTAAGATGATCGTTTTTGGGAAGAAGAATGGATTAATTCATTGTAGAACATTGAGTTTTGATGGAGTATGAAACGAGAGTATTTTTTTTTGGAAAAACTTAAATTCCATAGCCAAATTTGTTGTTGTGATGTTTTTTTCATACTTTCATAATTGGATTAAAGTTTTAAATTTAGATATGAGAAGATTTAAATGAAAAAATCTTATTAGTATTAGTTTCATGATATGTTTGAGTCCAAATTTAAATCAAAATATAAAATAGGAATTATGTATTTACCAATCTTGCATTGTTCTTCACCATTTTGCTTCATAGCTTTGAACTTTTTCACAAACAAATAAAAAAAACCCTAAGTTTCAAAGACTATAATGCTAATAACAACCTCCCAAATGCACAAAAATAACTTTTAAGCTTGGTGACTCAAGAGCACAAAAGCAAAAGAAAAAATATGGGAGGCTCAATTTGATTTTACACACAAGCAATTCTAAAGTTTGAAATTCAATTGAACTTGCACTTGAGTGAAAGAAATGCACACACATTTTGAACATGTTGGGATTCCGAAGGCATGTGACAAGCCTTGTTCACCTATAACACGCACATGGTTACGACACCATTTCAAAATACTAATTATTAAGAGTTCAAAGTCAACATCCTCTTCATCCATCTTGCTTAACCAATTTTGACATGCCACATCATCACACAAAAATATTGATTACTATTCAAGCACCATAAAAAGTAGGTGGGTCTAGCTCTTGTTTGTGTGATTCTATCCATCAATCATCATGTAAGGCGTGCTCAAGGATGGACAACCATGGCTTGTCATGTTTATGAGCTGATCTATTATAAAGTCATGATGATTGCGGTTTGTGACATGCAATCCGAAGACACAGAAGTTCAATGCATGTTGTGGAGGAAGTTAAACACAATTGTTGAAAAGAAAAGGATGGGTACACCCATGTTCAAGGGGTTCATGGCGGATAGTGCACAAGCAAATGGAATGTTGTTTAGATTGTTTATGGGACTAGAAATCCTATGGTCAAGATGGTTGACAAAGAGCAAATATTTTTATTCCATTGGACTCAATCTTTTGGCAAACACACAAAACAATTGATTGCACTAAAGTTCCATGATTAGCACAAAGCCCTTTGTTATAAGTACAAAAGGCCATGTCCTTGGAGGAAATTGACCTTTGATATGCTACCATTTGGTCTTGGTGGTATTCGTTAGGAACTACCAATGAAGGCACCATTCATGAGCTCAACAATTGGTTTAGCTCTTAGCACTTAGCACTTAGCACTTTTGTGTGCGACAATGGGTAGGCTTCATGTTGGATGTAAGTTCTTCCATAATATTCTATTCAACTAATATTTTCCATATATGCTTCCTAAATTTTAACTTCACTCCTTTGATGTCCATGTATAAATTCTTTTTGGAAGAGGAAATGAACATGTTGAGTTGTAATTTATCTGAGATAGTCCATAACATTTGGCTCCAACAATTTTGGATGAAAGGTACTTGCTTCTTTTTTGCAACATTCGATGATTACATGCAGACATTCAAGCAGTCATCATTGTATTATGCCTTTTTACAAGGTGGTGCATTTGAAATTGGTTTAGACAAGAATGAAACTCAATTGCATAAGGCCAATATATATGGGGACCTAGTGCAAATTGTTGTCATAATTATAAAATACACCTCAAGTTCTAGTCTTTCAACTAGAATATTGCATTTGGAAGGTGAAAAAATGTTTAGATTAGCCAAATGCAATGCAAACCTTCCAGTTGGGTCAAAAGAAAATTCACACTAGCATGATCAAGTGAACTTCTCCATTCGAAAGTGGCCAATGCATTAGTTCCAATCAACCGGTCGTTAGCTATGGATGCAGGGGAAACTAGTAGCCATGTGCATGTTGTCCTTCACATAATGATGTGGTGAGAGTATTTCGCAAGTTGAATGTTGCCCCTCCAAGTTTAACATTCAATGCTTGGCGTTGCAAAAAGACATTAAACATTATTACAAAACCAAAATCATTTCAAACCAAATAGATTGTGACATTCTTGCTCTGTGTTATGTTGGTGACTAATTTACAACCAAATGTGCATCAATTGAACTACATAAGTTTTGTTTTTGTCATCATGACCTTAATCATTATGTGGGAGGGACAAACATGATATATGCACTTAATAGGCCAATCTTGCCTTCGTTATGGCATGTGCAAGTAGGGATAGATCTCATTCAAATTAAAGTGGTAACATTAGAGCAAACTATTTTTTGCTCTCAAAAAAGCCAAGATGTCCCTTCGTCAATTAGGTTGGGGATGATAGATTTGCACCCTTAAACCAACTTTTGGCATGTGTCCTTTGAAATCTATTTAACAATGTTATTTTTGCCCATGTTTATAAGCCATTGGATCTAGATGCTAAGCCCAAATCAAGGAATGGGAAGAAGATTCATCATCTTGGCATGTTCAAACTATCTAATTTACAAGAAAACAAGTGGGAGGTGGGATGAGTTTTTGAAGCCAAACTATCAATTCCCACAAACATTTCTTGTCAAAAATATGGATGACTGCCTCCTCTCAGGACCACCAGAAAATCCTAAGCAATATTACCTAACTTGTAATTATGCGAATTTTTTTTCCATGATGTTTGTGTCCTTCGATGGGAGAGGGCCATGCGTGTAATGTAAACACATGTATTACATTTTTCAATATGTCATGTTTTTTGGGATTAGAAAACCATTCATCCATCCTGGAGTTAGAATGAAGTTTGTAGATTATTAGGTTGTGCCAAAGTCTTGGAATTGAAATAAGTTGCAATGTCGTTCAACAAGGGGTTAAATAGGATTGTTATGGGTTTTGTTGTGTTAAGATGCATTTTGCTACAAAAAATAGAAATATTTTTCAACAAGTTGTGTGGAGTGCATTATTCATTGATTTTTCAAGCATTTTCCCATTCAATCAATATGTGGACTTCCTACATTTGACTAATTGTGTGACTTAACTTATACAAGTTATTGTTTCACCTTCTTACATTGCAGAGTTTTTTCTTGGAGTTTCACTTTTGACACCCTTTTTCATGTATGAACTTTGACATGAAAATTGTGTGAGTCCAATAATTTCCATTTGTCATAACTATTTTGGAATTATTTCATCCAAAAAAAAGTCTACTTCCATGTATCATCCAAAAATTTCATTGATGTTCAATTTTCATCCAAACATTTCATCCATTTGTAACTTTCATCCATGTATATGTGGCAAGATATTCCCCCATGTCATTCCTATGTGAAATGGGGATATTTTAAGAATATTTTGTTTCAGTCAATCAAATATTCCAAATTATTCGTTCCTATTCACAAGTTCACATTCACGTACTTGCTTCATGATGTCATGTTGGTATACATTGTAAATCAACTATCCAATAAGTTGATATGTGTTTTGCAAGTCAATTATCCAATGATATATGCCCTTTTGTAAATCAATTGACTAGTAAGTTGACATGATAGAATAAACAATTACTAATAAGAATGGCACATCACATGATAGACAATTAGGTAGTTATAATTGATTTGGGTTAAGCATTTCAATTGATGTATGAAGAAAATTAGTGACACTTTTGGGGGATTTCTATGGGACTTGTGCATAACAACAAAAAGAGTAATTTTACAAAGGCATAGGTGATGAAAATGAGAGGAAGAAAGAATGTAAAACATTGTAAATGCCTTTAGTTTTCAATGAAAAATGTGTGCATTATTTTCAAATTTGGGTTCCTTGTTGAATTGTATGTTTATTATTTTGTTTTTACTGTGTAATTTGTCCTAGTTAATATGGATACATAATATTTATATTAATGAAGTAGGACAAGAACTCATTAATGATGCAAAATACTGATGCTAACAAGAGAGCTTGTATGAGTTGGCACCATAACCTTAAATTTTGTGTTTAAGAACCAAGAATCTAGGATGCCGGGAGATTGTTTTCAATAGAGGGAAGTGAGACCCAAGTTCTTTGGGAACTCATTGGTACTCCATAATTATGGTGGACTAGTTAAAACTTTGGGGATCGATGGCTGTAGATGGGTGGCAATAGTCTTTCTTGTCAAAACTTCCATCAAAAGACATCTTTTGGATTTAGTGTGTTGCTTTGGGCAATCCTATTTGTGTAAATTCACTCTATTTGTGTAAAAATTCGATTGATGAATTGTGCATGAGAAATTAGTCATCGAATCTATAAGCACTCAACCAGATATTATAGTTTCCTAATGTCTTTTTTGACTACATTACTATCATTACAACTATCAGTTTCATCTTAACATGTATCCTTTTCTTCGTTTTACAAGAAATTATTTACATGATTGGAATCTAAAAAAAAATGTTCAAAGAATACTCTGTTTGACGTACAACATAAACATCATCCTTGTTTTTGTGCTACCTCTGATGAGGTGCAAATGTTTTTGGGTGCAAAATTTAATCAAAGTGGGAAAAACAATTCAGGGCTCTGACCGCTACATAGGGTTTTTAATTTTTTAACTTTTTAAACCTTCACCCAGAGAGGGATACTGGGTTAGCAAAATTTAGAAGGCCTGCTCTAGCTGCTGCAGGCAATACAATTTGTTTTTACTGTTCTACCTGTCCTGTTGCCAATTAATGCTAAATCCTTCTTGGGATGCTAAACAAGACACAACATCAGAAAATTGGGAAAAAAATCACTGTACACCATGCTTTCATTGCTGCAAATAAGCTTTCAGTTTCTGTAAACAAGGGTGAAATGCTTTCTGCTGTTTGCATACATTGAGCATGCAGGTTAAGAGATGGTGAATGGAATGAACTTTGATATCTGACCTTCAATCACCAACTGTTCTTAACAAATTCTGCAAAAAACATCACACTGAGTGAGGGTCACCTTCCTACAAGGTATGTAAAGCTTGCTTTCTACAGAACCTGCATGTGATGGTATTGTATGTCAAATTGCATTTCAGTGTGACCAGTGCAAATTGTTGCTTTCATCAAGATTGTAATGTGTTTTTTACACCAAACATCAATTTGTAAATAGCAATTCCACTACTTTCAAAATGTTTTCCACTTTCAATCCCACCAATTATGACTGTGCTTGAAAATAGATTCCTTGTGATTTCTAAGAAAGAATTCGGCAAATGTGACATGTGTGACATGTGTTAACTCCTGCTGTGCTACCAGTGTCTCTTAAACTCCATGCAGAGATGGATGAGAGAAAAATCCTACAAATTTGATAGAGAACGTGAAGATCCCTTTCGTGCTCGTCTCCGCTTTCTTTGGCGAACACGCCACAAGCTAATAATAAGAACAAAGCCTGCAAAAAGAAATGCACACAGTTCCATCACCTTGAAGCGGTCTTATCAAAACCAACAAGGCAAAACAGAACCAAGATAATGCCGACTTCAGAACCACAACTCCAATTCTTGCAGCCATTTCTTCTGGTACATTTCAAGCTTCTAGTCACAACTGACATGACAACATACTAGTAATTTCTGAATAAATTGCATTGTAGAGAGCATTGCAATCAATCAGTTCTCATTAAACATTTTTCTGATGTGCATCTGTGCTTCTATGCTAGTTGAAAGAAACAAGCACCTGAGGAGTTTGAGAGATCATGTGTACCTGTTGTACAGAGGATGGCAGGGACAAGCCACTGGATAGCTGTCAGTGTTGTTAGATCCAGCTGCATCCCAACACATACAATACCACCATAATAGGAACCCACTTCAGCTTGTTTCAGCATCCATTAATCCTGGTTAAAACCAAAATCCTTTGTATAGTTTACTGTTGATCAAAGGAGACACAAATTTTCAAACAAGATAAACAAAGTTTCCCACACAGTGGGAATTACTCATATATATGTTTTCCAGGTATGTCAGAATCCTAAAATAGGTCAGGGGAGGCCATTCAAAGAACAGTCAATAATACCTCATCATGATTCCACCAACCAAGCACCAAATGTGATCTAACCTTGTTTGCCCGGTGCTCCAAATCATATAGATTCCAATCATCTTTCTCATTGTCTACAGGAACACTCTGAAAACCTTCTAACTTTGATTTCTTGACTGATGAACCCTGCTGGTGGTGGTGATGCTGCACATCTCCACTTTTGTGAGATTCTTCATCTGCTGTTGGATCCAGTAGAGGAGAAACAATCCTATGATGTGTGCCAGAAGCAGCAGGAGATGTAGCCACCATGTCAACATCTACAGAAGGAGTGGACAGTACAACCTGTGCTGTGACAGTAGTATGCATAGCTTCCCATTGTGACAATGCACTCTTTGAACCCACATTTGGAAATGGCTCTCTCTGCTCCTGTATGTAGCCTCTTGTGCCTTGAACACCAAGAGGTGCATCTATTCCACATCTCAATGGCTGACCTAATACTAGTGAGTACAAACTAAAATTCACATCATCCCTACGCATGGGCAGGGGAGAATCAGGCATCCCAAGTGCAGTTCCAAGCTCATTTGTAGCTGGAAATATGACTGGATCCCGAATGTTGTGGCTGGTGAAATCCAAGAGCTTCTTTAGTAACCAATAACAGTTGCTCATAATGTGGCTACTGTCCAAACAGTTGGAGTCCCCATACACTGCAATACGCCCCAATCCTGCCTCAACTGCTCCCAATATTGGAGACTCCACCTGCAATTTCATTGACTAAATGTAATAGCCAATTGCAAGGACACAGTGTACCAGACAGGGAAACAAACAACACAAACAAGGATTGGGCATGAGCAAAGAGTGTAAATAAAAGAGTGGCTGATTTCCACCAGAGCTCACTGCCACATGCAGATAGGTTAGGGCTCATATAGAAGACCTGTGCACGTACAGACGTACGTGAAGATGTTATGCCTGAACGACCTCCAGAATGGTCTTGGAAAAGGAATCGGTGCACAAAGCCTCCAGCAGGAAATCGCTGAATGTCCGTGCCTGAGGCATAATGTGCTCTTTCTCCACCGATGGAGTAAACACCATTCAAAATGGTATCTCTGAAAGCAATACCAAAAGGAGCAAGGAGGTCATTCAATGCTGGAATATTAGCCCCACCAGTGGCAGGAGTCCACCAGCTGCGTGTGTTGTCATCAAAAAACTTCATCTTCACCATGGTATCCACATGGTACCAGTCAGCAAAGACAATCAATCCAAGACCACCAGTTTCAACATCCTCCTTCAGTTTCTCTATCTCCTCATCATAATACTCATCCTCCAAGTCCACCATAAGAAGTGTTCCATACTGAGCAGCATCAAAGCATGTTAGTGGAGAGCCCAAGGTTTCCACAAAATAGCCAGCATCTCGGAGACTG
>Ga0116228_10003198_pt1 | contig 14357 bp, 16 predicted proteins | sample S1TSphfallax_2_FD_89694 | JGI IMG/M metagenome (GOLD analysis project Ga0116228, IMG submission 89694) | Host-associated microbial communities from peat moss isolated from Minnesota, USA - S1T2_Fc - Sphagnum fallax MG | ecosystem: Host-associated > Plants > Peat moss > Unclassified | place... | reverse complement strand
GGTCTGAAGCCCCTAAATTTATTTATGAAAAACACAAAAACATGTATTTCGAGACACGTAGTGCGAGAAATACTGCGTCCGTATTAAATCCCCTAAATTTATTTATGGGGATACCTCCTGCCTTCTTAACAATTCTTAGTTAAAGCAGGAGTTGGTTGTTTTAGGATAAGGCTTTCTATAAAATTCTCTAAACTCTTTTACCTGCAATCTAAGCTGTTCAGCTATTCATCAGTACCTATTTTGTTGATTTGACGAGATTCCCACCAGATAGGAATGGCTACCAAAGCAACTAATATGAGTAGTACCAATATGGCAAATTGACTCATCCAGGCGATTAATTGTTCTAAGGAAATAGTTCTACCGGCGAAGAAAGCTATAGTAACAATGATACTAGCCCAGACAATAGAGCCTGCTAAGTTAAAGATCAAGAATTTCCCAAAAGGCATTTGGGCGACACCAGCTAATGGTGCAGAAAACAATCTTAACAGAGCGAAAAAGCGGCCAAAGAATACTGTTTTAGCTGCATTCCCATTAAATTGCTCTTTGATATTTATCAGACGCACCTCGGAAATCCGCAACAATTTTCCTACTCTGACTAAGAATGGCCAACCACCCATATTACCGATCCAATACCCACAGTTACCTCCAATGAAAGCTCCTGTTGCAGCACTACCGAGGACTAGCCAATAATTTAGTTCATTACTACCGGAAAGGAAACCACCTACAATGGTCATGGTTTCGCCAGGAAGAGGAATGCCCAAATTTTCCAACAGAATTCCCCAAAAAATTGCTAAATAACCGTAGTTTTTCGCAACTTCTAGGATGTTTTCTAGTGAAAACAGCTCAAGAGACATCCAGTACCACCAAGTTTACAAATTTTTACTTTTACTACATCTTTGCTTATTTTTGGCTAGTGTGTCAATCAAACAAACAGCAATAGGAGATATAATAAATTTAAATTTATTTACAACAATTTATATAAATTCGATAATAGATGTTTTTGTTACAGAAATTAACGAGCAGTTATGCCTATACTCTATTTATCTATCAGAAATTATACGGCATAAATACCTATCTTGACTACCATTCCATAGCTACATGTTTTGCTAATTTTAGCGAAAATAAGTATTTTGCTATTGAAGTAGAAGTAGTATCAATGTCGAGTTCCTTTTTTAAGTGTCTCAATTACCAGTTAAATTTATGACTCTTACACAAGAATGCCAAGTGATTCTATTCCACCCCCAAGGAAAAATCAATCTAGAAGGTGGTAATGCCTTAAGTGAGAAGATGGCTGAAATAAAACCGCAGCCTCACCAACTTTGGGTAATCGATCTAGCAGATGTAGATTTTATGGATAGTTCTGGTTTGGTTCCTTTAGTCAAAGCACTAAAATCTGCTCGCCAAAGCGGATGCCGTTTAGTACTGTGCAATGTACAGGCGCCGGTGAGATTAATTTTGGAGCTTACTCATCTAGATTCAGTCTTTGAAATATTTGAACGTTATGAAGATATATTGGCGTGTGCAAGCTGAATTTTCTGAGTATTTAGCATCTCAGTTATGATGATTAGCAAAACGCTTAATAAAGATAAAATGCGTATATATAAAAAATCTCTCGCTACATCTTGAATGCAACGGGAGGTTTTTCATTTAGGCATTCTGGGGTGTGGATAAGTTATTATTTTCGGGAGTAAGACGGGGAAAGTGTGGCAAATCTATACCACTATGACTCGTATGACGAGTTTTTAAGGCTAGACGATAACTCACACTTTGCAGCTCGGCTTGTAATTGGCGATTTTCTCTTTGTAGCATTGCTACTTTGTCTCTGACTGGAGCCATGCGCTCTTCAAATTTTTGCCGATAAATTTGGGGTAGTTCTTGCACTACCTGTTCTAACATCCTGGAGCGATCGGTGAGCTCTTGCACGGACTGCCGTAATTGGTAAATTTCAGAGTCCCGAGCTGAGATTTGCTCCTGGTAGAATGTCACCTGTTGTTCGACTGCTTGGATTTGTTCCTTGAGAGCCTGTAATTGGCTGGAGTCATGTTCGGACTCCATTCGTTGAGGCATAAAAACGGAATTACCCTTCACCAAGCGGAAGAGTTCTTGAGATAGTTGTTGGACTAGTTGGTCTCGCAGTTGCAACTCTTGGCGTAACTGCGAGATTTCGGTAGAGAGAGCGAGTATGTTAGTAGATGCGTCAGATTGGCTCACAGTGGCTTACAGCTCTTATATATAACTGCAATAGTACTGCCTATGGCAAGTTCTTTACTAAAAAGATACCTTAAATTCCTAGGAATTGCCAACTTTTTCACTCTAGACACTTACAGGTTCTTTGGGTGCTTTCTCTTCAGGTACTTCTTGTTTAATTGTGAGGTATCTAATTACTTCTTCGCTCAAACGCATGGCACGCTCAAATGGGGCGATCGCTTTAGGAGGTGCTGTGTAGTTAAGTTGAATATAGATACCATCGCGCTGTTTTTTGATTTCGTAGGCCAGGCGACGCTTGCCACGATTTTGAATTTGAATACTTTCAGCACCTTGCTCCCGGAGAAAAGTTTCGTACTTAGCGATTATTTGCTCTACTTGATCATCTCCCAAATCAGGACGCAAGATGTACATTGTCTCGTAAACTATCGTCATATGTTTTTTAGTCACCTTATGGACAAAATGGCTGCTGACATTAATTGCTACAAGTGTTAAATTGGTTAACTACTGATATCAGTCAACATCTGAAGCAGCAAGGATCTATAATTTTACCAGTTTTCAATTTAAACCACCAATCAAAAACAGTAAAAATTTCCATCTCGAAGGACATTAGTTTAAGTTATGGCGCAGAGGTATGTGCGAGTTCAGACTCAAGAAGAACAGATTTACTATGGGGTATTACAACTATCCCTCAACGTAGAAGTTTTAGATGCTCCGCCTTGGTTACACGGTCAACCGACTGATCTAGTCTTGGAGCCAGATCATTACAAAATCTTGGCTCCCTGTGCTCCCTCGAAAATTGTCGCAGTGGGCAAAAATTATGTAGATCATGCAGCAGAAATGGGTACACCAGTACCTACTGAACCCTTGATTTTTCTTAAACCATCTACATCGATCATTGCTTCGGAAATGGAAATTAAGCTACCAGCACAATCCCAGAGAGTAGATTATGAAGGCGAATTAGCTTTAGTCATGGGTGAGCGGACTAGTGATTGTACTCCAGAAATTGCCCAAACTAAAATCTGGGGCTATACCATTGCTAACGATGTTACAGCCAGGGATTTACAAAAAAAAGATGGTCAATGGACAAGAGCCAAGGGCTTTGATACATTTTGCCCGTTAGGTCCTTGGATAGTGCGAGAATTAAATCCTGGTGCGAGGTTACAGACTTTTTTAAATCATGACCCCCTCCCCAAACAGTCTACTTGTATCGATCAGATGGTATTTCCCCCAGATTATTTAGTCTCTTATATTAGTCAGGTCATGACTCTACTACCAGGAGATGTGATCTTGACAGGGACACCATCTGGTATAGGTCAGTTACAATTGGGCGATCGCATTTTGGTAGAGATAGAAGGAATTGGGCGCTTGGAAAATACTGTAACATCACGCTAAATTGCATTGATGTAGCAAATTAACGCATGTAAGTATGGAAAATTGAGTACCTCTAGTGTTAATTAACTAAGATTATACTAGTTGCTACTCTATCGTACCTGCTGATAGACTTGTTCCGAAATGATCGGAATTTCGGCATAGCGCCCCATAAAAACTTGAATAATGCCATAAATAGAGGCTAAAAACAAGGATAGGAAGAAAAGCGTGCTGAAAGTTTGTAAAGCAAAATCAGCTCCCGGAATTGCTGTAAACAATTTCAAAAATAACCCGAATAAGAACGATACAATGGATAGATAAATAGCTTGCATAGAATTAAAACGAATGAAATGATGTATTCTTTCGTTTCTGATGACAAAGATCATCAGTCCAGCAAATACGATCAGAGAAGCGAATGGGCCTAACATACCGTAAACTATAATTACAGGTTGCAAAGGTAACAAGATTATACCTAGTAAGGGAAATTGGTTTAATAGAAAAAAGCCAAATCCCAAACTATCGATGATGGGAAGCAAGTAAGGTAAACTAGCAAAAATCCGATCATTAACTGTGGTTGAACCACGCCAAGCCATGATATTGTCTCCTATATCCAAATTTTCTCTATCTTGATCCTAAGATAACTTAGTTATGGTAACCGAGTTACTTACCTAAATTATTTAATATTAGCAATACGGAAACCCATTGCACACTCATATTGCTCTGGTTGTTCCTCAGTATGGTCGTTTTGATCAAATTTGTGAATAGCTTCACCGCAACGTAATTTACCTCCACGCCAACGAGGTTGACCACTACTGTCAGCCATTAAACATGACTGACATATTTGTTCAGGAGGAAAGATTTGATCTTCCATCAAAATGACTAACATTTAATCCCTGCTCCACACAAATCAATATGTAAAACTGAATGAGTCTGAAATATTAACATCGTGCCGAAACATGATAGTATTTAATGTTGTAAGTAAGGTGATTTTTAATAGATTACAAGAGGGTTTATATGATCGGAAATGTCTCAAATGAGCTTTTTGCTTGATTACCCTATTTGATTATAGTTCTAATTTGACCAAACTTTTATCTGCTATAGCGGTGTTTCCCGAAAATACGTCAAAAGTTACTTACAGTCCTGCTTACACCATAGTTCCTACTTATGACTGCTTTAATCGCTGTACCTACTGCAATTTTCGGACTGATATTGGTCAAAGTCCTTGGTTAACTCTGATAGAAGCGCGGGCTATTCTGGAGAAATTACAAGACCAGAATATTTGTGAAATTCTGATTCTGAGCGGTGAAGAACATCCCCAATCTCCCAAACGTCAAGCTTGGTTCCAGAGAATTTATGATTTGTGTGAGTTAGCCCTGTCGATGGGGTTTTTACCACATACAAACGTGGGGCTATTGAGTTTTGCAGAAATGCAGCAATTAAAACATGTTAATGTTTCTATGGGATTGATGTTGGAGCAGTGGACAGATAAGTTATTAAATACAGTACATCAATACGCGCCAAGCAAATTACCAGAACTGAGATTACAGCAATTACGATTTGCGGGAGAATTACAGATTCCGTTTACCACAGGGTTACTTTTGGGAATTGGCGAAACTGAGGATGACTGCTGGGAAACTTTAACTGCGATCGCCAAGGAACATCAACGCTACCAGCATATTCAGGAAGTCATCTTACAACCCCACAGTCCGGGAAATCAACAAATCTGTGATTTACCACCATTTGATCCCCATCAATTACCCCATATCATTGCTCAAGCAAGAGTTATTTTACCACCAGATATCGCGATTCAAATTCCCCCTAACTTAGTTAAAGATGAGGATTGGTTACTGGCTTGTTTAGCTGCTGGTGCTACGGATTTAGGGGGAATTGGACCGAAAGATGAAGTCAACCCTGATTATCCGCATTTACAGGTTGAATCTCTCCAAGATGTTTTAAATCTTGCAGGATGGGAACTAGTTCCACGTTTACCAATTTATCCGCAATTTGATAGTTGGCTGGATGGTGAATTAATTATAGGAGTGAGAAACTGGCGGAGTAGGTTAGGGTAATCAATTCTCAGTGGGTTTGGGGTTATGGTGTAAAATCGGCATAGTAAATAATCCCCAAGCCAATCCTGTAATTAATCCAAAAGGTGTGACTAAGTAATTGTTAAAATTCCATAAGCCAAAAACTTCACTGGCTAATTCTAGAGGATAAGCCATCATCAGCACAATGGCGATCGCTACGCCATTTTCACCATATTGACTTAACCAATAAAAACCCCGACCATTGGTTAGTTTATACAAAATACGAGTGATTAGTAACCCTGCTATTGTTCCAGAGCAGCGCATACAAACAGCCATAGTAAAAGGCGGTGCTAGGATTAATCCCATCTGGGGCTGCGGACAGACATGATTACCGATAAAGTAAATAATATCACCAATTTCTGGGAGGATAAAAAAACCAGAAGCAGCCAGAAAGGGAGCAATTGGCGGTCCAAAAACCATACCCACCAATAAGAAATCAGCTATAAAACTGACCCAATTTATCGGATGAATCCATGATTCTTTAACTAAAGCCACTTTTTGCATCTTTCTTCCCTTTCTGTAACTGCTGAGTTTAGCTTACTTCAGCAACATAAGGACTTGTCAACTTGTCGAGTTGCTGAACCAATAAGCTGAGAAATAATCCTACATCTGTAACTACGCCGACTGATTCTATCGAACCGCGATCACTCAGTTTTGTCACTACCGATGGATTAATGTCCACACATACCATTTTTACACCAGCAGGAGTCATATTTCCTACCCCTATGGAATGTAACATTGTAGAAAGCATCAAAATCATTTCTGCTCCAGCAATGAGTTTGGTATATTCTTGTTGGGCTTGGATCAAATCCATTTGCGTATCAGGTAAAGGACCATCATCACGAATTGAACCAGCTAAAACAAAAGGAACATCATTTTTGATGCATTCGTACATTACGCCGCTATTAATTATTCCTGCTTTGACGGATTGAGCAATACTTCCGTAACGCCGCACAGTATTAATTACTTTCAAATGATGGCGATGTCCGCCACGTACAGCAACTCCTCGTTTCATGTCCATTCCCAAGGATGTTCCCATGATATTTTGTTCAATATCATGGACAGCGATCGCATTCCCCGCCAAAAGTCCTTGGATATAACCTTCCCGAATTAACCTAGCTAAATGTTCACCACCACCAGTGTGAATCACCACCGGTCCAGCAGTCACAACGACTTTTCCCCCAGCATCTCTAATTTTGCGTAATTCCCAAGCAACTTGTTCCACGACCAACTCGACGCGGCGCTCGCTGGATACACCAGAGGACATAAAGCTAAATTCTTGAGCATTCCGTTGTTCTCTGGATTCTAGTTTACGGATAGTCCGAATACCAAAGACATCTACTACAACTTGCTCGCCTATGTCTAAATCGCGCAATAATTTACATCTCGCGACTAAACCAGTAGGAGTTTGCACAATGGCGATCGCACCGTCCATGCGCTGATTTTCTACTTTCAACCACTGACCATTTACCCTAACTTCTGTAGGATAAATTGTACTAACATAGAAATCATCAGGAGCTACTCCTGCTTGAACTACAGGCTCTAACTTAGCATCTCGTTCATCTTGAGGTAGATCCATCGCCCCTAAATCGATCAATTGGGAGATGATTTCTTCCATGACTTGATGGGATGGCGCAGAAATTCTCACTTCAGCTGAGGATGTACTTTGGCGTTGCGCTCCCAAATTGAATTTGAGTACTTGGAAACTTCCACCAGCATCAACAACTAAATCCAAAGCAGTATTAATTAAGCCAGCATCTAATAAATGTCCTTCTAATCGGATTACCCGACTTTCTACACTAACATTGGCGTGGATTTCTTCCCTAACAGGTTCTGTTACGCGTAGAGTCAAGCACTTAGCTGCACCACCAGCTTTGAGAAATTCAGTGAGTGGTGTTTCTAGTACTTTAAATCCCAGGGATTTCAAACGTGTTCTTAAAGTGTCACTGGCTTTGTTCATAATGATGACACTTTCCACGTTCACCGAGTTACAAGCAAAGTTAACTGCGTCTGCTTCTGCAATTGCTATGCGTTTTTCTGGAGCAACTCGCATTTCGATTAATCGATTAGAATACGAATCAAATGCACCAGGGTAATATAGCAAATAACCATTAGCTAAAGGACAGAAGCAGGTATCTAAATGATAGAAGCGTTCATCTATTAGTCTGAGAGAAAGTACTTCAATATCTAGCCACTTGGCTAAGTAAGGATGAGCATCTAATTCGGAGCGAAAACCATAACCCGCCCATAACCAACGTCCTTCGCGGTCTAGGAGTGCGTCACCCGCCCCTTCAAAAGGCAGGTCAAGTGGTAGCTCATACACAGTATAACCGTTTTCTGCAAACCATTGCTTAAAGTAAGGTTCTTCTCCTTGACGTTCTTTATGCAAAAAGCGACTGAGAACAACATTATTTCCGAGTACTAACCCAGCGTTGGCGGTGAAAACCATATCAGGCCAACCTTTTTCGGGTTTTACTAAATCGACGATCGCATGTTCTTTAATAATGTAATGCAATTTTTGCCATTGTTTTGCGGCGCGATCGCGGGAAGACTTATGAATATTTCCCTCCATCCAGGGATTGATTACATAGTCAACATCGTAATGCTCCGGGTCACACATTAAAAACCGAATTTGAGAAACCATAAAAATCCCACAAGCTGCTAAATGCTATTAAAGTCTAGGCCTATATATACAGTTTTGCTGCTCTCATCGGAGTCAAAGCCGCTATTAAACACCCAGTTGCGGACAGTTTAACTCTATTACTACTAGCAAAAAAACAAGTTTCAAAAAATATAGTAGACGCAGAGGCTTTGATATATTAACCACTATGCCACAAATAGAGGGAACAGGGAACAGGGAACGGGGAACAGGGGGAAGAGTAGGTCGTATTGTTGAAAAATCAAGTAGGAGTCCTTTATGTATTCACTGTTGCCTGTTCCCTATTGCCTATTCCCTATTGCCTGTTCCCTATTGCCTGTTCCCTCTTCCCTAAAAATATTGTCAATTAGCTGAAAACCTCTACCTAAAGATAGAATTATTTTGAATGAATCATCCAAATATATGGTTGTCGGATTGTTTCCGGCTCCACTCTGGTAATCATTCGCTCACTGGTGTGATGGCGGTTGACATAACTTATGAAAGGGCAGTTATTGATACACAAATGGCAAAGTATAGGCAAAGTATTTGCGATCGCTGTCTTTACAGCCTTCATCGGAACTGTCTGTACCTCTTGCAACAGGAATAAGCAAGTATTATATACGCAAATTGGGGTTAGTCCTCCCAGTCGGCGTTTAGCTGGAACTTCCAAGGCTGGAGAGTTCTATATTCAAGGACAAAATCAGCAACTCAGAGGTAATTCTCAAGAAGCGATCGCTGCTTACAGTAAGGCGATTAGCCTCAATCCTAAGTATGCTCCAGTTTATAAAACTAGAGGACTGGGTTATTTTGAAATGGGTAATAAGGAAGCGGCGATCGCTGATTATAATGAAGCACTACATCTGAATCCTAATGACGCAGAAGCTTATAATTATCGAGGTAGCGCTCGTGCATCATTAGATGATGTTAAAGCCGCTATTTCAGACTATAATGAGGCAATACGTTTAGCACCTAATTACGCCCAAGCCTATAATAATCGGGGAAATGCTCGTGCTGCTAGCGGAGATCCAACGGAAGCAATTAACGACTATACCCAAGCTATCCGTCTAGACCCCAATTATGCAGTTGCTTATAATAATAGAGGAAATGCTTACGCTGACAAAGGAGATGAACAAAAAGCGATCGCCGATTATAATAGTGCTATTCGGATAAACCCTAATTTTGCTGCGGCTTTCAATGACCGGGGAAATGCTTTCGCAGCTAATGGCGATAAACGGGGAGCTTTGAGGGACTTACAGCGAGCAGCATCTCTTTTTGACAAGCAGGGGAAAAAAGAACTCTATCAGCAGGTAATGAAAAATATTCAAGAACTCGGACAGTAGGAGCGGGGGAGCAGGGGAGCAGGGGAGCAGGGGAGCAGGGGAGCAGGGGAGTAGGACTTGTTCTTATCTAAGTTCTTCTCAACCCTTTGATTAACCCAAATGAGACATCCAAACAAGAAAGCTCAAAATTTGCTCGACTGGAGGAACGGGGTAATCTGTCAGATCTATCGACGCGCATTGTCCCTCCAATTTGAGAAATCGCCAAACTGTCCCACTGGTAACTGTTCCGTAAATCGTTGAAATTGGTTGTTGCTTTTGTTGATTAAAGCGTTGAGCGGCTACCATTTCAGCTAGACATTGGCCTAAACCAGGTTTCAGGTCTTCCTTTTTAGCTTCCACTAAGATAACTACCGGGGATTTAATATATATCTGTTCTGAGGAACGACTAATGAGAAAGTCAACATAGCCAGTCAGTTCAGATTCGGGCTCTACGTTAAATTCCTCACCGGAGAAAACACTAATCTGTCCTTTAAGTTGACGTTTTACTTCTAGTAATATGGGATTAATGATACCCTCAGAACGGGCTTTTTCGCTACTCACGGCGATCGCCCAAGGAATATTTTCTCGGAGAATATCCTGAAGTAAAGGAGTAGGAGTGACTGGGGGAATGTCTGGGAGAAAGCGACCTCCTTCCACAATTGTCAGGTTGAAATCTTCTACAGCTTTGCTCAGGGTAAACCGACTGTATGGCATAAATTTCCGCTAATTTAGAGAATTCCCCGGAAAAAATGCCTAATGCACAGCAGTCAATTCCGAGTATAATCATGATTATTCTCCCATTCTAGGGTGTGCTTGAAAATATCTTATGGAGAAGAGCTATACATTCAAATTCAATTCTTCCAATGCTTTAGAAGCCCTAAAAGCAGGTAAATATGACCCTATTGATTTCTATGAAGCACGTTTAAGTCTATTTAATCTCTCGGTAATGGCAGATTATGATCAACTAATTTGCCTACCCACACTAACCGCTATTGACAAATACTGGTATCAGATTGAAACAGCCCGAAAGGTACTTAGACAACTGGGTGGAAGAGCATTACTAGCAGACGAAGTAGGATTGGGGAAAACCATTGAGGCGGGACTAATCATAGCCGAATATATAGCTAGGGGTATGGTACAGTCATTGCTGGTGCTAACTCCCGCATCCCTAGTTTCTCAATGGCAATCAGAATTAAGTGATAAATTTAATATTGCTACTATCACTACAGATAATCGTGACCCGCAACAACCAATAAACTCCTTCTGGACAGATAATCCCCGAATTGTCGCTTCCTTAAACACGGCTAAGTCTGCTAAACATTATCCTGAAGTCACCAGTCGTAATTGGGACTTGGTTGTTGTTGATGAAGCCCACCATCTGAAAAATCGGACTACGCTAAACTGGAAATTAGTCAATGCTTTAAATAAGCGATTTATCTTGATGCTCACCGCTACGCCAGTGCAGAACTCCCTTGTGGAACTATTCAATTTGCTTACCCTCCTCAAGCCAGGACTACTACAAACAGAAGCAGTTTTTAAAAAAGAATATGTCGATTCTAGAAATGGACGAATCCCGAAAAATCCTGAAAAATTACGCTCTCTCATGCGGGAGGTCATGGTCAGAAATACCCGCGCCTTAGTAGATGTCAAATTGCCAAAACGTTTTGCAACTACAATTACCGTTACCCCGGCTGCTGATGAAGAGAAACTTTACCAGGAATTAAATGAGTATCTACGTTCAGCAGAATCTCAGCTAGATAGACTCTCTCGCACTAATTTGCTGATGCGTGCTGGTTCATCCCCTGGTGCTTTGGCTGATTCCCTCAAGCAACTGACTCTCCGACTACCGGATGAAACACTAAAGTCTTTAGCAAGACGAGCAAGTCAAGTCAAGCAGGTGGAAAAAGCAAAAGTATTGGTAGAGATGCTGACAAAATCTCGCCAGAAAACTTTGGTTTTTACTACTTGTAAAGCAACTAGCACTTATTTAGCCGAAACTCTGTTAGCAGCAAATATCCCTTTTGCGGAATTTCAGGGTGGGATGTCCCTTAAACAGAAAGATGAGGCGATCGCCGCATTTAGGGATACTGTTTCTGTATTGCTGGCTTCGGAAACAGGTGGAGAGGGACGTAACATTCAGTTTGCTAATGCGATCGTCAACTATGACCTACCCTGGAATCCGATGAAAATAGAACAGAGGATTGGTCGTATTCACCGCATTGGACAAACCCAAGATGTGTTCATTTTTAATTTTTGTCTCAAGGGTAGTATCGAAGAATATATTCTGCGGATATTGCACGACAAGATTAATATGTTTGAACTGGTTGTTGGAGAAATTGAAACTATTTTGGGGAATGTGGATGATGAATTTGATTTTAGTGAAATTATCATGGATATCTGGCTCAAGCATCAAGTAAAACCAGAATTAGATACAGCCTTTGAGCAATTAGCAGATAATTTGTTGAAAGCCAAAAACCAATATCAGCAAATTCAAGAACTGGATGAACAGATTTTTGGCGAAGATTTTGAAGCTTAGAAGATTGATTTAATTAAACATGATTTCCGACCCAATTATTGCTACCTTAGAAAAAATCATTTCGCTCTATGACGGAATAGTAGAACCTGCTGGTGAACAAATTTTAAATGCCTTATTGACGGAAAACATCGCATCGCTACTTTCCCTACCAGAAGAAGTTACTTTTACAACTGTTGTTGATGTACCTCAAAGTATTTTCGTCACCTATCATTCAGAAATACTAAATAAGTTATCTGACTTATTAGCTACTAAAGGGTTGATTAGCGCTTTGGGTGTGAAATTCGACGGCTATTTAAAAACTACAGGATTTGAAAAGAGCATTTCAGAGAGATTTGTCGTCCAAAATGGTCTCATGCGTTTTTTATCCGCTAAACCAGAGATAACTCGTTACATCCTATGTAATGTATCTTACACGGCAAATGCAGATGAAAAAAGAATTGGTTTAGTTTCATTCATGATCAATGAACTAACAGGAGTGACACCAGTAGAAATTGGTGATGCGTTGTTCTGGGAATCTGACAAAATTTCTCTGGATCAGCCAGAAACATCTTTATCTATTTCTGTGGATGAGTTATTCAGTTTAATCGAACATGAAAGTGCAATATTGATTGGAAAATCTTTAGAAAATTGGCAAGCTAAATTAATTAGAGCAAAAGCTAGAGATGAAGATAGACTCAAGGCTTATTACAATACCATTAGCTCTGAAATTCGCCACAAGATTGATTCCAAACATTTGGTAGGTGAGGAAAAAGACAAGGAAGTAGCACGCATCGAAGCGACAGAAAGAGAATTATCGAGAAAATTATTTGATATTCAAGAGCGTTATAGAATGAGTGTAGAAGCTTCTTTGCACAGTGCTATGGTTGTTCATATACCTACGGTACATATTCAGTGTGAATTGCAAAGAAAGAAAGCAAAACGAACTGTAACCGCAGTTTGGAATCCGTTTACTAAAATTATTGAGCCACTACGCTGTGAATTATCAGGAAAACCTGTTTATGATTTCTATTTAGATGACCAATCAGCCAAAATTATCTCACCAACGGCTTGGCTAGATATTGTCAACTTAAAATAGGATAAACAACGTTTCAATGTCCAACGCTGTTTTTACTTTCTGCATTTCTGTCTTATTTTTTACCAGTAAAGAGGTAATATGCACGAACTAGGAATTACACGAAATATCATATCCATTGTTAGTGAACACGCCAAGGAAAAAAAAGTCCAGAAAGTTTTGTTAGAAATCGGACAATTTTCCGCAATTATGTCTGATGCGATTCGTTTTTGTTTTGATATTTGTGCGCAAGATACAGTATTGGAAGGAGCTTTATTAGAAATCAGAGAAATTCCTGGAATAGGGGAATGTTGTCAGTGTGGGGAAAAAATTTATCTAGATAAGCCTTTTGGTGTATGTAAATGTGGTAGTGTACATTTAGACTTAATTTCCGGTCAAGATATAAAAATTAGGGAAATAGAAGTGGAAGAAATATTTCTGTGATCTGCGATCGCTCCCTAAACAGGGAGAAAGGTTAGCATTAAATACTGCTCAATTAAGGAAATGTAGATTGGGTTGAGCAACAGATTAGTACAAATATTTCAAAGAGGAGAAGTGCTAAATAATCAAGTAAATCTGTCGAAAGAGAGATAGACAATCGGGGATTTTGCCCCTATTCTGATAGTAGACATGGTTAGATAATGGAAGTGCGCCCTGTCATAAAAATTTTGCTCACACTCCCATTATCTAAGAGTGTCAATTCGATTTTGCACCAATTTCTCCCGCCTTGTAATCTATCTCGCGACGGAGATTAATCAAGTTCTTTTTTTCCTCTTTAAATATAACAAAATTTCCACTGACGCTCCTGCGTCGCTAACGCTGCGAAGCGGGGAAAATTTACACCATTCCCTTGCTGGACATTAAAGCGCCATCACCTCTAACAGAAGTTTTACACCATTGCTGGAATCTTTGATTTTGTCAAACAGGTTAAATAATCAAGTAAATCCGTCGAAAGAGAGATAGACAACCAGGGATTTTGCCCCTATTCTGGTAGTAGACATGGTTAGATAATGGAAGTGCGCCTTGTCATAAAAATTTTGCTCAGACTCCCATTATTTAGGAATGTCAATTCCATTCTCCTCGAATTTGCCATATCTTGTAATCTATCTCGCGATGGAGATTAATCAAGTTCTTTTTTTCCTCTTTAAAT
>Ga0116228_10003197_pt1 | contig 14358 bp, 14 predicted proteins | sample S1TSphfallax_2_FD_89694 | JGI IMG/M metagenome (GOLD analysis project Ga0116228, IMG submission 89694) | Host-associated microbial communities from peat moss isolated from Minnesota, USA - S1T2_Fc - Sphagnum fallax MG | ecosystem: Host-associated > Plants > Peat moss > Unclassified | place... | reverse complement strand
TTATTTATTATTTGCGCCGTGATTTCTTCACTCCGACAAACAACAGAGGCCCATGTTTTTTCAACGAAGGCGCGTTGCGACGTATTCGTATGCCTATTTTCCTTCACCTACGTAATGATTCAGGGCGCGTTCGTATTTTGTACGTATGACTTTCTGCGAAGTATTCGTATCCTCGTAGACTTCGCGTACGTATCGATTCACGCCTCGTTCGTCACGTTGTGACGTATTCGAATACTTTTTCCTTCTCGTACGTATTGATTCTCTTCTTGTGTACGTATGGCGCGTTGCGACGTATTCGTATAATCTTCTTGACGCACGTATGATTCACGAAGCGTTGCTCTTGTGTACGTATGGCAAGCTGCGACGTATGGCGCGTTCCTCTTGTGTGCGTATGGATCATTGCGACATATTCATCTACTCTTCTTCACGTACGTATTTCTTCACTGCTCCTTCCTCTTGTGTACGTATTTGCCTTCACGCGTCCTCTTCCTCTAGTGTGTGTGCTTTCTCGCTTCTTTGTTCTCTCCCGACATCGCCATCGCCGTCTCTCTTTCTTCTTCTTCGCACTGGAACTCGCTCAGGATTTTGTGTTTTACCTTCGTTGCTGCTCCCCCTACCTTCTAGTCTGAAGCGCGGCGGCGGAATCCAGCGGTTTCTTTCATCTACCTGTTGCGTTGTCAGATCGGACGAGTTTTCTCTTCACGAGTTTTTTTTTCTCGGATACTGTGAGTTTTCTGATACCAAGAACTACTTGGGGAAGTCTTCATCTTTTTTTTGTTGCTATTCGTTTCCTGAAGCGTTTCGGAAACTCTTAGTAGTTCGGTCTTTTCTTATTACATCTCTAGGCATACCGACAGATTTGAGATTTTTTTTTTCTTCTAGGTTTTTTCTTTGTTTTTGTTGTTGTTGTTGTTGTTGTTGATTTTTTTGTTTTTTCCCCCCTCGAATCTGATTGTGTGAGTGAGTGCGCGCGCCTGCGCATTGTCTGCTTGTGTTTGTCGAGCTTTTTTTCTTCCCCCCCCCCGGCTATTTAGGGTCTTTGTTGTCGTTGTTATTGGCCGCCTCTTCTCGTCGTTATTTGTTGGGGTTCAGTTCAGTGTATTGCATGGTTGCTTTCTTTGAATTTCGAATTTCTGCGTTGTGAACTTGATGTATGGTTTTGATTTGAGAATTCAAGAGGATCTGTGCAGTGATATCTTTGAAAGGTTTTTTTGCCCTTCTCATGTTTGTTGCCAGGTGCTTTTCTGCTAGATTTCATGGTTTAGGGCTTTTTTCTTGTATCTGGGGCACGTTTGTGCAATTTTTTGTGTATTGTTTTGTTGCTTTCTGTGAAGTGAACAGGGCTGATATGATGTGATATGATGGTAATTGGTGGTTTTATGAGAAATTTCATGGTTTAGGGCTTTTCTCTTGTATCTGGGTCACATTTGTGCATTTTTTTGTCTATTGTTTTGTTGCTTTCTGTGAAGTGAACAGGATTGATATGATGTGATATGACTGTAATTGGTGGTTTTATGAGAAAGGACTCCGTTTTCTTTTTCTTTTTTGATTCCTTTTTTATATTTTATATTTGGGGTGTGTTTCTATGTGTAGGCTATATTGGTTCTGGGTATAATATCTAGGAGCCTGGATTGTGATTGGTTGTAGCTCGTTTTTATGCAGGTTTGTCGGCATAGACAAGATGACTCCAGAGCAGGAGCAGGTGATTGAGGAACAGCAGGCATTGCTTGAGGAATCTGCAAATATGTACACTGGAGAGATGGAGCCTGAGACTAAGACTGTGGAACCACCTAAGACTCCAGAATATATTGAAGTAGCAAATGGAGTGCCTGCAGGTCCCGGTGGCCCAGTCATGGGTGCTCCAGTTTCCCGAAGTGCCTGGTCGACTGGACTGTTCTCATGCTTGGGAAGCCAGGATGAATTTTGCAGCAGTGATCTTGAAGTTTGTAAGTTTTGCTTTACATTCTGCAGCCTTTCAAAACTGTCCTTCCTTCTTCTCCTTAGTTTGATTACAAGTTCACATATCTTGAGGTCTTTCTTGGAGGATTGGTGTGTGCTGTCCACTACTACTTCTGCAAACTGAACTGCTCTGTTAGGTTTTGTTGTAGCAAAATCCCTATGCTTCTGGTAGTTTCTTAGAGTGCTAGCCAACATCATTATCAAGTCTTCCCATTGCTTCCCAAAATGAGATAGAAACTCACTATGCAGATTTTGTATGATGGTTTGCCCAAAATTTTGGGTGCATTAAGTTATGATTGTCTCCACACACCATTGGGAGCTGCTGATGAAGTCAAGTGGATATTAGTTGTGGCAGCTCGTCACTGCTATATTCAGTGATGAAGGTTGATAGGCTGACACTATGTGAGTGATGCTCATAAGGTGGTGATAACTGCAATCATTTTCATGTTGCCTTCCAATTGTTGTTGCAGTGTTTCTCTGCAATTCCACAGATATTCTCTCTTAGCTCTTTGTTGTAGCATAATTCATATGCTTCTGGTAGTTTATTTAGATCCTTTTAGGCTATCCACTCTTCTCATTCAACCTATAAAAAGCTACATGGACAATGGTATCATAGTTAGATAACCATTCCTCTGTCTCTAGATGACACAAAATGCATACTGGTGATCTCATAATTCCTTGGTTGGCAGATATATTTAGAGGACACAAAAGTCTTTGTTTGTGTCTTCTTCGTTACTCTCTTGGATTGTTATCTATTGCTACAGTGGTTTGTGGACAATAGTTGATGGGATTTCCCATCTCAGTTTGTCTAAAACTCTGCAGTAACCATGAATGATGGGGTGTATTGAAGATTTTTGCTTTGCAGTGTTAGTATGATGACATATGGGTTTGAAGATTTTGTTTATGTTACTGAGAGTTCTGGGGAGGATGGTCTTTGCTTGCAGGTATTGTGGGCACATTTATACCGTGTGTGTTGTATGGGGGCAATATGGAGCGCATATTACCAAGACGATCCTCATTCGGCATTCATTGTCTGAGCTATAGCAGTCTCTATTTTCTGGGAAACTGTCTTTTCAACATGAATAGCTTAGCACCTTGCTTTTCTTACCCTTCCCGCACTGCACTCCGTCGCAAGTTCAACCTGGAGGTATGCTTTTTTTTCAGCTGTAATCAACAGCAGTTTCTCCTTTCACTTTCAAGGATTTGTTGTTTGCCCTGTACTGGTCACTATTAGTTCTGAGTGTAGAGAGTTCTTGAGACCAACTCATAAGAGTTATGAATATATTCTAACTTTGCTGTATTGTATTCAAATAGTATTGGGGTCATATTGTTGGGTGTGAACATTATTGGTTTTTTTGTCCCTTGCCGGGAGTAAATACTTCACTTTCTTCAATGAAGTCTAGAAGAAGAGAGAAAGGGGAGATTTTGCAAATCCTCTGTTTATTTTAGTTGCTAGAATTGGCATAATATTGTTGTTCAAAGTGACAAAGCCAATTCTTATTATGCTGCTTTTGGCTTGTGATGTGTGTGTACCAGGGTACTGGTGAGCAAATTGCCAACACTTTTGGATGCTGTGGCAGTGTCATCGATGATGATGAAAGTCGTGAGTGTTGTGAGTCAGTCTTGGACTGTGCAGTCCACGTTCTGTGTCACCCATGTGCACTCTGCCAAGAGAGCCGTGAACTTCGCCGCAGACTCCCGCACCCTGCCTTCAGTCGGCCTGCATACTTGCCCCAGGCACCTCCTATGGAGCAGCACATGGTTCTACCCATGGTGGAGTAGTAGATCTTTCAGCTCTTGCACAATTGACCTTCTTTCAACAGGGATAGTGCCAAAAGACACTTCATCGAACAAGAGTGCCACCACACGCATCATATAATTCTGCTTGATGAATTAAGTATGTGATGATGTATAGACTATAGACTTATGTGTAGTTTCCATGACTAATGACTGATTGAGAGTCTTGGTGATGCTTTGGTTGTGGGAGATGATCCTTCCACTCTGCAATGCACTCCAGGATCACTCTTAATAATGTGCAGTTGAAGACTCAGATTAGAGGTGAGTGATTCTAGGAGAGTGGAGGGTGCTACTCATGAAACCTGATATATTAGCTTGAATTGTTTTTGATTTATGTGGATGTGTTCTTGAATTTGTGAATGGCAGCATGGAGTTGCCTTTCATTTTAGATCAGTAGCATGTTCTAAATTATGTGCTTTTAAGAGCTGCCGTTCAGCACTAAAAAGTCATTGTGAGAAAATATGTATCTTAAAAGCACTGGAACTGGATTCCGAGCAGCTGCAAATTGTTATATGCTCTTGCTCAATGTAATTCCCTTCCTCAAAAACCATGTTGATTTGTGTTACCAGGCTGTATGCAGCATAGCTGTGAATTTGGAACAATGGTAATTTAATAGAGAGTGCACATTGTGTTTCTTTCAATGAAATAAGTGAAAAAACATTGTGAACTCCACAATGAATTCTATGTATCTGTTCTGTTGCAGGATGACCCAAGAATGTTCCTCAACTCTGTACCAGCCAAGTGTGGGGGGTTGTCTACACACAAGTCCTCTAGAAGCATGAAGAGCTTTGTCCTGTAGAGATTGCAAACTTCCAGAAGGAACAGAACTTCCATTCACATGTAAAACCTTGCAAATCTCAGCAAGAGAATGAGTTGTTTCAATTGCCACATGCTATGTTTGAAAAAGCATGGGAAAATGCCCGAGATCTTTCTGCAGTTTGCAAATATTTCATCTCAAAAGTGTACATTCAGTGAAAGTAGAACACATTACAACAACAATTTGATCAAGATTAATACAATTAAGAAAACCTTGTAATCTATGATATGCATGTGTGTGTCAGACTTGCTACAGAAATGCATTTCTGAACAATTATTGGTTGACAAATATGCTCCTTGGATTTTTAACTCATACCTGTTGGTGCTCCATGGCCTTGAGCCAAGAAACGACTTCAACACACCTTTAAATGTGACTTTAGGTGAACCTCTTCTTTGTCACAAGTTGGAGCAAAAATGATGGTGGATTTGCTCTTGTTGCACCATGCAGTTGCATTTCATCTCTGCAATTGATTCAGATCTGTCAATAGGTATCGTTCCTCATGTTTCACTTGGTGTATCAATTTGGCCAACAACTTAAAACGAAACAATCAACATAAAGTGCATGTAAAGTACTGATATTAAGACACATAAAATTGCCAATAAAAAGTCATTCCATCAAGTACAGCCTTTCACATTTTCCCTTTTGTCAAACATCATGATAAAACCAGAAATGAAGTGATCACCCAAGTCCTGCCCTGAAGTCAAATACACAAGTAGACATCTTAGTGGAGGGTAAGTCAAGGGCATCACCAGAAGGAGTCACATGGGGTGATACTGGTAATGCCCTTGACCAAGAGTCTTACCCATGTAAAGACCCTGTGATTTCTCAGAATTCAAATTTTGGTGTAGAATATGCCATCCAAATATACTAAATTTTCTTTTCAATGTATTGTGAATATGTGGTTGTGTTTCACAGGATTCCCTGTTTGCACCACCATACTACCTTCTTTACCTGCTTATTCTCTCCACCCATATACTTGGATAGCTTCATCATGGGATGGGTTTGTCAGCTACCCCATGTTTGTAGCAAGGATGCCCAACATTTGAAAGTAGACATCCACAAGTGGCTGCAGAGGCATCCATCTACAAGTTTGAGCCTCACACCCATGATGCACAACCACCACCAAGGGGAACCCGCGGATGGAAGATGGCCAAGAATGATACCCAAGGACACCGCTGGAAACCAAGACTCTGCAGAAAACCCATACCTCCCTTTCAGTCAGAAATTGGCCCCAAACCCCAAGTTGATGTATGTCCCTGTCTATGAAAGGTAGAATATGTCAATGGAGGTCATTCTTACCACACTTTGGCAATAGATTTTCAGCTAGTGGTCTTACTACTTTTGCACTCCCTTTGTTAACACTGTGTCAAACTGAATTGAGGAGAGGATTCTTACTGGTATGGCAAGAAGCAAGCCTTGAGCATTGACCAGAACTGGCAATCCTCTTCTTACAGGTGTGGGAATGCACCTAAGGATTCTAAGAGCTGCTTGTGCCTTGGCTGCCAAGTGCTTCCCACAATTGGCTCCTTCACCTGCTGACATAACTGAAGATGCCACCCATTGTTCAGAGTCCAAATGTATTGTGCACAATGGCACTTTTTGTCTTTGATCAATACTGAGTCTTGATGCACCAGCACTTTTTGCAGTCCCTGAAAGATACTGCCAGTCTTCTTCCCCAAAATACCGAACCCATACATTTGGCTTTTCTGCCAGTAGACAGCATTGGCTTCTTTGATTCTGATTCAAGCTTAAGCCACTTGCAATGTCAGTCTGAATATCTGCTGCTGCTGCTGCTGCTGGTGGTGACCATGAGACAAAGAACCGATTCATGAAGTAGCAAGACTCTCCAAAAGGAAGGAGCTGATGATTCCTACTACCTGCTCTAAGATCTCTTACTTGCCTTCCCTCTGCTTCTTCAAGTGCATCTTCTGCTTTAGGAGCTTTCATCATAGTCTGTGAAATTCGCATTCTCAGTGATTGCAACAGGGACATGCCTGCCTCTGATATGAGTCCAAAAGCCTTCCCTTGCTCCAACACACTTGGTGACCCATCTTTTACCTCCATAACTGGCACATGGCAATCCTGAGAATTGGACCCTGGAATCTCAAAGACTCTGGGTGAATGACATTTTCTCTCAAGGCTGTTTGATGTTGGAATCTGAAGAACTTCAGAGGACCACCCTCTTGATTCTGGACAAGATGAGGGCAGCAAGCTCATTTCTGAGGGCATGGCAGGTGATGGTGAATCGGGTGAGAAGCACACCATAATCTTGGAGCCTTTGGATCCTGGTGTTGGTGCAACATGGCAGCCCCCTAAAGTGTATGCACCCTGAGACAAAAGCCACTTTACTTTTCATGGGTGAAGAATAGGCAAAGCTATGCATGGACTCATATAGTTTTCTCATGCAGGGGAGAGAACTGCCAAGAAAAAGAAGCTCCTCTGCCAGACTGAATGTTAAGGGCTTTCCAAGTCACATGGAAAGAGAAAATAACAAACTCATGAAAACATGGTTGGTCTGAAAAGATTCAAAGCGAGAGAATAGGTGCCTGTAATGGCTGTAGCTGAATTTGGTCCATCAACTTTTGCAGAGCTCTCCCACGAGGTGGCTTTTCCCTTTGGGCAATAAACTGAAGCAAAAACCCCAAGAGAGAAAGTATGTCAACAATCTATTGCAATCAGATTCAATCCCAAAACCTCCATAAGCAAGTTCAAATTTCATTGCTCTACTGCAGAACACTGCTAGCAAGTCAATTTTCTGCAAAGGAAGAGAAAAGAGGTTCCATTCTATCCTATGAAATCTAGTCAACATTATTCTCACCTTGCACATTGCTCATATTTCCTTGCAGCAGTTGTTGGCAGTGAAGAAAAAAATGCATCATGTGGGTTGGGAGTTCAAGAGCACTGGCCTGCAAGACTGCCACTAAGACTCTTCTGAGCACAGCATCACTTGCATGACTGGAAGACATCCTTCCCAAGTTGATGGTCGCAAATGCAAAGTCCTGAATAATGTGACATGACCAAAAGGAAAGCTCACAGATTCAATAAGATATTTCCACTCTGCAGCTGCAGTGAAAAACTAGATGACAACATCCAGGAAACAAAACATCATCTATGATACAAGAGACTTTGTGATAATGTTCAATCTCTTCACAAGACACCCATAAGCAAGCCCTTTAGTCTGGCAGCTTTGGAGACTGCTTTCAACTGACAACAATATGAGTTGAACTAAGCTGTGTGAAAGCATTGTGAGACAATTACCTGAGAAACAGAGACAATGTCTTGAAGCAACTTGTCCCTCTCTTTGTCGAGCAATGCACGTGTCTTTCGACAAGCAGCAATCAAATGTTGGATTTGTACCCTGAGTTCATCTGCAGTAAGTTGGGTCAGGAAAGTGCATACAGAAGACCATAGAAATCTCTCTCCAACTCAAGTTGGCTTTCAAGGCTCAAAATCAAGACAAAAGTGGCATTGATTGTTGAAGAGTCGAAATTGATATTGAATTACTAGAAGGTGATTTGATCTACCAAAAGGGGGCTCTTCCAGAGCCTGTCGGATGCAGTTACGTGCAAAAATCTGTTTGCGATTGGTTGGGTCTTCAATCCACTCTTGGCCTGCTTTCTCACACACCTGACAGAAGTCTTTACCACATTAGCAAACTGTCCTTGTCTGTGTTGGGTTCCCCCCAGTTCATAGCCTTGGTGCAACATTAAGACTGGAATGGAATGGATTCCAACGAGGATATAAGGTGTTGTTGAGGGGCTCTTACTCTGTAGAGGTCGTGCTTTGTAAGTTCCAACAAAGGCCTGATCAAAAGCAGGTCACAAGTTCCATCCAAAAGAGGTTTTCGGGGGAAGATGGAAGAGATGAAGGCCATTCCAGCAAGTCCAATAATGCCACTGCCTCGTGCCATCCTCATCATGAACAGTTCTGCCTGATCACCAATAAGGCACCAAAAACTGTCCATCTTATTGACCCCTTGTTGTATCAACAACCCTACAGTGCATTTGTCTACTCCCTGCAACGACATCTGAAACAACAATGACCTGTTCTCCAAGCACATCTCCAAGTCATGCATCTACATCAAGAAGCACAAGCATCATTTCATGACCTCATCTGCTTGTCATCCTGGAACTACTCATCCTACAATGGTTTAAGAAATTCCTGCCCCACACCTGATCATCAGCATGGTGGGCCATGAGCAGAATGCTGATGCTGTGTCTTCTGCATGCCTGCTCCATGAGATTGTACCTAAAGTATTACAGCAAACACTTTCTGCTTGCTTCACATCCAAAAGACAACCACTTCTGCCTTTTACTGAACCATAAATAAGTAACTGCCTTCTTCTTATGCTTGATGATCTGAACACAAAGGATTTAGAATCCAGAGAACTTGATGATACATTGGAGGAGTTCTAAATGGGCATTGAGTGAAGATAAGCCACACACCCATTTATTTATGTGCAGCAATCCATTACTTGAGAGAGAAATGAAGACAGACATACCTTGCATTGCGAGCAGCTTCTTGCAGATGACCAGATGCAGGTACACCCTCCACCCAATTGCATTTGAGCACCTGACATTCCATACCTTTCAGGCAAACCCCCAAGTTGCCCATACTGATGAACACAACATCACCCAACTGCAAATATGTACTGCTTTTTCAGTCACACAACTGACCCATTCCTCTTGCTTCTCAAGTTAACAAGACAAAACTTTGTCAAGTGGGCCACTGCTTTGTTGTGAGAGATGATGATAATGTATGGAAGAAGATGAAGAAGAACAACAAGAAGAAAAGTGTGCAGCAGAGGGAGGGGAAGAGTTCAGGGTGCAAAAAGAGAAAAAAATTCACCTAATCTTGCAAGCCAGTGTTGCACAGAGAGTGCCTCCATCGCACTCTCAGGACGCAGTCCATGGTCAACCACCATGCCAACAACATGGTTTGAGAGCAGGGGCATCATCATGCCAGCAGCAGCTTCTTTGATGACACTGTGAGAAAGTCCTTTCTCTTGTTGCTGCTGTTGCCACCATCTTGCTGTAAGGATGCAGAGGGCCATGCTGTCTGGGCCTCCTGACACTGCAATTGCTGCAAAAAACGCAAGAAAAAAAAAAAACACATTTTTCTCACTCTCAGTTCAACTAGAGAACCAACTTAAAACAGAGAAGAGAGATAGAAGAGGTTCTGTGAGAGAAGTCTGAGCTTGCTTTGCAGATGCAATCACATCTAGGGTTTGTTTCCTGGGGTTCCTAGAGAGGAGGAGTTTCTCTTTGTTTGCAAGCATCCAAACACAAGTAACAACAAGCTTCTTCTTCTTCTTCTTTCTTCTTGTACCAGAGCTTGTGCAGAGTTTTTACCGATGCGGTCGTGAGGCGTGATACCAGCCATCTGCATCCTGTTTGCAAAAATGGAGTCGACTTCGCCAGAAGATGGAGCAGCATGCTGAAGAAGAAGAGGACATCCTCCGCATTCTCTCTCCATGAATCTTTTCTATCCGCTGCAGCACCTTGGCACTGCATCTCCAAGATCTTACGAAACCAAGCAGATGGCAAGAATGAATACAGAAATGTCTTTTTTGGTCCAGAGCTTGCTTGCTTGCTTGCAGGGAGAACTTAGAGATGGTTTGCTACATGGACAGGAGGAGGAGGAGGACGCAAGAAGAAGAAGCTTCTTCACACCATTGTCTTTTCTCCAGCACCCATGAGAGAGAGAGAGAGAGAGAGAGAGGGATTGACTGTTGGGATTCGGAATCTTAGAAAGGACTTTTGGGTAATGTTTTTCCGGGATTCCCAGTCGTTGACCAAGAAGCCCGTGCCATGGAAACGACAAGCCAAGGGTTGACAAATAAAGCCGCGTGAGAATCCAGTACTGTAGCTCTTGTGCAAGAGGGTTTTCTTTTTTCAGCACCATAAGAAAGAAAGAAAGAAAGAATGCAAGCAAGAGCTTCCCAACCAGATCCTGCAATAAATCTATCGATCTAGAGACAGACAGACAAACAGACAGACGGTGGTGCAAAATTTCTCCCTTTGTATGCAAGCAAGCTTGAGAGAGGCACAGACAGAGAGACAGAGACAGCGAGAGAGAGGGAGGGCAGTCGCGATGTCGTCGTCTTCGGCGGTGAAGGGTGTGTTGTTGGATGCGGCGGTTCTGCGGGGAGCGGTGGCGGATGAGAAGCTGCTGTACCGTCTGCGCTTCTCCAACCTCCAGCTCGGTGTGTTGCAGGCGGAAGCGCAAGTGCAGAAGACGAAGGAGGGCTGGGGTTTGTGGGACGGGGTGAAATTGGTGGGGGTGGGAGAGAATGAGGAAGCTCTGGAGGCAATACAACGGCAGTGGGAAGTGCCTGCATCTTCGTCCGTTTTCGTGACCACAGCAGCAGCAGCGGGAGGAGCGTCAGAAGAGGACAAGCTGCTGCTGGAAGATAAGCTGAAGGAGAAGGGATGGAGAAGCCTGGTGGTGCTCGGCGGCTCTTCTTCTTCCTCTTCTGCGGGGGAAGATGTTCTGCTGCAGCTGGAAGATATTTTCCTAGCATTAGCGAGATTGAACAAGAAGGCGCTGGGTGATGGAAGAGACAAGCTTGTCGTCGTCGGGCACTCTATGAAATGGAGCCGAGAGAAGGACTTCCTGAAGAGAGGAGCACTACCGTTTGTACCGCTGCCGCAACAAACCATCACTGCCAACCACGCCTCCTTGAGCTTCATACCCATTCAGCTAGATCGTCCTGTGGAGCCGCAGCTAGCAGCAGTGGATCTAGTCCTCCATAAACCGACTGACGAGATCGTGAGCATTGCACAAGACCCAACAGCGACGGTTGCAGAGCGCATCACATTCTCAGAGGGAGTACAGAAACTGCAGCGGTATCTGGAGGCAAATCCGCAGTTGCCTGTAGTGGATCCGATCAAGAACATCATGCCGCTTCTCGACAGAGCTGCGACCAGAAACCTTCTGAAGGATTTGGGTAATGCGAGAGTGAGCAGCCGCACTTTGGTGCGAGCTCCTCGGTCTGTGGAAGTCAAGAATCTGGAGCACCCACAGCAGCTGGAGGAAGCTCTTCTCCATGTGAGTTTTCCCACCATTGTGAAGCCCCTCATGGCTTGTGGTGCCTCTGAAGCTCACACCATGGCTGTTGTGTTCAAGAAAGAAGGCTATGAAGGTCTGCAAGTGCCCATGCCAGCTGTCATCCAAGAGTATGTGGATCATGGCTCCTGTGTGTACAAGTTCTATGTGTTGGGTAACAAGGTCATGCATTCTTGTCGAAGATCCATGCCCAATGCTGCTTCCCTTGCTGTCTCCTCAGGTTCTTCCAACTCTGAGATGTCAGCCCTCGTCTTTGATAGCCTCAAATCCCTTCCTGTGAGCTTCACAGCAGCAGGGGAGAGTAACAAAAACCCACAAGCAACAGCAGCAGCAAATCAAGTGGTTGAGGGAGATGGATCTTTGGATGTGGAGGCAGTGGAAGCTGCGGCAGCTTGGTTGCGCACCAAACTTGGGCTCACTATCATTGGCTTTGACATTGTGGTGCAAGTGGGAACATTGGATCATGTGATGGTGGATGTGAATTTCTTCCCATCTTTCCGAGATGTTCCAGATGTGGAAGCCATTCCAGCATTCTGGAGTGCGCTTCTGAATGCACACAAAGCCAAGACTTTGCAAACCATCTGAAATGGTAAGCAGCACAAGCAACCTTCCCAAACCTTGGGGTTTCCTTCCTAGTTGTCTTCCCCTTTTGATTCTCATGGATGAACAAAAAGGGTTTTTGTGAGCCAGTTTTCCAAAAGAAATGTGAAAACATGGCTTTCCTTCCTAGTGTACTCCCTTTAGTTCATCAGAAACAAAAGGGGTTTAATGTATGAGCCAGTTTTTTAAAAGAAATGTGAAAATGTGACTTTCCTTCCTGGACTTCCCCTTTTGATTCTGCAGAACAAAAGGGGTTTCATGTAGGAGCCAGTCTTCTGAAATAAATGTGAAAATGCACAACACAAGGAAATCCTGGAACCTCCCCATGACCAGCAGCAAATAGAAAACTCTCTTAATGTGGGGTATTTGACCAGATGCTTTCTTTTCAGAATTGCAGCCACAGTTATCCTTCACAGTTGGAGCCAAGCATCAATGTCAAAGTGGTGGTGGTGCATGTAAAAGTGCTGAATCCTGTGGAGAGGGTTGAACAGTTTAAGCACAGTTATGGTTGGTGTATTGAGTGAGCCCCATGGCTTTGGACCAACAACCAAACCAGCAACAGATATTGGATCTACAGTTTTTTTATTCTGGCAGGGATGATGCTTGCAGCAGCATATTCATTGTTTCTTTGCACAATCGTACCAAGAAATGCATGGTGTGATTGTGTTACTGTGTCGTCATCTCATTGGTGATGATGCAAACAAAAGGTTTCAATTAGTTTTTTATCCTTGATTTTCACCGACTGCCTTTTGATTTGATTTGTTATGGTTGTAAAACATACACCTTGCACTGCCAATGATTGACTGGCTCCAGAGCAAGAGGCAGCAGTAGAGGGATTTTGCTTGTACACTGGAGGAGAAGGCAAAACAATAAATGGTTTAATTATTTGTGTGGCATCTAGATCTTATATGTGAAACATTACTAAGCGTGTTGAGTGTTTTATTAGTTCCATCACTAACTTGTCCCAGGTTTGTTGTTTTGCAAGGGAGTTCATTCAGTAGCGATGATAGAGCAGAGCAGAAAATTTATTTGAAGAGAAACTTGTGCCCAGTGGGAAGTATGTGTTCATATCAAAGCCCTATATCGTAGTCATAACCATTGATTTCATAAGCAGAAAACATGGATGTTGAGCTTGCTTCAAATACCCACTTGTTTGATGCAACATTTTGGGATTTATTTAATATCAAACATTTGTATAGTATTGTAAAGATAATGATGTCTGTAAGAAGTGGTTATACCTACCTACAGACCAATGCTTCCCTCTAACAAGCCTGTTCCATCATCATTCCTCCCAACCTTATTGGAGAAAAAAAGTAGTGGAGTGGATACATATCCAATGCCTTGTTTGGATGAGTTGGTAAAAATATTGAACATAAACCCTTACAAATCACTTGTTTGGAAAGCTTGTTATCTGGCAACTTACTTGCTGAGTTTTCTCTCCCAACAAACTTTACAAACTTCAAACAATTTTGATGCAAACTTCTCTGGCATTGTCTTTAATCCTAAACCTTCAAATTAAGGCACCAGTTTCAAACATCATCTAAACCCTAAACCTTCAAATCAAGGCACTAGTTCTTAAACATGGTCTAAAACCCAAAACCATTTCAAAATAAGGTGCTAGTTTTGAAACAGTATAAACCCTTGGTGTCTAATTTAAGGAGCTACTTATCAAACATAGTCTTCACCTAAACCTTTGTATTACGCAACTAGTTTCTCAAACACAGAGTCTACACCCTAAACCTTCTTATTAAGGAACTAATTCTCAAACATAGTCTAAACCCTAAACCTTCAAATTTGGACATAATCAATGCTTGATATGAGGCAAGGAGAACAATTTCAGAACATCTAAACTTCTTCCCAAACTCCATATACTTTACAAATTGTTTTTCTCTTCCTGAAGAAATATAGGAAGAGAAGCTGTGTGTAATCAAATCCTAGCAGGTGGCAATAAACATTGCAAATCTTCAGTGCAAAATCTCTAGCTTGCACTTTTACAACCCATTCAGTGAAATCCATTAGTAGCATGATGGTTGAGGAAAACCACTAATTAATTCAAAGCACTAATTAATCTATCAGCTTCAGGGCAACATCTGCAAGAGAGAAATTGGGGTTTTACA
>Ga0116228_10003196_pt1 | contig 14359 bp, 15 predicted proteins | sample S1TSphfallax_2_FD_89694 | JGI IMG/M metagenome (GOLD analysis project Ga0116228, IMG submission 89694) | Host-associated microbial communities from peat moss isolated from Minnesota, USA - S1T2_Fc - Sphagnum fallax MG | ecosystem: Host-associated > Plants > Peat moss > Unclassified | place... | reverse complement strand
TCTGATGCTGGGGAGCTTTGATGTTTTTTTGCGGTTTTTGTTGTGGTTTTGGTTTGGGGGGTTTTGTTTTTGGGGGGGGGGTGTGGGGGGGGGTGCGGTTTCTCCACAGAGAGAGAGAGTTGGGAGGGGAGAAAAAGTTGATAGGGTTTGTGGAAGAAGTGCTGGGAAGAAGCTTTTACGGTAACTCTCTAACATACTCGTGAAAGAAGGATACCCATTTCGCACGGGTAGTTGTTGCGGTGGGGGAGCTCAGAAGAGTGTTTTGTAGCCCCTACTCCATCATACTTTTTTCGTGTTTTTTTGAACTGGTTTTTAAGTTCCGTTCGGTGCGATCTGAGGTGCTGTTGACAAGGGGCTTGAAGGTGTTTGGAAGGGTTTAGGGGACTCAGTGATCGAGGTCTTTCTTGCTCAAGTGCAGGCGTAGTAGGGAGTGGTTTGAGATAGTGTAAGTGGATGAGAGAAACTGGAAGACACCTCGTGACGTAGGGTTTTCGCTTTTGCCAAACCCCCGGAGAATAAATAGTAGAGAAGAAGGTCCGAATGTAAAGCTTCAAAGCGCAACTTCTGTTCTGCGGTGGCCCATTTTCTTTCCCGCAGAGAAAAATAACAACAACGGCTGCCTTCTTCCGGACTCGGCACGGCACAGGTGCTGGTGCCACATGAATCTTGCCTCGAACGGCTGTTTGACGAGGAGCCAGGGGAGCGACAAGGAGACAGTGGGGACTATTCTGAACGCTTGAAACACGCTCTCTCTCTCTCTCTCTCTCTCTCTCTCTCTCTCTCTCGGCTTTCCAAGAACTAGAAAGGATTTCAGCGGAGATTGAAGGATTTCTGAGAAAAATGTTTGGGCGGGAAGCTGGTTTATCGACGACTTCTCCGGTGAGTTTGCTCGGATTCTTCTCCTTGAATTCCACCTGCAGAGGTAGGGAAAGGTACGGTTGTTCCACATCGCAAGACGAGCAAATTTTATGGCATTTTTGGTCGGAGCAATAATCTTCTGCAGTGAGGGCTTCCTTTAGCATCTTGCTCTTTTCCTCAACTTTCAAAGAAGAGATGTTCGGCATTCCACAAATCAAAACCTCCCTCATACTCTTGGGAGGGTAGATCACAAGGCTTGGGAGGCAGAGGACAAACAAGTATATTTCGGAAAGCATCACATTTCGCTTTGTCATTCACTAAACAGGGGATGTATGTGGCAAGCTCAGGTCGTTGCAGGTGGTACTCAGTGTCCCAAAAACCTCCCCCTACTTGTAGTAGTGTTGTTAGTAGGAGAGTTGTGAATCAAACTCCAGCAGTGAAAGATGAACCTTTGAGGGATTTGAAGGGTTTTTGGCTTTTTTCTGATGTGGTATATGGGAGCTTCATGCATTCAACATCTGACATTCTCTGTGCATTTCAGTTTTAGCATATTATCTGGTATTGCGAGACATGGGTATTTTGGGATTTTGAAAATGATCTGCAGGGACTTTCTCGCAGTAGAGAAACTCCTTTTTCTTGTTGTCCTGGCATTGGTTGTCATGAAACCATGTGGTGTATAGACAACAAATTTTAGGAAGTGTTGATCTGAGATTTAAGCTAAAAGTGCACATAGAGCTTGATGGGTACCTTTGTTTGCTGGACAAAAGGGGAGGTAAAAGAGTAGGAGAGTTTGAAGAGTTTTTGATCCTTTTGCAGGTTTTTGAACAGCATGAAGAGCATTAGTGGGTGTTGCTGACTCTGTTTTCAAACCTTGTGCAGGAATAGGGCTCTTGCAGAATTACAAAGAGGGGAACCTGAATGATCAGGGCATAAAGCTTGAGCATTGATTTTTTAGTTTGGTTTTAGGTTTGAAGATAAGAACAAGCCTCTGGGACTAGTACTGGCTCAACGAGGGTTAGAGTGAGATGCAGGATGTACCAGTTGTACACTTAGGTCTTTTTTTCCAGTCTTGTGAGCTCCATATATGCTCTTGGGTTTTGGAGGAGGGAAGTCATAAACTTGAGTGAAGAAGATGGAGGGTCCAGAGAAAACAGGTTCAATACAGAGGATGCAAAAGCTTGAGGATGTGAACATAGAAGATACAAACATCGTGGACATTAGTGCTGGGGTTGGGAATTTAGAGGATCCAAAAGTAGATGAGACAAAGCAAGAGGATGTGAAGATAGATGACATGAATGTAGATGATGCTAAATTAGAAGATGGAAAGATGGATGATGAGTCAGATAATTCTCCAATTGAGGAGACAACAATTGGTGAGTGCACAGACAAGATCATTCGGGAGAGGGTGAAGGAGAGAAATGGTGTCAAGAGAGAACGCAATGCAAGGTGGACTGAAGTTGAAACCTTAACTTTGATAGCTGCAAGGCATGCAGAATCCCAAAAGCACCTAAACTCAAAGTCTGGAGATTTAAGTTACCAACGAAAATGGGTAGCCATGGCAGAGCGATGCAAAGCTGCTGGTATGCAACGATCACCACGTCAGTTGAAGAAGCGCTGGAATTCTCTGCACTCAAATTATGTCCACATTAAAGAATGGCACAGCAGACCTGGTGCTCCCAATTTCTGGGCCATGGACAGAAAGGATCGAATGATCCACAAGCTTCCTGCTTATTTTAATGTTGTCCTCTACAAGGCTTTGGAGCACCCGTCGAGCATAGTTCTGCCGAGACCTGTGACTCCCAGCAGTAATTTGGTAAGGCTCTTGAAAGAATGGATTGAATAACCATTTATACTATCACTCAGAGTTCCATTTTCAGATTATGTCTGAAATTGAGTTGACAGTTGCAACATATCTGTACATTATATGTATCTGGTATTACAGACTCCTTGTTTGTTAGTCTGTAAGATCTATTGTTTGAATGCTGCAGACACAGACTCTAAAACAGCCTGTTGCATATTTTCCCAGGCTCTCAAACTGTTTTATATGAAAACTTACACTGGCAACTTTCCAGAACAGTAGGATTGGTCTTTTTGGCAGTGTGTTGTGAAGGATCACTATGCTAACGAATTATATGAATTACAGGGTTCCAAACCTACTGAACCCCTCAGAGCTGATAGTGTTGAGGTGCAGGTTACAAGTGCAGGCGAGGATGCTGTAGACAGTTCTGAAGACAATGGCCGGTCCGCATTCCCTGTGATCAAGTTTCATGCTTCTTCTTCAATTCCATCTCCGTTGCCTTTACTGCCTCCACTGCCTTCAACATCACTGTCATTGCCACTGCCACAGTTGCAGGTTCCTCCACAGTTTCGATCCCTAAGTCAACCACCTCGCATTCCTGGTGAGTTTCAATGCCTAGTGCTTCAAACAAAGGGAAGATAGCACAGCTCTTTAACCATGTCTTTGCATCAAGAATTTGACCCCGTAAACTGGTTGGCTGCTTTTGATAATGGACTTACCATCTTTGGAATTGAGTGCACTTTAAAGTGAAACTAGACTTCTGAACCCCACATTCCTATCTTTCAGGTGGTGTTTTCTGGTGTGAACAGTGAAGTCAACCAATACCAATTTCTGTATTTCTACTTAGGGGGTCAGAACTACTTCAAGGTCATAGTGTTCTTTTTTATCTTCCGGAGCCTGGACCCAAAGCTTGTACTTCTAATAAGTTCTCCATTACTGTAGGGAAATTTTGACAAGATCATGAACTTCAACTGTATACACCCGATTAGGTTAATGACCTTTGAATGGAATCAGGGATTTTTTGCTGTTGATAGCTCACTCCAATACAGAACAACTCAGTAACATTGATTCATTTTGATAGTTTCCCAATGTAGATAGGGAATCAAAGGGCATGGATTGGGCTTAGATGCTTGTTTGTACAGGGAAAAGCTAAAATGAAATGAAGATTGCCCTCACAGGCCCTAGAATGACATTGCTATTGACTTTTTTCATTAGCTATGTCTCGAGTGCTAGCCAACATCATGACTGCGTCATCTTGTCACTTCTGGAAATGTGACAAAAACTTAAAATACAGCTTTAGTGTAGTGGGTTGCCAAAATCACAGGCAGATCATTTAAGCTTTATCTACACCTAGTGTGGGGAGCTGATGAAGTCAGTGGGTAATTATGGCAGCTTGTGACTGCTATTCATGATGAAGGTGGAGGTCTGACACCTTGTGAGCAACTCTCACAAGATTATGACTACTCTCATTGTTGTGTTACTGTAATTGTGTTGTTGTGGAGATTTCTCTGCAATCTCATAGATATGTGGAAGGGAATACTTGTATCGCTTGCACTATGTACATTCTCACCGCTCTAGATACAGTTCAGTTTTCAATATTGATAAGTGAGCACTTGAGATTTCATCCATTATGTCACCAAACACTTGTGATGGAATCAGGAGGGGTTGATGATAATTGCTTTATACTTGTATGCACTTGATGACGGATGAGAGTTTGCAGGTGGATTGATCAAAATGCTAATATTTTGTTGGCTTCTCATCAGGATACGCCCCATCAAGTGCAACAATTCAACCAGAGGATCTGAAGAAAGTGTGGCTAGAGACATTTCTTCTTGGTTTTTCAGTGGATCCAAAGGTCATTGAAGCTTTGGATCTGGAGGAAGTCACTGTTGAAGTGTTACTAGATGAGGGGACTGAAGATGGGGTGTACAAGGTGTTGAAGATGGTGGCAGAGGCAACTGGAGTCAATATTACAGTGGGCCAGCAAGCACGGGTCTGGCATGCAGTTAGACAGTGGCGGGATGAAAAATTGAAAGCATAAGAGTTTGAAGGTGGGTGCACATTCTTTCCAATAATTCCTGTCAATGCTAGTTGCTGCACTTTGTGGGGCTAAAGCTCTGTCCAAAATTAAATCAAGGTGGGTTGCTAAAGAAATAGAAGTTTACAACTAGCAGTATGACATCCTTTAAATTTCACTGAAGGATGTGCCTTTAGGATATTTTTCAGCTGGATGATGCACCTTTAGAATTTATATCCACCTCTTAGAAGGTGTGTTTTGAATGGGCCAAGACCAAGTCTCAATCAAAATTGAGCCATGAGCCTTTTGGAATTTCAGTTTGTACTTGGAGCCATATGTATTTCTTACAAACTTACATTCTTCTAGGATTTCCTTGCTCTTGGAGAGGCAGGACCACGCTTCATTCAACTGCTTGTGTTTCTGGGAGACTTGCAGACCAGCAACAGCTAGCTCCTCTTCTGACTATATTGTCCAGGTTGCAGGTCCAGAAAACTGTTGCATTTATGCATGAGGGGCAGTGGCAGCAATTTTATCAGGATCTGAGAAGAGTCAACAACAATGAACTCCTCAAGGGTCAAAGTATACCAGGTTCATTGTACTTGGTTCGGAGAGGACAGAAAAGACAATGTTTGGTGTAGTCTGGGTTATGCAGCTGTCAGCATAGAGATGGAAATTAGTTTGGAAAAAACAATAAGCAGCACTTTCTCCTGGACTTTACTGACTTTAATGATCCCAGGTGATTGGTCCTTACAAAGCCAAGGATCTGGAAATTGCTTTCAGTGATCATACTATTTCCTGATGTGATTTTTGTACAAGGAAGATTTTTTACACTAACAGATGTAAGATGCTGGTTGTTTCCTCCATGAAGCCTTCAAACTTCAAGCAGTTTCAAATGAGTGGCAGGTCGTTAACATTGTATTGCCAGTTTGGACTGCTGTTGACATCTAGAAGTTTCTGAAGACTTTGAAGCTTGGAGAGAGGATTATGAAATATGCAAGCAAGTTCTTAAGGCCGGGCTATTGGAAATTCTGGTAAACTGGGAGACATTCCCAGGTATATCCTGGGACGAAGAAAAACCAGAGGGTTTAGGACTTCATAAAATCCTGCCGATGGGCACTTATGAATGCAAGATGCATGGTGAGCATTCCTGCTAGTATGGTGAACATTACAGAACTAAATCCCCAACCTTAAAAGGTACTAAATTACTTCCATGCTACTACACAATCTCTTACAAGATCATCACTTTTTGCCTTTCTTAACTGGTGAAAAGAAAAAACAATGGGTGACAAGGTGGTTCATACTCAGGTGGCTGATTGTAAAGACAAAGTGGAGGCATTCTATCATGCTGCCCCTTGGATCTAACAAGTCAAACGTTTGTTCAACTGGATAAGGCGGGATGCTTGCACTAACCAGTAATAGTAATAAAACACTAGTAGCAAGTTTTTGAGGTCACATGTCTGAACATTTTGTGCTCCAAGAAGGGGGAAAGTTAAAGAGGAAGTTCAGTCTTTGATGGCAATCTTGTGGATTATGATCTGAAGCTGCAGAAGAAGGAATTGGCAATTTGACAGTGATTGGTGGTTTGAAACATAATTTGTACTCCTATAAACTGCCAACTTTGATCCCGTATATGAAGTGATTAAAACAAGGAATTTCTTCCAAATGTACAAGCAAGTGATCATTTTACAAGGACGTAAAGTGGTTGAGCCTTCAAAAGCAAAGTCTGGGGTACAAGCAGAGTGCCTCTGTAAAGATATGATAAGACCTCATTTCAAAGATGGAATTACTATGGGCTGTCCACCCATGGGCTATGCTATGAGGGCTATAGGTTTTAGGGTTGGGTTTTAAAGGTTTAGGGTTAAGGTTTTTCAAGTATGATGTTTAGGGTTTTGGATTTTTGGAGCATAACATGGTTTGTGTTTGTGTAGAATATTGGGGTTAAAAATCAAGATTTATAATTAAGATCAAAAAACACAACCATGGACTAAAGATAGTAATGAAAAATATTGTTTGAAGTTCATTTCTTGTGTTTGTAAAGTGAGAAAATTGAAAATCAGCCCCAACAAGGTGCGTTTAGGGTTAAGGTAAGTTGCAACTTGTAGATTATGATTTTCATGGCAAGTATATAAAGAAGAGACCATTCTTGTAAATTTCCTCTAATTTTCATTTGAAAACTTGAAAGATGTCTTCTTCAAGCTTTTCAATTGGCTCTTCAAATGGCTCTACTTCAAGTAACAATGGTTTTATTTCTACCTTAAGTGATGAGGAGGTCCTAAAGGATATGGATCGAGATGATTTCATGATTTTTCAAATGTGTTGACAATAGCTTGTAACTCCAATGAAATTTTCACTTTGCATGAGATGAAGGGATGGGGCAATATGTGGACCTTAGCTATAAGTGTTTGAGATGTATTGGTTGCAATGTGAGCCACATCAAGATTATTCAAGAATTTGACAAATTTTATGTTATAGGAGTTCAATGAATTGGCTTCTCTTATTATAACGTTAGATCCACAAGTAAGCTTCGTATTTCATATCTATTTCCAATTATAGGCTAGGTTCAAGCTTAGATTTAGTGTTAGGGTTTAATCTTTAAGCTTGATTTGTAGGCCTTTTAGGTCTAATTTTTAAGGTTTCGAGTTAAGGCTTAAAAGTTATAGTTAGGATTTGTAGATCTGATTTTAAGATTTTCAATCATAATTACTAGGGTTTGAAGTTAGGGAGATTTTAGGTTTAATTTTTAGGGTTTTCAAGTTTGATTTCTTAGGTTTAGATTTTAGGGTTTAGAGTTAGGAACTTTAGTCATGATTTTTCGGTTTCAAGTCTCATCTATAAGGTTTCAAGTTAGGGTTTGGTGTTTTAAGTCTGATTTAAGTGGTTAGAGTTAGGGTTTGGTGTTTCAGGGTTAGGGTTAAAATTTTCAACATTAATTTTGAGTTAAGTTTGATTTTGAAGGTTTATAGGTTTTAATTGTAAGGTTTAAAGTTCAGGTTAAAAGTTTAGATATTAAGGTTTTTAATCTGATTTTAGGGTTTTTATATTTCAATACTAAGGTTGAAGGTTAGGGTTATGGTTTCTAGGTCTGATTTTGATGGTTTCAACCTAGGGTTTAAAGTTTTCAGGTTTTATTTTTAGGGTTTTCAAACCTAGTCACTTAGGTTTAAGGTTAGGGTTTAATGTTCAAAAGCTAGGGTTAGGGCTTTTACACTTGATTTTGAAGGTTTTTTACTAAGGTTATTTCTAAATTTTTGGGCTTTCAATCAAATTTTAGAGTTTTGAGTAAGGGCTTAATGTTTTGATGTCAAGGTTAGGGTTTCTGAAGTTAAATTTCTAGGGTTATGGTTTGAACTTCTCCATCAAAATAGGGGATGCTCCAATTGTTTTGAGCAAGTCATGAATGTTGATTATAGAGTAAAGCCTCCTAAAGTTCATTTTATACATGAAGGATGACAATTTCACAATGTATGATCCCTTCATGTGGAAGTGGTCGAGTTTTTTTTTGTGTGATGATGATGCATTGTTCATTACATCATGCAATGATGATGAAATTTGAAGATGAAATTCGATGGTTAATGCCCAAGGAGAAAATTGCCTTGGCTACATAACTCAAGGAGTTGTAAAATTGTATTGGTTTCATTGACAGCAATTTGGTCAAGGTTTGAAAATTGTGGAATAACAAGGCACATAGGACTTAATTTGATGGTTGAAAAAATATCTATGCAATGAACAATACAATCATTCTTGACCATCATGGATTGTTTGTATACATAAACACTTACTACCCTAAAACCTATTATGAACATTTTGTAACACTTGAGCGTTTACCAAAATTAATTTATTGGTATTACATTCATGGAAATGATTACTTTGAGTATTTCTTAGGAGATCCAAGGTACATAGGTGAAAAGATGTTCATTATTATGCATAGGATAAGGCAACAAGAATTTGCCCCATATGAAAACCATGATGCAATGCAAACATTCGACAATATGCATACAAGGTTTAAGTTTCAAGTCCAATGGGAGATTAGTGAATTGAAAAGAAAATGGAGACACTTCATGAAGAAGTTTGATTCAACAAAACTTAAGTATACACATTTGTTTCAAATTGCAATTCTCTTCATTGACTTCCTGCACATGAGGTGTATGGATGTCACATTCAAAGTGGTTGGAGACGAAAATCTTAATTGAATTGCACATGACTGGCAAGGGGACTCTTAATTAAAGGTCCAAAGTTCTAAACTCATATTTTCATATGATGTTTAAATCTTTAATTGCCTTCATATTTTTTTCTTGATTTTTTTTCTTTCATTCATTGTTGATTTCCACTTTACTTATTAGGAAAACATTTCAAATCTTGGATGTGGAAGCAAAGTAAGATGCCATTGTTACCATGTTCTTGAATTGGATATGTAACATTTTTGCTTTAAAAACCATTTGTTCACCATCCCATGTAAATTGTTTGAAGTCCAATCATCATTTATCATACTTTGGCATCATTTCAAAACATTTATTGAGTCATGCCCATTTGTGGTTTCAACAAACATTCCAACACTTCATCACATTGAAATGTGAATGTTCTCCTTTCACTCCCTTCCTCATTGGAATTTCTTGTCTTCAATTCTTTCAAAGTGTTGTATAAGCTATCTTTCAATGTTTCCTTATTTTAACCCAAAGTTTAGGTATTTAATTATAATATACAACATAGACTAATATCTAAACCACAATAAGAATTAATTGGGTCACTTACTTTTTACCTTTGGTGTATGTGGCAAAATGTGTAATATATATAAGATGTGGCGATGGTGCTAAAGTGGAGAGATTCCATTATTTGCATAGAAAACATTTCTTTTCAGGGTGCCTTTGTGTTGGGAAAACCCACCTTAGATTGTTGTGTTCGAGCCAATCACCATTTTCCATGACCTTAATTGATGCTATGGAGTTTGCCATGCCTTCAATCATGACAACAAACCAAAACAAGCATATACAATCAAACTTAATCACATGTTCAATTTTTGAAATTTTTGAAATTGTTTTTAAATTTGGTCATTTAATCTCTAAACCCATTTTTTGCATTTCAAATTTCAAACCCATTCACACCCAACACAAAGCTATTGAGGGTTGCCATATGAGTTGTAAGCTTTCAATCAAGTTTCAAGTTCAATAAATTAATCGTATAAATTAGATTGGATTAAAACATAATGCCCAAATGAACTACAAACCTACCTTCAAGTTTGAAGTTCCAATGATTTGGTGAAAACACACAACAACATCCCCTTTGGGACATTTTTTCATCCACTACTAAAGGTATATTTTGTATAAATTCCACAAAATGTAATCCATTTAATTTTGAGTTAAAATTTTGGTGTTTTGGTTTTAAAATTTTGATTTTCATAAAATTAATGTTATTTAATACTATTTGAAAAAATCTAATAATGGAAAAGAAAGGAACCATGGGTATATTTCTATGTAAACACTATAATAAAACTTGTTTTATCATTTTAAACTGCATTAGTATTTAATTTCACTAATAATTTAAATATATATTTTAGAAAATCTAAAAATAAACCCACTTCAAAACACTTGTCACATTCCATTTGCAAGTGATTTTTTGTGAAAATGTCAATTTACTACATACTTATGATCAAGATTGTAAAAAAAACCCATTTATGACATAAAATTATCAAAAATTTCAAATGGTTCACAAATTTGGTTTAAATTATGTGAAATGACATGTGAATAACTACTATAAATTTCATGAAAGTCAAAAATAATTTCAATCATTTTTTGAGTATATTTGCATTTTTGAATATGATGTTACATGTATTTTTGTCATGAAAATGTATTTAAAACCACTATAATATAAAGAAAAAATGATCAATTTTTTATTTTTTATTTTGGGTTATGCGTTACTATAATATGCAAAAGCATTGTGAAAAACTTTTTGTAATTTTTACATGGTTTAGGTTCAAAAATGACAATCCAAAAAAACAATACAATGTGACATCCCAAAGGGGGTCAACATAATGTGCTTTCACCTAACCATCCATACAAACAAAAAGCAATGAAATAAAAAAGCCCAAATGAATTGTTAACTTGCAAATAGGTTTCAAGTTCCCATAACCACCCATACATATTAAAATGGCTTATAATTAATGGGCCCTATAACATGCAAACTTGCCTTTCAAGTTTTAGGTTCACACTACCACCCACGAGACCACAACAAGATAATTATTTAGGTATATGAGTTAAAAATTGTTAATGTGGGTTTTGGGTATAAATAGCCACCCATACAACCAAAATGGGTCATAATTGACATGCCAACAAAGTTGTAAATATGTAGTGTAGGTGTTAGGCATATACAACCACCCATGTCGTAATTGAAATACCAATAGAGCTATAAACTTGTAGTATCTTATATATTAAAACAATAGTGGTGTCTGTCTGTGTGGGCAGTGCCTGGAAGATTTTTCCAATCACTGCCCGTTCCCTGTGGAGCTAATATTATATTAATTCAGTAAGCCTTTGTGTCTGTGACGGAGGTTTTGGGGGGTGGGGGAAGGGAGAGGCCGGTGAACCAGCGGGCGAAAAATCGGGCCGAGTCTGCCTGTAATAGACCTCTCCCTCCCCCACCCCCCACACCGGGCCCGGTCGGTCGATATCCGGGAGTGCTGGGCCGGGTCGGTCAAAATCCGGTAGTGCCGGGCCGGGTCTGTTTGTAACAGACCTCTCTTTCCCTCACCCCCCACGTCGGGCCCGGTCGGTCGAAATCTGGGAGTGCTGGGCCGAGTCTGTCTCTAACATACCTTTCCCTCCCCCACCCCCCATGCCGGGCCGGGTCTGTTTGTAACAAACCTCTCCCTCCCCCACCCCCCACGCCGGGCCCGGTCGGCCTGAACGCCGAGCCTCGTCAGAGACAGACGGGGTGCATTATGCACTGGGTTCACACTAATGGGTTTTAAGTACAAACAACCACCCATATAGATATAATGGGTCATAATTGAAATGTCAATTTAATTACAAACCTTTAAAGTAGGTTTTAGGTATAAAAAATTGCCCATATAACCAAAATGGGTCATAATTGAAATGTTAATAGAGCTATAAACCCATATAATGTAGGTTTAATTAGGTCTTAACAACCACCCATGTGATTAGAATGGGTCAAAATTGAAATGTTAATAGAATTATAGAACCTTAGTGTGGGTTTTATATATAAACAACTACCCATAACACTAAAATTGGTCATAATTGGAATGTTAAGACAATTATAAAACCCTTGTGATTGTTTCAAGATCAAAATACCACCCATAACATTATAATGGACTATAATTGAAATGCTAAGAGAAATGCAAACCCTTACACATGGTTTTACGTTGACATAAACACCCATACACTAAAGTTGATCATAATTGAAATGCCAAAAGAATTGTAGACCCATACACATGGTTTCAAGTTGACATAATCACCCATTCAACTAGAATTGATCATAATTGAAAAGTTGTTATACTTGCATTATTATGTACATGATTGTTTTCAAAAACATAATGTTAAAATTTGAAATTGTTTAGTAAGAGAAATTTAAAACAATTCATCTCAAATTGCGAGTGTTGTTTAAGAAACCTCAAAAGTCCTTGGGCTATAATTGTGTGACCATAGAATATGTTGTGATATTTCACAATGCAAGGCATGCCATAAAAGGGATTCATCCACAACTTGGTGTTAACCTCAGTTTATTCAATGGAGGTGCCACACCATCAATTGGTCCATAGGTAAATTTTTTAAAAATGTGTTCAATCACAAATGCATTCATTAGAGGAGGGAGTAGATGTCAAAGGTATTCAAAGGATTTTTCATGGCTATGGGGATGTGTTGGGGTGCAAAGCACAAATTCTAAAGTTTGTGAAAGCAAAACAAGGTTTTTGACTTTTGGAGGCAAGACAAAGTCTTTTGTTTCTTATCTTGAAGGCTCAAAATCACATTGCTTCAAGGATTTTTTTAGCCATTCACTAATTAGGGTTTGAAAAAAATCACAAACCTTGTTGCAACAAATGAAAAATGTCCACAAGGAGAGTATAAATGCTTACTAAAAGGAAAGATCTTCAACAAGAAAATAAAAAACTCTTCATCTTCTTGTGCATCAAAATTATGAGAACCATGATCTTTTATGTTGGACTGAACTTCACTTTAAAAAATGTTACAAAATTGAGGCATTGTTGAAAAGCTCGGAACAATCAACTTTTAGTCAAACTTGGTTGAGCACTTCAAGGTTGCGCTAATCTCCCAAAAAATGTTCATTCCAATGCCACTTGTTTACAACACATGCACTCTGTAAGCTATTTTACATCTTTCTCTTCATGTATGTATCCTTTTTTTCCTTTAAACCTCAATCTTGCTAAATGTTTGCAAAACAAAAAAAAAAAACCTAAAAAAAAACAAAAAAATGCTTATAAGCAAAACTTATGCAAGCAACAAAAGGCAAGGAGCTTATGACAACTTCTTTGGTATTCGCACATGTAGGAAATTCAACATGATTTTGGATCATGCTGAATTGAGATGCATTTTCGTGTTTTGGGCCTCATTGGCCCCATGTGATATTTTTTAGTTACCTTCGTAATTCCATGTTGTGACTTGGGCAAACAAAAGCTTTTGATGCCATGTTTGCCCTGGATAACTTTATTGTGTAGTCAATTGAAATTAACCACCAAGAAAACAAAGTCGCTTCCTTGACATCCCACCGCAAGCACATGGTAGTCAATCAATCTTATGTGGACAAAATGAAAAAAAAATCATGTTCAAACCTACATTAGAAATGATTATTTATAATATGGAACCTTGAATTTAACCATAGCCTAAGTGTGTTTTAGTGCATTCCACGGTTGGGTCAATGGAGCTCAAAGGAAAAACATTATCAAGGTTTTAGAAAATACTCAATATTAATAAATGAGTTTGTTTGCAATCTTTGGTAATGTGTTTTTTTTAAAGGATTTTTATTGGTTTTTTTTTTGGGGTGCCCAAATTGACTTGTAAAATGAATAATAAAAAAGATCATAAAAGAAGAAAAAAATAAAAGCAAGTAATATATTACACACAAATATATAATTGCTTTTTTTATTAGGGATTTTATTGAGTTCTTTTTCTAGGGGTGACCAGATTAACTTGTGAAATAATGAAAACATCATAAGAAGAAGGAGTTAATAAACAATAAATATTGTTTTATACACAAATATGTAAGGTGTTTTTATTTAATCAATTTTTTGTTCTTTTTTGGGGTGCCCAAATTGATTTGAGAGTTGAAAAGTGAAAAAAATCATTGAAGGAAGAAGAAAATACATAAATAAATATTGTTTTACACACAAATATGCAAATATGTGTTAATTCCTCTTAAGAATTTTATTGAGTTTTAAATTTTTTTTAAAAATTATTATTATTTTTTGATTGCCCAAATTGACTTGTGAAGAGAATAGTGGAAAAGATCATAAAGACGAGGAAGAAAGAAAAGAAAAGAAAACTTATTATACAAAAAATATGAAATACTTTACCAAATACAGTACAATATATGCTATACAATACATATACGAAGCCTGCTACAGGTATATACTAAAGAGGTAAGTATGGGTTCCGGTGCAACCGCGAGTTCGAACCGCGGTTCCGACAAAGGGCCCGTTTGAACCAGAATCCCCCGCAACG
>Ga0116228_10003195_pt1 | contig 14360 bp, 11 predicted proteins | sample S1TSphfallax_2_FD_89694 | JGI IMG/M metagenome (GOLD analysis project Ga0116228, IMG submission 89694) | Host-associated microbial communities from peat moss isolated from Minnesota, USA - S1T2_Fc - Sphagnum fallax MG | ecosystem: Host-associated > Plants > Peat moss > Unclassified | place... | reverse complement strand
AACATGAAAGAGAGTATGTTGGCAAGAACAAACATTAGGAGCTCTTGTGTGAACACAAGGGGGGTAACATGAAAGAGAGTATGTTGGCAAGAACAAACATTAGGAGCTCTTGTGTGAACACAAAGGGGGTATTTTAATTATTTGAAATCAAGGGATCAAGCCAACTTCCTTATTCCACCCTTACTTGATCCCAAATCTAGGAAAAATAAGGTATTGATTCCTAGGGTTAGGATATCCCAATACATTTATCTTGCTCTTAACCCCTATGCCATCGTCACTTGCCAAGTCAGGTTTTACCTCTTTTGTGTGAATATGAGAGCATTGGGCAATTAGTTTATTCTTTTAAATTTATTCATTTTACCACTTGGGTGTGAGTCCAATGCAAAATATCACAAAAGTCATTAATCCCAACTTTCAAGGCGCATCATTTGAGAGTGGTCCCACATCCAATGTAAGTGGGGCTTCCCAGTTCCACTGTACATGACTGAATAAGGGGAAGCTTTATGGTTGCACACAAAGTCAAAAAGGCAAGGCATCATTGCATTCAACTTGGAGAAGTATATATACCAAGGGAAAAATGGAACAAAAAGGTTAGAACTTAGAACACTCAATGGATTCTCAGCCATTCAAGCTCAAACCTTTCCCAGCCATTCATGCAATGGCCAATGCAACGTAGTGTACGATGTCTTATTAAACTGCCAAATCAATGTAAACAAGCAAAACCCTATTGAACTTGTAAAATCAATTTGTTTTCTCATCAACAAATTAACGTTCATGATAGCTACCACCATCATCACTTATCCTAGTTACCTAGCAGGTTTCACACTAAATAATTATGGGTAAAAAAATTCAGGAATTTTGAGGATTAACATGTGGGTACTTAATAACCAAAAAGAAAAAGAAAAAACACCTTGATAGTTTCTTATTAAATTAAAAGTACACCTTGATAATTTTTCATTATGCCACAATCTTAGGAAAAAAATATTTTTATTAAATATTCAGCATCAAATCGGTAAACCTGCTAGGTTAGTAGTACCATATCCATGAAAAAAAAAAGTGGTTTAAAAAAAAAAACACCCAAAACAAATGGAGAGATCCTCTCACAAATAATCTTTCATAGGAGGCAAAAAATTAAAATAAAATGATGGTTGCTGAACTAAACAACAGTGCCACACTTAGCAGTAGCAGCTTTGAACTTGGGACTGAAGTCCTCCCTTTACAACCCTGCCTTTACAACCCTGAAAATCATGACTGCCTCACAAGGAAAGGAGGCCACCCATCATATCTTCTGCTCATATACATACATACATAAAAGAGGTGGTTTAAAAGTCATGAACTAATTTTTTATAAAAAAAGCAAGAAACACTTACCCCAGGGATTGGTATACTTGTGCAACTACTAAAATCAACCCTACAATGTGTCATGATGAATGATGCAGTAGTAAGTGGCAAGGGACTGTTGAAGGGGTTGAATACCTAGTGAGCTAGATGGATTAGTGTGGGAACAAATTCTATCTTTGCAGATCAGGCAATTAGAGTGAAATTAAGCTGGGGTTGTTGTGAACTTGTGTAGTAAAGTACTGTGTTATGGAGAATTCAGTTATGTATGAGCTGCTAGTTTGATCAGATTGCAGGTTTTTCTAGTTGGTGTTTTTTTTTTGGGTGTTTAAATAGGAAGATTACTAATCAAATTGGATTAGCTTATATAAGTAGTTGTAAGTACAATTGGAAGTTGAATTGAATGAGGGGGGGTTTTTTTTTTCAGAGTCTAAGGTTGAGTAGTTGTAATACAGTTAGAAAGTTTATTGAGAATTTCTTTAGAGTCTAAGCATTGTCCTGGTTACTTTGGCACATGATATTTGAGATGATAGAATGGACAAGAACCTAGTATTGATAATTCTTCAGGAGGAAGAAAGAAACTCTAAATTCAAGTATAGCTAAGATTCGGCAAGCTGCATGGATTGATGAAGAAGAAAAAGAGCTTGGAAAATCAGGAGCTTGACATGAGTTTCAACACCAGCACTGATCAGTCTCCCAGTTTCGTCCGCGCCAGGAACTAGAAATGTTTCTAGTGTCAACTGAGCTTGTGGCAGAGCCTGAACAAGAAGTGGAACAATGAGGAGGAGGAGTACTGGAACCATGACCCGAGTCCTGATGATCATGATCAGGTGCAACTGAGGAGCCTGGATAACTACTAGCCCTAGTTGATGATCCACCTGCTGCTGCTGCCGCAGCAGCAACCTGCTGGGAATTGCCACCAGCTACAGCCCAGATATCCGGCTTCATGAACCCTGTGAACTGGTAAGAGTAGCTGTTGAAGCCGGCTGGAATCGTTACAGGGCCCCCCCGAGGACCTCGTATGAATCGGCGCGAAGAATCAGAAGCAAGCAGCTTGGCATCATAAAGAGATCTGCGGTGAGGGTCCGTGAGAATTGAATAAGCTTCGTTGATCTCAGCGAAGATGTCATTAAACCTCTGCTGTTCACCCCAAGGTGCAGCCACATCCGGATGGTAATGAAGCGCCTTCTGGCGGTATGCCACTCGAATCTCCTTCGCCGTTGCGTTTTGTGCAACCCCAAGAAGCTCATAGTACGTCAAGCTGGTTTTCGAAACTGAAGGACTAGGTGGTGGCGACGATGGTGAGGACTCGGGGGATTCGGTCGAAGGAGATTCAGATGGACTAGATGATGATGATGCAGGAAAGTCTGAAGAACCAGCAGCAGGCTGCTCGGCGCTGTAAAATGCCTCGAACTTTGGACTTGTATTGCTGCAACCCGGCCAAGAGAACTGTTTACCGTAAAATGAGCTTGATCCCTGCAGAGATTGCTGATCCGCGATGCTGCTGGAGCTGTAATCCAAGCTTGGGGAGTAACAGAAGATAGAGGCGGAGCTGCTGGGGGAGTGGGCTGCATGGGGACTGCGAGGCGAGAGACAAGGCGGCGATGCCGGAGGCAACCGGGACTTGGTAGAGACAGGGCTAACTCTTGAGGAAACATATAAACCTCTGCTTTCCATACTACCCTTCAGCAACAAGATCTTGAAGGAGGGGAAAAATAAATCCGAGACAGGAACTAAGATTTTCTTCGACACAGAAAAGCTCGCGATGGGTATGCTTTAATTGTACAGGATCCTGCAGCTCGAGACCTCACATACTTGAAGCATCTAGAGTGCACAGACCTACTGCCTCTCAAACTAGAAAATCGTCAACTGTTGTGAATAATATGCTTCTGTTGAGACCTGTAAGAGCTGCAAGAGAAACTAGAAAGACAAATAGGAAGGAAAACCAACCCTACACCAGCTGGAGGAAGCTTGTGAGTCGACAGATCCAAGGCAGAAATTAGGACTACCCACCTGCAAAAAATGTTCCAGACACAAGAAGATGATGATCCAGCCAAAAAAGAATAGACTGGGGCTTGGCTTTGAGCACAAGAATGATTACATCGACTCTGCAAAAACCTAAGTTGAAAGCACAAGATCGACTATGTCAATTCTGCAAAAACCTGCATCGACAGATGTGAGACAACCAACAAACCCACAAAGCTCTTCGGGCTTGGATAATTACAGATTCAATTGATGAATCCTTGCGTTGACTAACTACCCCACTCCAGATCAAAGTGCTAGCTAGCTAGCTCGATGATGAAAACACCACTAATTGCAACAAAAGACAAAGTTTGGAGCTCAACAATATTGTAGCTAGAAGCTGAGCCACACACATAAGCGTCTTCAACAACCCCCAAAAAAGAAGAAAAAAGAAGGGGAAAAAAAAAAAAACTGTTTTTTCCTGACAACTTTACGACACAAAGAGACTTGGGAGTGAAAACAAAAGGAGGTCTGAGGTTTGAGGATCAATCAAAGCAAAGCAAAGCAAAAGCAGGCAACAAAATGATCAAAGTGATCAGGCTCCCTAGAAAAGAGAGACACACACACAAGTGTAACTTACAAAGTACCAATTTCAAAACATTTGGCACAAAAACAGATTCACAATATTCTTCAGCCCAGCTTTACAACAAGACACTACTAAAACTTGGTGGCTTTTATATATGTATATTACCTACTTAGCATAAGTTACTATACAAACCTTGGGCTGCCACAGACCCAACTCAACTCATCTTGAATGGAAATTATGAACTGCCTTGAAGATCCCAACAAATGGGTTTGGCCCAAAAGAAATTTGGGACTGTGACCCTTTTTTTATGGCAATGATCACATAGGAGAGGAGATTCGCAATTAAATAGCTCCCAAAAAAAGCTTGAACCCTAATAAGGAAGCACCTTTGACAATGCATTATTATTACAATAGAACAAAGAACATTTTGTGGTGGAGAAACCCCCACCCCCCCCAAAGTTTGTAGGTCACTATATAGGTGCTCCCCTAATGATATATGTGTGTGTGTGTGTCTCCAGTGGATTTGTATAGTGAATGATGGGCTGTAAGTGCCCAGAATCCCGGAACTCGTCAGATTACACCTACAGGAGAGGACACACACAACTTGCTGGCCAACATCTCCTGTAGGCCTAGATTGGGGGAGCAGTGGTTTTGTTTAGGAATTTTTGTTTGTAGCCAAAGTGGCGATCATCCCTAGGAAGATTTAGCCAAATCTGGCTATAAACCAGAAACAAACTACCAATCTTTAATCATCTTTCTATATTTTTGGCTACAAGATGAAATCCAAGTTATATGAATCTGACAATTTTTACCCTTTTTACTTTTCTCACTTCTGGCAACTGAAAACATTGACAATCACTTTTCTTTTTCTTTTTTTAATACTTTCTAAGTGATTTTTTATTTTTTAATACTTTCTTTTTGGTGGGTGAATTTTTTTGCGAGTTAAGAAAACACAACTGTTCCGTACAGATGGGTAGGTGCTTCAGTTTTGGTGGTCTGCATGTTTCCAGAGGACAATGTTAACAGACGAATTTCCACCAGCTATTCTCAACAAGCAGGAAGGAAGTAGGCAGTACGCACAAAAAGGTCCTAAATACACACACCACCCCCCGCCCCATCACCACCCCGCCAATCAAGCCCTAAACCATACCCATACTGGCTTGCAACATGTTGATGTCAGGGAATGGGTCCCATGGTTTGAGAGGCATTACAAGAAGCTTCCAAATCCAGATGAATTTGTTACATGTCTCTTATTTTGCTTGGCTATTTCATTTTGAGCATGTTGTATAGGAGAAGGGTCTATCAGCAGACCCTTTTGGATTTGAGATCCCTTGAAGGCCGGTAGGCGAAGGGGGTTTGATAGATTCTGCTGAAAGATCTTTCTTTTATGTAAAGTGTCATTGCCATAATGACATTACAAAAGGTAGTGTTGCAGTGCCATGGACAGCGAGGAGGGACAAGTTGGTGGGGGTACTTTCACTCAGTTGGAAAGTATTTTTTGAATTGTACAAGTTACTGTTCTTATGATATCATTGCAACATCAATGAACAAGATTTTTTCAACCTAATGAGGGATCAAAATATACAAAATAAAATAAAAATATGATGCTACTTTATGTATCTGTAAACAACTCCCTTTTTATTTCTATGTGTATTTTTTGAAAGATCTCCCCCAAGGAGAGAAACTCTAGCTGTTATGTGGAGTGAACTCCCCCAATTTTATATGTTTGCATGAACCCATGGAAATATTTCTTTTCTACAAAAACGAAGAAAGAAGTGACAAAATTAAAAGAGGGTTGTTTCCATAAGGGGAGGTTCCCATACTCATGCAATCTCCCCAAGCTTTGGAACACCCTCGAACTCATGCCCTTGAATGCTCGCTCAGGAGACTGCACTAAATCGTAAAGGAACCTCCCCTACAACATAACTGGTTTGGGTGTTGTGTCGTAGGTGGGACAGGCAGTTTTCTGGTTCTACTTTTTGGCTGTGCCCATTCCACTTGTGATGTAAAGTCAATGACGGGAGAGGCCTTCGTGATGTGAATCAATGGTTGGAATCATTTGTTACACTCTGGTTACGCTCTGGAATACTCCCTGGTAGAACCAGTTACCACCATATTGGACCCCATCTCACCTACTGGACTTGTGGAGGAATGGGCCCAGTGGGACCGACTGGGCCCGTCCCATGTATGTAACTAGTTTTTGGGGGCTAATTTGAATGATAGTAGCTGGCCCTATAGATCTGGAATAGTGGGAGATAACCAGAATTTTGTGGGGCAACCTGAATAAAGTGTCTATTATGGGCCCAAAGTCTGTAATAGGCAGCACCTGAAATGTGGCTCAGGGGCATCACCCAATCCATCTTTTTGGGGGAAACGATGGATTGGGCCAAAGTGCAGTTAAGGAAAAAAAAAAGAAAAAAAGTAGGCAATAAGGACCCTTTGCTCATTTAACATCTTCAGTTTCATCATAGGTAGACAAGCATTTATCCTGTAGGCTCCTTTGGTTTTTCTTCTCCATTATTTGCCTTTCATTTTCTTCAGTTTAGTCATCTTCATTTTTCTATTATTTTTATAGTTTGTGTAGGATTTTTTTTTTCCCGAAACTTAGTGTAGTGTGAATGGGGTTTCAAGTTTTTCATGTTTGCGGTTATTCATAGAGGGTGAATGAAATTTTGTTATCAAATTTCAATGTATTGATATGTAATGATTTTTTTGTTTGTGATAAATTGGTGATAGGTACATGGGGGCATGTAGGTGGCCCTTATGTACTCAGAGGCACATGTTGGTTTGGATATAATGGTGCAGTCACACTTGATGTTAGGGACTCTAGTGTTGAGTCCCCTAACACCATGCTAGCCATTCAGGACTTAAAACATAGTTACCATGAAAATTTTATGTTAAGCTAATATTCACTTAAGATTAAGCTATAACTCTTGTAACATTGGGTGCCACCTAGGATGCCACCTAGATTTTCATTTAACACCAACTTAACATCAAGTGTGAATGCACCATAAGTAGGGGCATGCTGGTGGTTAGTAAGCAGGTAAAAGCACATAGGTAGCATCTTATATTCACTTATTTATTATTATTGCACAATAGCCAAAATGTAAACCAAAATGGGATAGGAGTCCAATAGAAAAAATGTTCCATTTCCACCCTCGATCAACCCCATCTGGGTCGCTCGGGCTATTTCATTTTTGGCTCGACTTAGGATGGATGGTTGCATTTTTTTCCCAGTGCAATAAGAAAGCATGGAGTGAAAAATGCACTTCTCCCTAAACAGATTTTTTATTAATTAATTTAATTTGGAAAATAATTATTTTTATGTTTTTTTTTGAGAATGTTGAGAAATCAGTATAAGTAAAACTTTGTCAGATTTGGGATTTGAACACGGGTTTGTTGGGGTGACGCACCCAAACACACACAACAATCTAAACAAATTGGGACTGATGTGAAATTATTATAATTTGGTGTCTCTTGGTCACAATATTGTCTATGCTGAAAAAATTAAATTAAATAAAAAATTCAGTGCCAAGGCTCAAGATTCTAAATATATTTATTATTATTCATCAAACACTTGCCCAATCCATTCAAGGACTATAGTAACCACAATGACTAAAACATAGGCCCTTTCTTTTGGGGCCATTGGAATTCCAAACTTTTGTTGGGGTAATTAATAAACAAATTAATCATCAACATATATTTATTTAGGTAAAGCATCAAAAAATAAATTTCCACCATCATAATAAGCTCCTACTTATCTCTTTGGTGGAGGAGATTTTCATCTATAGGCTAGTTCCCTTGCCGTGGCGTGCACCTTTAAAATAGGCGTTCCATGGTAGAATGGGAGAGAGAATATCATATCTTGCAAAGTCATCAACGACCACCACATCTATAAAAAATTTCACCCCATGTGTGAACGACAAGTCTAAAGATATAAAAGATTATACTAACAACAATTGCTAGAACATGGGCCTTTCCTCAACACATTTTTTTTAACTTTGAAAATTCATAATTAAAATATACTTACTCACTTAATTATCTAATAAAAATGAAAATAAAATGAATTAAAAATTATGTTAAGAAAAACTTGATCATTTTTTCAGGTTTTTCTATCCTTTTCTGATATGCTTCTTACGACTGATGGGGGGCTCTCGAACGTAATTTCATGGTATAAGGAGTCCAAGGGGGACCTTCTGTACCCAAGTGGACCCTGAACCCTAGGGTTGAAAAATGATCTCCTATATATCCACATGTGGAGTGAATTTTGGGAACTCTTCAATGACTTCAAGTTTGTCCTTGCAATGAATGACGACTTCTTGGGAGACTTTTGCTGTTATTTCAAATTTCCAACCACACATAATATTCAACCAATATTGAAATTGAGATTCCCGTGGGCTCTTTTTTTCTTTTTCTTTTTTTTTCAATTTTGTAGTGTAACAAAATTGGCAAGCCTCCCCACACAGATTTTGACTTAATTGGCGACAGCTTTGTACAGGACTATTCAAAAGCATAGCTGGTAGACAGACCTATGGGAAACAGGCACTGTAAAATAAATAAATAAATAAATAAGTGGGTTGAAATTTTGGGATACTTGTTTTTGAGAGAGAAAAAAGAAGGGGGTGGATTTTTGCCAAAATTTTGAATCAGTTTCACCTTTAACACCAAAACAAAAAAAAAAAAAAACTGTTGACATTTGATGAACTCCAATTCAAACCAGGAATTTAAATTGATTTGAAATGGGGAATGCATTTCTGGATCAAAGGCCCACCAACACTGTAGCTCCATTGTTTCAAGGAGACTAAGTTACCTTCTCACAGCGTTTTAAGGAACCACCCTTTTCAGAATGTTCAATGGTGTGCATAAGTCATTTCACCAACCCTTTTGTAATTTCAAGGCACCTTACCCTTTCACGGCGGGCTTTTCTTTTTCCTACAACACATTTTTTTTTTAAAAAAAACCTTGTATATATAAAAGGCAAGAACCAGAACCCATCCACAAGAAATACAAGGCAAACAAAAGCACGAGAACACAGGTTTTCAACTAAAGATTGGGATGAGATGTATATACTAGTGTTGGGTGTTTATTAGAAACTGGAACAGCACCGTGCTGGTTATAAGGGGCAGCTCTTAGGATTCATAACACCAGTTGTCAAAGGAATGAAAACAACTAGTTCTGATATGTATCCATGGTTCTCAATTTTTATGGAAAAATCAAATAACTGCCCTTATAACTGTGTGTTACTTACCAGTTCTTTCATGAAAATGGTCAGCTCTTTAAAGTTTTTGAAACAAACCCACACCAGTGTTTTTGTTAATTCTGAGTTTTTTTCAAAGAACTGAAACTGATTGTTCTCTAATTCTGAAATATTAAAAAACCAGAACCAGCGGTTCTTTATAAATTCAAATCACACAACACTTGTATTATTAATACCCTGCATGTTCATTAATCAGTCTTTTGGGGTAATAATTTGAGGAGGGTGAGAAGGAGAAAGAATCTGACAGCCCAAAGGAATTGGTGGTTTGTTACTGGCACAAAACCCTCTCCCCTCAAGAACCTCACACCTTGAACTCCAGTTAGGGAGAGCCAGAGCCCCCAGAATGCTAGCTCTATAGGTTAGGTTAAGTTAGGTTAGGTTTTAGGTGATGTCTTAAGTTAGTGTAGATGGCCATTGGACATTGCTAGCATGGTAAACATGAACATCCCATTTGTCACATGCAAGCACTTGAGACGAGGAGAAAGTAAAGAATAAAAAAGGGAGGACTCCAACATGTTATCTCACATTATTTTCTTTTATTTTGTGTTGATTTATCATTGTTTGCATTGTGTTGCTTTGCTTAGTTTGTTTTCTGTTTGTGTTTTGCTTGTGATCTATTATTGTTCTTGCTTGGTGGACTTTGGCTTTTGCTCAACTTATTTGGTGCTCTTTCTATTGCTTTCCTATTGGCTTATGTGGTGTCATTTTATTGTTCTTTTATTCTATTCTTCTTTCATTCAATTTGCTTGGTGTTGCTCAATTCATCAAAACCTTGTAAAACTTAATTTATAAAACACTCTGCATATTCGCAAAATGTACATAGATATTAAAAATAAAGGATAATTTAAAAGTTAGTACAAACTAGATATCAAAAACTCTCCATCTCAACAACCAATAGCTTGTAGTAAATCAATTGTGGCAATGGGGGGTGTGTTTTAAAAGGGTGGAAGGTGGGAAGTAGTTAGGCCTATTGCTATTGTTTGACTTAATATGGAGGATGCTTGCGTTTTTTGCAATGTAATTGAAATTCCTTGACGAAAAAAAGTAACCAAAAAAAAAAAAAAAAAGGCTTACAATTGAAGAATGTGGTAGTTCGAGCTATGTCCAAATCATTATGGAGAAAATTTGGGAAGATAATCAAAAGGTTGTGAAGATTGATCGAACTATAAACCAAACGCCCACTTGAAAGCCAGAACATGATAAATTTTGAGCATGATGGGCCTCAAGTATGTTGTTAAAAAACATGCTAAAAAAGGGTATAATGGTGCAAATGTTCTAAAATGGAATCTTGAATATGAACTAGTTGTTGTCCAATGAATTGTTCAAAATGAGATAAACATGCATGCTACTTTGAGGTGTTGTTGGAAAGGGAAGGTGTTATTGTTGACTTGCATTAAGGCTTCAAAAAGGAAGGGACATGGGTCAACCATGAACCTAGCCATTATGATTGAAACTACAAATGCCTAATTCCCTAAATAGGCTTTTGGGGTGATGGTGGATGTCAACATGAAGCTAATGCCACCTAGAGTTATTAGAAGAAAGGCTTGTTTATGGGGCTCGAGGTCCTTGAAGGCTATCAAAAAAGCATGGACCCAAGAGGTGTCCAAACATTTGAAAGAGGAAGGAAACAAAGAAAACAAATGAATCTATGAAAGTGGGAAAGGGTGATGTGCAATGAAATAGATACAATGATCATTGCATTAACAATGGGTTCAAATTCCAAAGGTTACTTGAACATTGCTTAGTTTAGGGAGAAGGTGAACATGTCAAACAGTTTTTAATAAGGTATCTTTGATGAAGGATGGTTTGAATGATGAGGTGCCTAATGGAACCCCAAGACTCTAATTCCTTATGATGGTGTGTTAAACTAGGATGGGGTATGGAAATCACGTGGCAAGCCAAAGGAAGACCATGCTAAACATTTTTTAGGTTCAATAAAAATATCTATCGCACCAAGTTCAATTTGAAAATGTTCATATGTAGAGGATACAATGGAAAGAGGGCCAATGATGTGAATGTGATCTACAATGGATGGAAATAGACAATAAAGGAAATGGTTAGTTGTAAAATGTAGTGCCCCAAGGTGAACTAAGGCAAATAATTCCCTTCCCAAAAGATCACCTTGACAAGTTCTCATGACAAATGGGATGACTATTACATTGCCATCATGGTTATAATGATTATAAAACAAATGACATTCATATGCATAAAATGCACAAACAAAGGGGATAACTTGATGATGTCCTCATTTGCTTCACAAATTTCTTGAAATATGACCCTTCTTGACATTGACTTGAAAGCATGAGAACAATGTCCAGCTAGAGAACAACCCAATCGGGGTGAAGGTCCAAGGTGCACTTAATGCCATGGATTATTATTTCACATCCACCTTTGGTTGCTACTTTGAATTGGTGTGGGGAGAAATGTGTTGCAAAGGCATCACGAAATTGAAGACATAAAACACAACTTGTGAATCGATACAACTCTCCTCCTACGACAACAAGACAAACTCCACATGAGGGATTGGTCATGGTTAAAAGGCGAACTACCCCAAGGATATGTGCAATATGTGGAATGTGACCTTATGTGATATGAAACCAAAGTTGAAACAATTGTGGAAATCCACTTGTGAAATCTTATGGGTGAAAATAATCTCAAAGGTGTTCAAATACCATCCCAAAAGGACCACTTACATATAAATTCAACATGCATTAGAATGTTAGCTTGAAAGAATCAGATGAAAGTTTAGGTCTAGGTTTAGTTCATAATCTTCCAAAAAAATAGGAAAAACTTGTTTGATTTACAATGTAAAGGGATGAAAATTAAGGTGGTGTCAAAGGACATGGGTGTAGGAGAAAATGGTGCCAAATCACATGTTGTTCAAGAGTATTTTTTTGCACTTCTAAGAATTAAACTACAAAGAAGGTGTTTATGAATTAAAAGATCATGTTGGGTAGGAGGCATTGAGTTTGAATTTGTTGTAAAAGCTTGGGCCCGTAAATAGAATTCCTTGTGTAGGTTTTAATAATCACTTGCTAGAAAATGTTTGTCTTGGATCCTTGTTTCCTTAGGCCTAATCACCTCGCCTTAAAAGGGCAAAACAAAACACTGTTGGGGTAATAAAAGGAGCAAATGCAAGCTACCACATCACAAAGGTCTTGTGCCAACTTATTAAATGGATAACAAAATGCCATGTATGCATTGCTTCATAAAGCGAAAGGGATTCGATTGTATAGTTGATGACAGCGAAAGCTAAAATGGAAAGACCCAAGGACATTTAATGTTCCCAACCCAAGCCCAATTTGATGCAAGAGGATTGGGAGTAAGGGAAGGTATTGGGTCGAAATGGTCATGTAGGTTTAAATAATATGGATTGGATGTTTGATAAAAACATTGGTGATAGGTTAATTTTTGAAGGGTAAATTGATGCCCACAAGTGGGGCAAGAAGCTCTAGGTGGAGGTTGTAAACATGTTGGGAAGATGGGGGTAGGTTGGGGGGTTTAATCACGATGAACTATAGGGGCTAATAGAGTGGAAAAGGGGAAAAGTCCTACATGTGCATTATTTAAGGGGATTGGAAAAATGTTGGATTGGGAAAATGTTGGTTTGGGGTTTCATATTTACATAAAAGGTTGGAGGTTGGTAAAGGGAACCAATGGGTGGCGTGTGGTTTGTTAAAATGGTATGGGGATTTGTGGGTGGTGTGTGGCTTGCATAGGAAAGGGGGTGGAAAATGGGGCTATGGTGGTGTGTGAAAGGACAAATGGGCGATGTGACCTACAAGGTTCAATGAAACATGATGAATTAAAGGACATGGGACATTTTGTGCCCATGCAAATAAAGGTTTATTAGGAATGCAATTGCAAATAAACCCCATTTTATAAAAATTACCTATTTCAACTTGACAATCCTAAACCTATACAATTAACCACACAAAACCAAGCAGATCAAAAGGAAAAATATAAAAAACCATCACAAATAAACAAGTCCTATTTCAAAGGATAGTTGAACCTTAATTTTGCCATAACTTTGGACACCATCATCCCTACTTTACTATGTTTAACACACCTATACATTTTTTAAAACTATTGTGCAAAGATTAGGGGCCCAATTTTTTTTATTTTTTATTTTTTGGGGACTACCCAACTAAAGTAACACCTAGTTTCAATAATATAAAAACACCATTGACTCAATCCTTTGTTCAAAAAAAACTGTAGAAAAATATGATTGGTTAATAACTATCCATTATGTATTTATACATTCACAATGCATTTTTTGATTTCTACTTCTTCTTTTTCCTTTGTTATTCTTTTCAAACTATGACAAAAACTAAGAAAAACCAAAACTGTGATAAAATCTTTCAATTTGTGGCAAAAATCTTCTATTGTGCTTAATTTGTAGGTAACAACCAAATTCTTGGCGATAAATTTTTTTTTGGGCTTGATAGAAATGTAAATGAAAAAAAAAAAAACCCCCACCACAAAATAATTTAATTACACAAAACCCACCCTCCCTTGGCCTTTTCACCTTCATTGTTTTGTTGCATGTTGATGTTGGTGTTGTTGTCATCATCATCCTCCTTTGTTCCAAAAAGTGGTTGCTTTCACATGACTTGTCATGCCCCCAAAATCCAAAAATTAAACCGACAAGCAATTTTAATGGAACTACAATTAAACTTACAACAATCCTCTTTTATTAAAACTAGGATTGAACATGGGTCCTAAAACCCCTCTTTCCTTTTTCTTGAGTGCCCGCATACAAATTTTTCCCCTTTGTCCTTCTTCATCCCTCTTTACTTGACTTTCTTTCATTATTCTTTTTACACAATGTTAAATACTAAGCATAAGGAAGCAATGGTTGTACTAACACCAAAGCTATCGCTAGCATTGCCATCACCATTCAAGCTCCAGAAACCCTAGGAGTAGCAAACCCTCCTTTGAATGTTCCATATTCAGTTCAATTACTTTTTTGTTCAATTTATTTAATGTTTTTTTTGCCACTTTTTTCTTTCAATTAGTTAAGAATAAATTTATTTTTCTTTCATCTAATTTACATGGTATTCATTCTATTGTTTTGATTTTTGACCTATTTGATTTGTGTTCTATTATTCATTTGGTGCACTTTGTGAGCTTCTTCTCTTACTTTCCTTGATTTATTAACCTTTTTTACTTTGATGTTTTTCGAATGTGTTTGTTGTAGCATGTTTATTTATTTATTT
>Ga0116228_10003194_pt1 | contig 14362 bp, 7 predicted proteins | sample S1TSphfallax_2_FD_89694 | JGI IMG/M metagenome (GOLD analysis project Ga0116228, IMG submission 89694) | Host-associated microbial communities from peat moss isolated from Minnesota, USA - S1T2_Fc - Sphagnum fallax MG | ecosystem: Host-associated > Plants > Peat moss > Unclassified | place: USA... | reverse complement strand
GATTCCAACACAAATGATTTAGAACTACATAGGTACTTGTTGATTGGAGTTAATTCCCATTGTGAGTAATTGGAAACAAAAAATCATTGCCAAAAAATGCTCAGATGACAGAATAACCACAAGGTCAGAAAACAATATGCAAACACAATACTACATCATTCAAATGTCTTAATTAAGCAAAATTGTTATGACCTATAGAGTTAGATGTGAGTCAAACAATTGGTTGGTTATATTTTCTATTCAACAAATTGCCAATAATATTTCTGAGAAATATACCGATATATATATCATTATTCTCTTGAAAAAACATGTTGGGTGCAATACAATATTTCCTCTCAAACAACGGAATTTGAGCAAATGCTAATGTCAAGATTCTTATACGAGTTCCTAATTATGTGGATTTGTAGCAAGGGAGATATAAATCTATATGGGAAATCTCAAGTGTGCTAATGTTAATCTTGATGCTAGAATCAATCATGGTCCTGGAAAGTTCAAATGATTTGAGCAAATGACAAGCAAGCAAAGAGGGTGGTAGTAGTACAAGCCATGTGGATAACATCCATAATGGGACAAAGCTTTAGATGATGATCATCTTAGATTGCAGAAAACTAAAGAAGAAGAAGAAGAAGAAGAAAGGGTACACAAGTGCATTACAATCCAAGAGATCATAAGAAATTTGCCTTTAATTGGCAATGTAAGATCTAGCTAGGACCCGAATCTCATATGAATACCCCTCCCCCCTCCCTCTCTCTCTTTCTCTCTCTCTTTGACTTCATTAATTGCTTGTGTGATTCAAGTGGTGAATCTTTTATTGTGGAAAAATAGAAAGAAAAGAACAACAAGAAGAGCTTGGTGATTACAATCTACAGCAAAAATGCTTTATTACCTGAGGAGGAAGCTTCACAAAACAACCCATCTTCACCATCTCTGGATCATCTGCACCACTTGCTCATGAATCTCTGTCTGTCTTTCTCTCATGAGAGCAGAAACCATGGTCCAAACAGGTTGTGGATTGTTTGATTTTTTATTGAAAAAAAGCTTATTAGTCTCCCTCCTGCAGTGCACAATTTCCAGCAAATTAGTGCAGTCAGATTCTTAGGAAGAAGGAAGAATAGGAAAACAGATCTATTAGCAATTTCAGGAGGAGTAGGAGGAGGAGGAGTCCAACAATGTACCTTATTGCTGTAGATGGATGGGGCATGAAGATCACCAGCTAGAATAGAGAACATAGTTGCCAGAAGCCTGTGAGAGGTAATAGAACCCTTCTTCCTTCACCCTCCAACTGCAGCTGGGATTGCAATGGTACCAGGGCGCATTGGAGTGCCCAGATTGCGCATAGTTCCAGATCTGGAGGCTCTTGGGCCCGTGAACCCCTCCGTCTTTGAAGACACAATTCACGGTGGGATCCACATTGCCGCTGACGACCGTCATGCCCCAAGCGTCACCTGCTGCCACGCTCTGTACCCCGTAGTCGACATTCACTGTCGAGCAGTCCACTGTTAACGAGGTCGGTAACTGATTCTCAACACGCTCAATGATGATGAGCGATTCTGCTGTTCTCAAACTGCCATCTTGCAATACCAGAAACAACAGAAAGCAAATGACTATCAGCTGGTGGTGGTGGTGGTTCTTCTTCATCATCATGATTGTCTTCTGATCGAATTTCACTCTAGAGTCTAGATAGTCCGGATCCAAAGTACCCAACTGCTGCTACTACTGCTGCAGTTGTACTAGCTCGAGGTACTCTCTTCAACTGTTGCACCCTGCGAGATACTCTCTGAGACTAAACAAAAGTAGAAATTCGAGCTTCTTTCGCTCCTCATGGTGGTGTCACATTTATAGTGATGGAGCAGGAGGAGGAGTGAGGCGATGGAATTGCCCATGTAACAGCAGCAGCAGGAGTTCCGAACTCCCTTCCAACCCCCTTCCGAAGTTCCTGAAGCAACTTGATGTAGGTGAGAGACAACATTACGACACTGAACTCTCATGATGTGTCAGCTGCTTGCTTGCGCAGAATATCCACCACCCAGCAGAAAAAGACAAAACTAATAAGGATTGCGAAAGCAAGAATCACCAACAATGCAAAAGCATCCAAGCTGCAACCGCAGGGTCTAGCCATCAATGATCGTGCAAAAAGGATGTTCGAAATTTCTCAATCTTTACTATTGTTGCCGTAGAGGAATTTGCACTTGGATTAGCAGCAGCAGCAGAAGAGAAACACGACTGTACTTTCTTTCCATGAAATTTCAAACAGCAATTGGGTTGCGGTACGAGCAGTTCAAATGGAAATTGTCAAGCTCAGGTGGGCAGTAGCAGCAGCTGGAGCTACCACATTGAACAAACTACAAGTACATTTCTCAGCTCCTCGTTATAGCAATCATCTCCAATACGGAAGTCTCTTTTACCAGCTGCAAAGAGACAGACAAAGAAGAGGTTCATCCTTACAGCAATCTCCAATACGGAAGTCTCTTGTACCAGCTCCAAAGAGACAGAAAAGGATAGGATCCTTACAGCAATCTCCAATAACCAAGTCCCTTCTACCAGCTTGAGAGAGAGAGAGAGAGAGAGAGAGAGAGGTTCATCCTTACAGCAATCTCCAATACGGAAGTCTCTTGTACCAGCTCCAAAGAGAGAGAGAGAGAGAGAGAGAGAGAGAGAGAAAGAGAGAGAGACATCTTGAATCCATATGTCAACTACCCATGTATCCAATCTCTACCATTCCTTCTCTGTGTGAGAAAGACAGGGAAAAGAGAGAGAGAGAGAGAGAGAATGGGGGAAGACAACTAGCACACACAAGGAGGTTTCTGAGAGACACAAGGAGAGAGAAGAAAGACAACTAGTAAGGTACAACAACGAGAGATTTCTGAAAAAGAAAGAGAAGAAGAAAACAGACAACAAGCACACAAGGGGATTTGAGAGAGAAGAAAGACAATTAGAACACGCAAGGAGTTTCTGAAAAAGAGAGAGATAGACAGAGACGCACAGAGACACAGAGAGAGAGAGAGAGAGAGAGAGAAAACTAGCACAAATGTAAAATGAAATGCAGTGTTATAATTAAATTAATTTTCAAGTTTTAAATTTTATGATGATTTTAACATGACTTTGAAAGGGAAGTTTTCAAAGGGTATGTGCAAAAAATAAAATAAAAACAATAATATATATAATGATAAAAGAGATGGAGGTTTTGAAAGGGTATTTGAAAAATAGTTCTAAAGGTAAGTTAATGTGCATTTCCATATCCATGTAGTTAGGTGGGTAGGGGAAGGGAGCAAAGGTAGTTAGGCCAAGATTTCAGGTCCATGTAGATGGGTAAGGGGAAAGGAGTGAAGTAGTTAGTGTGGTGCACAACATTCATGAATAGCTTGAAACCCTAGACTCTGAATAAAATCCAGAAAATTCTAAACCCTAAACCCTTCACATCTGGGAGTAGACTCCTTTCTACAAACAAACACTAGTTGAAAGGCCCTTGAATCCTTATATAGGTATTCATATGTGTTTGAAAGACCAACCATTGATCAAGCTAAATCTGCCTTTGCCACAGCTGGTGGTGGTGGCACCGCAAAATATTATCAGTGTCATGGCTACTCATTACTGCAGAAGATTTTTGTCTAAATCTTTGATTGTTAGATCCTTGTACGTCTCTACCATTCTCGTGTAGTACTCACATGGCAACAAAGGGTACCCGGCTTTATATATGGAAATTATTCACTGTCAGGTAGTCATTCTTTTAGCTGGGAAGATAAAACAGCAATTTGCTCCAAAGTATCCCAAGTGGTGTTCCAGTAATTTTTCCCAGGAGTTTTCAACTCTTCTAGTTTAGGTAGGCGAGTGGAAAAAAGCATTAAACAACTGCATGTTTCAAAGCTTCGATTATACTCCTCCAGGGTATGTATGCTAGCTCTGAGAAATCTCACAAAATCTGCACGAATTTAATCTGAGTTGGTTTTGGGTTGCTTCTTCTCACCTCTTCAATGAAGACTGTCAGCTGTATTAGAGTCGTTATATGTTTCCGCTTTGTGTAACAGTTCGTAAATTGGTGCTATTTTCTCACTTGATATGTTTTCTCCAAGTACCTGCACGAATCAAGAAACCATTAAGTCCAGCTATATCTCATCCAGGAATTTCCTCCAGAATATATAGCTATCCAGAAACATCACCACCGACCAGTGGGCAATTCACAACACACAAACCTGAAAAGACCACATGTAGAGAGGGGCCAACAAGAACAAATGAAATGACAAAGAAGCTTGATTGAGTATCTGTTTGGGTTCAGGTTGAGCATGCATCAATATGAAAAAGTAGAGTATTGTGTGACAGATGGCATGGCAAGAAGGTGTTCTTACTTGGGTTTGTGACCGGAAATACATGAATGGTGAGTACCGGCAAAAATTTGAGACCCGTGATGTGTAAATGTCTGCATACCTGGATAGAAGTAATTGTTCACAAAACATGTTTCCAATTCTTTTGTGTCAGTTCTCTCAGTGCATTCTTCAAACTTTGTGAGTTCTACAGGCACAGTCCTTACATTCTGTTAGTCCTGGAGTGAATGAAACAAAGGTTCCTTCCTCTCAACTTCAACTCTTTCTCCTCAACCAAGGTTTAGCAAAACAATGAAGTGGTAATCCAAATTGAGGCAGAATGAGATTCACTTTTCAATTTGGCGAGTGAGATGGCTCTTATCCCACAGCCCTGCTCGTGACAAATAGCCCCACCTGCAAAGAAGTATGTGCCTCCCTTAATCAGAGTTTTTTTGGTTCTGACACTTACAAACCTGCCTAGAGATCATGTCATAAGAAAGGACATGAATTTTGCTCATAGAACTGTTAGAATGTTGAAAGGACATCTGACACCATCCTCATGAGACCATTTTCCTTGGATCAACTGAAGGAGAAGATGTTAAGCCCTCAATTTCATTTCAAAAGCTTGATATGGTAATTCATGTGCCTGCTACTTGCAAGCTTGATTTCCCTGGCATATGCTAAGAAGGGAAACAAATCCACATGGAACACACAAGTCACAGGACCCTCAATTTTCCACTTAATGTGATATACCTCTAGGTCCAGATGGTCACAGGTCAGTACTGCTTGTTCTCTTTTCTAATGCCTGGTGAACTGCTTTAGATAGTGCTTCAAATGCTTAACAGATTAACAGGATTTTACAAAACAGTTTGCCTTATTGAAGGTCAATAAACTTAATTGTACAGGTGGATCCAAATGCAAAGAAATTTGCAATTTATGAACAGATCTTGGAACTCCTCGCACTTCACTCTTCATGTTCCAAAACAATGTGGTTCTGACAGAAGGAATGCTGCCTATTGTTTATATATCTAAGAGATCAAGTTTTCCATCCTGGGAATAAATTGCTCCCTTGATGCCCTGTGCAAATTTACTGTCTTCGCATTGCCTGTCCATTTATACTCATGCATCAGAAGGTTCTCATGAGTCTCAACTCAATTGAAAAAGTTTGAAATGGATCTTAACCCACACAGGTCACCCCATCTTGTGTCTAAAGCCTAGACCAAGACCTTGCCAAGTGAGGAAATTTTACCTTTGGTTGAAAAGGGCTCCGTCTGCCTCCATCATTGGAGCAATCTTTTGATCAAGCCTACCCAAAAGGCTTAATAGCTTATGCATCTCCTCCACCAATTCCTTTCTTTCTACATATGTTGCTTGCAGAGTCTTCCCCCACATCCAAGATTTCAAGGTGATTCACATGTCATTTTCAGATAACCTTTGAACACCAAGGCACCAGGAAACACTATAGTAGTGGGTAAACAGGTCGAGAGAGTTTTTGTGGATAGACCTGTGCTGGATGCCCATGGTTGCGGCGCTGTAAGGCAAGTTGAAGCTGATTAAACACATCACTCACCGATTCTTTCTTGCTTATCATTTCCATGAGCTTTGCCCTATGACTCCTCCCATGTATCACTGCTTTCACCTGCAATTCCAACAACAAAGTAGATCACAGCTGGTCAGCAGAAGATAAACCAAGTGTCCACTGAAGACCCAACTGGTTGATGCAAGGAAAAAATCCAACTGAAGTTTTCTTGCACCTATGAATTGCTGCTCATAAAGCCAATCACAGGTTCAGAAAGACTGTTTTACAGGGAGCAGTATTGAGTGTCTAGTGACACATTAGGCTAACACAAGATACTTGACATGGATACTTTGCAACTGTTATGCACAAATTTTTCTCACAGGACTCCTCAACCATCTGAGTTTCTGTAATCTAGTGGATCCCTGGTTGGCATCTGGCATGCAATCATTGAAATGCACTTTGTTGTGCTGGAACCAGACTTCCCCAAGTACACCTTCAAACCTTCGTGTTGTGATCACAATTGCCTCCTACTATCTTTCTCTTTGCCCTCTAAATTTTTTCAGGTCCTCTGACGACTGTGTTTCTTTTCCAAGCCAAGAAATACCTCTCTCTCCAATTCTCGGCAGATGAGTGCTGTCCGCCATCTGAGATTCACTTTTGATTGACTGACATCTGTATAGATGTGATCACCGACATAAAGTGTTTGACCTACTTGAGAGCCAAGAGCTTTCTCCACCATGAAGGCACTGCCGCCACAATAGAGACCTCCTGTCCAAAGCCATTCAGAAACAATTGGACTTCAGTTAATCTGCTGATGAATTAGTCTACTTCTTAATGCTTCCATGTGCACTTAGAAAAAGGTCTAGGTAGACATAGTCATGAGCCATCTGGAAACAGTAACTCCTGATAAGAACATGGAAGGTGTCTAAAAGCTTAGTCAGACAGCTAGAATGAAATCTCTGCAATGAGAAAGTTCTTCACCTCTAGTGGGCTCAGTGCAGGCACGCATCAGGCCTTCCTTGGTGATGATCTCATACAAGGGGTTAAACCTCTGGAAAAACTCAGGTTTCCTGGCAGACACAATGACCTGCAGCAAACATCAGGAGCTTGAGAGAAAGTCTATTGCTTTTCAATTGCTGCACTACACGCATTCACTGTCTTGACAATCAGGAAGCAAGGTCCTCTTTGTCAAAGAATCCCTTGACAAATTGTACAATTAGCAATCATACAGACAGGGAAAAAAGAAAGACCACCTCAGCAGTTTTTCATGATCAACAGGCAATGCTGGATCGAGACTCCAAAGCATTGAAGGCTTACCATGTCAAAAAGGCCTCGCCAATTCATGCCTAGAGGTAGATATGGATCAAATGCATAAGCCATCATTTTCTCAGTGTATAAATAGTCCGAATTTGTGATCAGGAGTAGTGTTTTGCCTGACTGAACAAGGCATGAATCAGCTAGTGAGTTTTCAAACAGAACATCCTATGATAATTTGTGAACTATGTGCTAGAAGTCAGCACACTTCCTATTACTTCACCTTTCCAGAAAGCTGTAAATGCATCCTGTACCTATAGGGAGGCTAGTCAGCTGAAGAGATTATGAGGTTGAAAGTAGGCCCATAGCAACAAAGAATTTCAATTGTGAGGCCAAATTTGGATTTTTCATTTTCTGTTGCCCCAAGTACAAATGTTCATACTGGACCTTGCCACGTGGATTTATCAGCAAGACAAGGTTTTGAACAATTGACACAAGTTGACACTTTCAAAGACACATCTACAATTTGCAATAGACAGCACCATTCTGAGATCGGCAATGTCCAGAGTGCAGAACTCTGAGGTCTAGACTAGAAGCACATGGGCCAAGCCACATGTGGTGCCTACCTCCTTTTGGTCAAGGAGAGCCAATGGCAGCTCTGCATCACGCTCCACAAACTTGTCAGGATCATTGATAACTTCAGCCTGAGGAGTACAACATAAGCAACTCTTTTAACATTGCCAGACTCGGCACTTTGATCTATCCTCTCTTTGCATCAGTTGCAACTCTTGAACCATTGCACATTTTAATCATCACCACTGTCATTCTGTGTTGCATATTGATTTTCTGGTTTGGACACTTCATGATGCAATCAAAAAACTTCAAGTGACAATAGTCAAATTGGATTTGGGCAATTCCATACATACATACCTTCAGTTGACCCTCCACATGAGCTCTTAACATGGATGTTGCCACTGCCTGTAAAAGGATGTACACAGCAAAGACCCAAAATGAAGGCCTGTCAAGAGTCAATTGGGAAAATACTGCAAAGCATCATTGAAAGTTGTAGGATGAGACTAAGCACAAATTCTCTGCTTATGAAAAAACTGTCCATCCTCAAATCTTGGTATGAAGTGATTATGTTTCAATTTTGGTGCAATTCCAACAGAGAAAATACCTGAAAAAGAGTTTCGTATGCCACTTCACCCAGCTCAGGTGGGAGTGCACCATTATCAAGCCGCTCCACCATCTGCACTCTACTATAGATAAAGCACAATTAACATCCACAGGTCATTAAGCTAATCAAGAAGGAAAAAAGGTGAGAAGAAAGCTTTGACTGAGAGATTGGTGAAGCATGAAATAATATAAGCCTGCGACAGAAGACAAAGCATTTACCATCACCATCACCATGAAAGACCAAATGCTTCATGTAACGTTGTGACCATTGATACCCATGCTTAGTTTGGAAAGAGCAGAATAAGTTTAAGAACTAGATAAGTGGAGGGAAAAGGAGTTGGTAACAGAATGGTAGGCACCTTCCCAGGGTCCTCACTTCAGTGGTGTGACTCACCTTAACACTAATGACTTCACAAGATGTCCAGATTCACCTTCAAGAAATTTCTTATCACTCAAGCAGAGTTTACCCAGATGTTACACTCCATCAAAGCAGGAGCTTCATGTTGAGGCTTGACACTTGACTAATGGGAAGTAGCATGAAAAGGTGTGGGGACACGGTCTTTGACTCCTTCCTTGGGATGCAGCACTGTGGATATTGCATCAAAAGTGAATGGTCCTCTTTTTCTCCACACACATTAGCATTGGTACTCTGCCTTGTCTCTTGCCTCTATTTAGTGTTCAAAATTTGAATCACTCTAGTGGCACGACCATTGTGCCAAGGTGCTTTAAGGCTTTCTTCAGTGCCTTGGACACTTACAGTTGCACATTCCTCTCCCATTTAATACTTTTAGTTCTCCATGACCCAGATTTCAAAGAAATATCGCATCACCCCATAACAGTTCACCAATAATTCAGATTGTTTCCATTTCCTAAAGTCAACAATTCTAGAATATCACCTCTTGGACATTGTATTAGTTCATCCTACCATCTTAGCTTCATATCGGCCCTTCAGCCAAAAGTAGACACCAAACTTCAGCAAGTTGACAGGTTTACAACAACCCAATGAAGAGTCTTCCAACACCAAAAGATGGATAGACTCCAGGGCAGGTTGATTGCTTTCACAATTCAAGCATATTTTTTTCAAGCACAGGATATACATCAATATTTCATTTCCTAATCATCTGCCATGGAACTAGGTGAAACTGACAAATATTCAAGGATATTTCAGTTCTGAATCATCTACAGTGGAACTCAGTGAAACTAACACTCAACCAACTATTTCTCTGCTTCAAACACTTTCTGGACATATGTGCATCCCAATTGGAATAGAAGGAATATTCAATCCTAATAGAAGTACAGGGTGGAAGAATTGGAATCTCTTCCTTATCTGCATTTACTTCATCCCTTCCCCTGCCAAGCCACAGTTGCTTGTGCAAATACTCCCCTCTTACTGAGGTTCACTTCAAATCTCCACACATTGGCACAATTAGCCCCTTGGGGATGACTTATCCCCTAACACCATAATCATCTGCCTATGAGGGCCAGGATGATAGATGCTCCTACATTCCATCCATAGCCTTCGGCTTCAGGCTGCAAGGTTTCTCTCAACATGAGAGGATAGCAATGCTCAATTTGAGAAAAGAACAAAAGAAAATCTGTGTACCTGCATGCATATGACAGACTCAGATATAGAGAAAAGGGTGTTGAGGAACTCCCAACGACTATCATTTCGTAAGTTCACCAGTTCTTCTCCATAAATTTCACTGCACCCAGCTATCCAGATTTAGACAGGTTCAAGCTGTAAATTTAACTTCTACAGCCAAATGAACTGAACAGTTGCAGAGCAGTGCTTTCTTTTGTGAGTATGAACAAAAAATACAATTGCCCAGCAGCCTATGCTTAAATATTCTAGAGCCAGCTTGTAATAAATCCAAATCGTGTACCTAAGTAAGGTTGACTTAAAAAGCTCAAGGCCAGACCTTATAGCATGACTTGAGAGCATCTTAGTCCCATGCATGGCACGCTTGATTTGTCCAAAGCGATCGGCTTTTACTAAGTTCCCCTTTTGCTTGTCCAAAATTAGACCTCTAATCACCTTGCATGACACAAAGCACCATGAAATTTAAGTTAGAAGACTCTTGACCCCTTTGGATCACCAAAGAGACACTTAATTTCTTGTTCGCAGAACAGCAGATTATTGTTATTGCCACAAGCCACAAGCCACAAGATAAACACTTGGTTCTTGGCAGAACAGCAGATCATTGTTATTGCTCTTTTCCAAGCAATGGTTTCCAACTACATAATTGATTTGCAACGGCTTGCTTAATTCCTCAAGCCTAAAAAGTAATCTGGTGATTTTCATGGACTGTTTCAGGTGAAAATATGACCTATTATTCTAAAAAGCAACTTCATGAAAAACTACATTCAGTGTTCCAGTCTCACGATTGAATTTCCTAGTTCAAGTAACATTCCCCTTGGACCACCAACTACTCCCAAGTTGGCCATGAGCCCTACAAGAAGCAAATTATTTTGTGTTTACACCTTGATTACATAACAACCTAGATGAATCATACATTTGGTGAAGTTTTGTGAAATTGATTGGGGATTAGGAAGTGACAGTGTACTAAATCATTGTCAAAACTAAGTCCATGCACGGGATAGCCCATCAAGTGAAGATTCTTCAGCCCATATTCATATGCACGCCCTTCCCAAGCCTGCCACAGACTTAAAACAAAAAGTCCTGCCATCAATCTTGATTCTCCTTCAAACATTGACAAAGGAAATGGCCATGAGGATAGTTGTACAGGATTTGAGAACCAAAATGAACTGACTTTGTATTTCTTCTGCTGACAAATGTCATCTAGCACGAACATTAAGTGAGCTTATTTTCATACTTGCCATGTAGCCTTATTGACTGAGACTTTGGCATGGCTGGTCAAAGATCATGTATGCTAGAGATAATGGTGTTGTTTTCACCTTCACATTGTAGTGGATGAGGGTGTAATCCATGTCATATCCAATAGTAGTGATTGTACGCAAATTTAGTGTACGGCTGCAAAAAATTCCTCGTGATGGTCTTCCATGTGGGTACTGTTTCTGCATACAAAAGCAAGAGTAGTCTCTCAGCATCACTCAAATGCACCTGCTTTCAGCACCCCAATTGATTATCACAGTCTCTCCTGTTTCCTCCTTCGTTGTTTAGTGAAGACAAGGACCCTTGCTGATTGAAGATCCCTTCGAACTTAGAGATGAAGTATAGCTTGATAAGAGCACCAAAGTGCTTACTGAAATTTGCAGCTTCTGTAGATATGCCTCTGCCTGCTGTGTTTTCATTGTTGCAATCTCTGTACTTGAGTCCAATCCCTCATTCTCTAAAGCCATGAAAAGAGAGGGGGGTTTACAAGTATTAAGAGAAATATAACAGTACATACAGTATAAGTATTGCAGTATGAATAGAAAATAAGTCTGATGGCACGAAGACTATGCATTGATGGAAGGATGAGCTCGCATAGTGTCAGGATCGGACCAGGAAAGCGGGTACTATGAACATTGTATGCAAAGGAACATCTCTCACCAAAGTCTTCAAAATAATCTGATCTGTTGAAGTTCTGACTTGGGTTTTGATTGGGGTTGTCAGTTGCTGCTGCTTCTGCAAAGATTGGATCCAAGATAGCCTTGTCTTCAGGATCATATGATGCTTGCCTCTTTTTCCATGCATCTTTCTCTTGCTCCCACATATCTTTTGTGCACACCAATTTGAAACCACCCAAGTACCAACCAGGGTAAGACACTAGAAAGAGAACTACAATTGCATGCAAAGTCCTTAATTTTAAGTTGCTGTAACACAGAGTTTCTAATTCCTACAGACTTCTTGCAGCGTTAAATATGTACAGCACAAGTTCAGTGGATATCATACTAATACCCAAGATTGTTGCAGAAGAATTCAGATCACAATGGGCCATGAGGACTCTGTTTCACAACTCTCCATCACATATACAGCTCTTTCAGAGTTACCAGAACTGGGAGTACAAGAGAAATGCATTTACCAACATTATGTGCTTGCAGGGAGAAAATCAGTGAAGAAGATGCAGTCAATTTTAGTACCAGGAGCACCCCCTCTTTGGGGATCAACAGCTCCATTTGCAACAATTGGGCCTCCCTCGTCTTGCTGATTTTGCAGGGACAATCGTGAGCTTGGTAGATGCAACATCTGTCTGGTTGATTCATGAGCTTCTTGCTCATAATATCCTATAAAAATGCTTCTACACCAACAGCAGGAACATTAGATTTGTTCGCCGTATGAAGATCATCAGGTGCTAATGAATGAACAGTGCTTTAAGTTCCTTCACCCCCATGTTTTCTCCACCTTCTGTATAAACTAGTGTAGATATGTATCTCCCATCAGAAGCAATAAGATCATGTTAGGAAAGAGGTTCATGCTAAAAGAAACAAAAAGACATTGTGTCTACTGACAGATTGTAAGTTCTGGTGTCTCGACTCCAAAGGAGCTGCAGTCTCTTTGCAGAGGTCTTTTTTAAGCCATTATTAACAAGGCCAATTTAGTTGCTTGCAGGGTAGCTACAAGCCCACCACTAGCCTATTAGGTTGCTGGTTTAAGGCAAAACAGCATATACGTAATGTTATTCTATTCAAGAATAGGGTACAAGAAACACCTTGCTGGGAAGAAGGAGCAATTGATGGAGAATCCAGAGGTGTCAAGGGAGATGGGAATTGCCAGTGACAATGAGTCTTAACATTCAAGGTAGATGGAGTTCTGTCTCCTGGATTGCCTTGTCCTGGGTACAGTGAATGTGACAGGAGAGGTGGATTTGACAGAATTGGTGCTGAAGGTTCATTTGTTGACAGTGTGTGAGCTCTCTCCCTTGTGTATTTTGGGTGCACAGAAATACTTTTCACTGACAGCACTGGACTTTGACCTGAGGGAACTCCCCTACTTCTCAAAATTCTCAAAGTGGGTGGAGCTCTGGAAGAGGGTTTGGTTCTCTCCCTTTGTGTGCCTTGCCGTGGGGTATAGTCCTGTAATGAAGAGGTGAAGCTTCTGCAAGGAGTTGTTGGAATCTTGTTTTCTGCCATTGGTGCAAACCTCTGCTTGTGAACATCCTGCATTCCACCAGAAGAGGCCTTTGATGGAGATGCTGAAACCCTCTTCAAGGGAGCTGTTGTCATGGAACAACCTGGTTTCAACAATTTCTCATTCTGAGGATTTTGCCATATCATGGGAGCAGCAGCATAAGGTGAGCCAGGAGACATAAGCCTTGATGAAGGCTGAGATTTGGAAGGTGCAGAAAATAAATTTCCATTTCTGTCAGCATCTGACTGTGCCAAAATGAGCCCATATCTTGATAGAAATGAGCTTCTTCTTCTCTCCCCTCCATTGCATTGTTGTCCAGCAGACTGAGCTCTCCGAGTACTAGTACCCATGAGCCCCTTCCTCTGTGAACTGCCTGTCTGTGGTGGAGCAAGAAAAATGACAGGTCCATGTTCTTGACCACAAGTACATTGGCTTGTCTTCGAATCACCAACCTTCGAAGGCCTAATTGACTTAAGACAAAGACCTCGAAAGACTGGAGCCTGTGCAACAATCCCAACAGCCCTGTTGCTCGGCTGCTGTGAAAGCAAGGGCAGCCAGCCCTGTCTCTGAAGCTCCATTAGCCAGTGTGAATGAGAAATTCTCTTCTTCCTGTCCTGGCCCTGCTGCTCTCCAATGCTCGGTCTCCTGTGATTCCTACCCTCACAGGAAGCAAACTGGAAAATTGATGGAATTGTTGGTTGCATGGAGAGGCCTGGAAGGATGATGCCCAGGGGTTGGTTGCCCCTTTGTGTCACCACAACACAATCCAGCTTCTCTTCACCACAGTCTCTGCCTGATGAACTACACTGCAATCTGCCATGTAGCCATTGCTTAACCTATCATCACAATGTCAGTCTATCTGACTCCTACCAAGATTCAAACCAAACAAGTACACAGATTCAATTCATTCCCACTATGTGATCAAAACAATGTGTTCCAATTCAAATCTTAGCATCTTTTGGAACAAGTTTCTGTCTCACAATAGATTTTTCTTATGAAAAAAAAGAGTTCATGCATGAGAAAAAGGGATGGAAAAAAACCACAAGGTTTTGTAGATGTTTCTTACCAGTGACGCTATTGATC
>Ga0116228_10003193_pt1 | contig 14362 bp, 7 predicted proteins | sample S1TSphfallax_2_FD_89694 | JGI IMG/M metagenome (GOLD analysis project Ga0116228, IMG submission 89694) | Host-associated microbial communities from peat moss isolated from Minnesota, USA - S1T2_Fc - Sphagnum fallax MG | ecosystem: Host-associated > Plants > Peat moss > Unclassified | place: USA... | reverse complement strand
CATTATAATTATTTGGAGTTTACTTGATTGATAATGCATGTTTTTGAACATGCATCTTATACTTAGTTGTTAAAAAATCTACTTACATCAATGGTTATTGTGAACCATTGTTGTATGTGTACTAAATATGTGGGATTTTTATCATGTGAAATTAAAGGTCAATGCAAGTTGAGCTAAAGGTGTTGCTAGTAGCCAACACCTATAGGTAAATGAAATGTTCTATAGGAAAACCTCCTAAATTTGGCTAATGTATTTTCATTGTGAAAACTTTTGGACAAACTAAAAGTTGATAAAAACAACTACCTTTGAGTTCTATCACTTGAAAGAAACATATTATTGTCCATTAAGAACGATTATAAAAAATCTAGGAATTTTTTTAAACTTTTGAAAAATTGCAATAGTTTCATTGAAAAGGTCAACTTAATACACCTATTTCATTTTGAAATGTGGATGTCATTCATGGGACAATGGAGCTTTTCATGAAGGATTGGTTTTTGAAGAAGATATGAAATTAAGTCTGCAATTTGTGATACACTTGGACACTTTTTTGGGTACATCCACAATAAAATGAACCAAACCCAATTCCCTTGTCCTTTTCAAAAGGGTAAGGACTTGAAATTGGAAATTGAGATGGCATGCAACCATTACACAAAATTTATGGTTTAATTGCATATTTGACTTGTACAATATATTTTTATTATATATATATAGAATTTTACAACTTATTTTTATATTTATCCAAGAGTTATTTGAAAGAAAATTGTAGATTTTGACTTTTAAAATTTATTTATATATCAATTCCAATTATGATCCAAAACCATGTAAAGTTTAATAATTATTCAATCTATATGAATATGAAAATTTTCAAACAAATCTAGATTGATTTTGATCAATTTTATGTGACTTATTCAAACCTCATGATTGGTTACAAGTGCTTAGTTAGTCTTTTTCCACCCTCAAATGTTGATATAATTTATTCATATTTGTATATGTCATTTTTGAATGTATATTACATCACATTATGTAGATTACATGAAAAACATCCAATCCTAAATAAAGTTAAAAATTGACAAGTGTGTTATTCAAGAATGGTTACACTTGTAGTGGCTCATTATATTGCAGATTTACCCTTTTGTGGTTTGTTTTGTGATAAGGAATAATGACTTTGTGTTGTGCTTGACTTCTAGAAGAAACATGTATTTCCCCATTGCACATATGCTTTGATAGATGAGCTCAAGATTAAATTTAAAACTTAGAAATCACAATTCAAAGAGGTGATGAAAATCTTTAAGGATTTCATAACAATCCAACTTGGCTGGTCATTGTGGTGTAGTTGAGTGTTTAATCTATCCATTATAATTTTGTAGGGCTATGTGGCTAGGGAGAGAGTACCCACTTGAATGGGAGCTCCAAAGTAATGCTATGTTTTTAAAAAGTTTAATTTGCTATGGGGAAGTTACAAAATTTGGGTGCAATTCATTAGTCCTCGTTCATTAGTCTTCGTTCATTAGATTAATGAATTCAATATTTTCCAACAAGGTTGTCACGGTGTCCATGTGTTTGTCACGATGTGATGGATGCATCTAGACATAAACGAACCCCTATTTCATGTCAATATTGGGTTAGCCTAGGTCAATTTAGGGTCAATTTAAGTCAAAGGACTTTCAAGTTGCCTGGGGCAAGCTTATGGATGACCAAAACTAGGTAGGCCTATTTTCGACCGCTAATTTTTTTTTGTCACTGATTGTGCAATGATAAAAAAAATTCAATCGCCACATGATTAGTGACAAAATGCTTTTGGTTGCTAAGCTTGTGGCAACCGAAAGCATTTCGTTGTGAATCATGTGGCGATTAAATTCTTTTTAATCACCACACATCTCTGGATTTGGGTTGATCAATTGATGATGGATTGATTTCCAGCATTGATTTGGTGATGAAATTTGATATACCTGGTAATAAAATGTAGACTTTACATGTCAATACTCAATTTTTCCTTTGAGGTTTGTGGGCCTTGTGTTGTTTAACACCAAACATCGCCATATACCTTGGGAGGGAAGGGTGAAACCTTTACGAGTGTTTGAATTTTAGATCGTCATATTGCATTTGCAATTGGTGTTGAATTTTAATTGTAGTCTTAAAGGTGGAGTTTGATCTTATTGTGAATGAGCTCACACACTCCCAAATGGACTCCCACTTTGGGAGTTGAAATCCCAATGGACTCCTGAATCTTTAAAAACTAGTTTGAAGGGTCAAAATTCATTATATTGAATTTTTTTTTATACCATTGGAAAGTTCTCAAAACGTAGATGTTTAAAATGGGCTTGCATGATCTATTTGAGTACTTAAAACACAAATTATGGTTGAAAGAAGGGCCATGAGTCAAAATGTCAATTTGACTCCTAACCATTATAAAAGAAATATTTAGGCATGCTGGTAAAGTACAAATATTATACTAAATCCTAGCAAGTCTCTTTGGAATCATCAAAATGTAATAGGTTGATACAATCTAAGCTTATTGTGTCAGTATTGTCATAACTACATAACGAAATGACACAAAAATGGTTAAAACTATTTATTAGAATTGCTAGAAGGCATGTTAGTATAGAGTAAGGTTATTACATGAGACTTTGAAGGGGGATTATTTTGAACAATGATAGTGGTGTTTCGGAGCGAAAATACTATTATGTGAGAGAAGCTTGGCATGTATGTTTTATAATTTATTGAAGCTTGAGTATTTTCCCAATTGTTTTTGATAAATTTAATTCAATAATGGCATAATGGTACATTTAGTTCTTCAACATTAGTAAGGAATTCTCCAACAATAATTCAAATGTCCTAATTAATATTTTTATGTGGTATTTATATTAATAGAATAGGACAAGAATCCATAGTAGTATAAAAATGTATCGTTAACATTTGGCAACCATATTGGGGATTCAATTCAAATTGTTGTTGGAAAAGCTAAAGAAAAAGGTTATGTAATCCTTCCTTGTGCAATTAAATTAATGGAAGATGAAGAAGGAAAAGTTGAAGTAGAATTAGATTTGGGATTTTGTTTAATCCATCTACTCTATATACTTTTACCTTGCGGATTTACAAAATTGTTGGGAGTATATAGAGTGGGAAGAGAAGAAAATATATCAAATAAAATTATTATTATGGGTGTTGAGCATGTCATGACTTTTCCTAATTTGTTCACCTATTATGAATAAGATATGGCTAAGTCCATTATTTTCTTTGATTACTACAACAATGTATATCAAGGATGGCATGAGAAATGGTAAAGTATGACAACTATTAAGAGGGGAATTGTGAATGGTTCAAAGAAACTATAACAATTGATGAAGGGAAAGAAAGATTAATAATTCACAATAGATATTGTTGGAATTTTCTAGATTACTTGTAGACACCAAGAAGAAATCTAGAAGTTGATAAATGGGGAACATTTGTTGAAAAATTTAAAACATTACCTAAGAATGTTCAAGAATTGATAATCAAGAAACTACATGGGGGAACGAAAGTGTGTATACAACTATAAACATTGATAATTGATACTACACAAATAACAAAGTATCAAAGATGGCTACTAGTAATAGTGTGTTTACTGATGTTAATTCCAATTTAAAAAGTTGCTGCAACCTATCACATTATTAAATTTCATGACATAAAAGAAGTTACAAAACTAAATATTAATGTTTTAGTAGAGAATTGGATACCATGTGATTTGTTATGGACAGCTAGATTTTTAGGATCTAAGTATACAATGAGATTGAGAGAAAATGAGGAGTATTGTCCAAAAGAAATTGAATCAAAAGAATTTTAGTCCATAATGATGATTTTGGATCCGATTTGCTTGTGATACATGTAATGAAATGTGGGAATAGCCATGGTGCTTAAAAATTGTTACAAAAGATTATCTTTCTTTGATGGATCATTCACTTTTCCTTTATTTCAAGTTCCTATGGAGCAATTGCTTTTTCACCAATCTCATATAAATCCCCTCTGTTTATCTTTTAATACTTATCATTGATAAAAACATGTGAAAATTTGAAATCTTTTTGTAATAAGTAGACTTGCTCTTTCAATGGTGGGGATTTTCCATTCCTCAACTACATCCCATATTTTTTTACCAAAAAATTCAGCTTAAAGTCTCCTACAACTTTAACCAAATCCCATTTTGAAATTATGACATTTTACATATTAGATATTGAACAATTATGCAATTGCACCACCCTACTTGGGAATGTTTTGATCAAATGTTAATTAAAAATTAACAACTTAATTTGTAGGTGTCAAAGAAGGACAAAAATACACTGAATCAAATTGGTCCACCATAACATTTAAGGGATAAGCAAGAATCCTCAAATATTACATTTGTGCAAGAAATAGTGACATGTGGGCATAACTCTTGAAACTTTAAAAGCAAAATGGCAGGGAAATGTGTACTTGTCACACCTAAGAATCCCAATGCTCGAAAGCTGCTCCTTACACCCTCTTAACACAATGATGATGAAGCTCCAGTGTACGTGCACCCTAAAACTTCAAGTCTCATCTGCTGACTCACATGTCCTCAATTCAGTAGCCTAATTAAAAAATGATAAAAACCTAAATGCCTAGTCTGATTGAAATTTCTGATCCATTTGCCTAATACCAAGATGTACATCAGCAGCTTTGACACATCTTTGACACATCTTTGACAAATAATTAATTTAATTAATTTAATTTTTTGACAAACAGATTATTCTTTAAGATGACATAGTTCTTTCAAAAAAAATTTAAACCTGATTTTTAAAAAGAAAATTTCTGAAATTAATATAAATTAGTATGGAAGCTGCCAATATAGTAGGCTAACATTTCTAATACTTGATAAATATAGACAAAATAATGCATAACTTGGTCAGCAGGTAGTAGTAGGAAGAGAGTAGGGCTACATGCACGTGACAGTGCTCAAAACATGGTTTTTGTGGCAGGGTTTGATTATTTTGACCTTGTGGCACGTATTAAATGAAAAAAAGACCGAGCCATTTCAGGGCTAGAAAATCAGCTTGTTTTCTACTTCACTGTGCATTTCAACAGATACAACTCTATGTTAGATATGTGGCAGACTCTACAATAGCCTATATGATGCACATTAGTTTCACAGCAGATATTTAGCATACATCAAAATGGTTATTGACAATCCCAAGTGCCTCTTGCAAGACTGCAACAAATTGTTAAGACAAAAATGTGTACATCTCACACAGAAATTGTATCTTAGATAGTCCCAGTGTTAGGCACAATATTGTCACTTTTGCAAATTATTATTATTATATGCCTTTAATTGCCCTAGATCAAACCACAACATGGGCACTTCATTTGCCACCAAAGGCCACTAGATCTACTTATTGATGACCAAACTTTAACTAAAGATGCAACTAGAGATGTGTGTGGGCATGCTATTATAGAAATGTAATGTCATGTGTGTCAGCCACACCAAACTCAGCACGAGAGTGCAAAGGCAGGCCCAAATACAAGATGACTTTATGGATAACTCTAATGAATTTGCTATGCACTCTAGGTGAAGTTACAAATGACTCATTCACCTACCATGCGAAGAGAATCAAATCCCTCCTCCTCTTCAGAATAAGGGGTCTTAGTATGGTGTCCTCCTCTCAATCCAGACTTCGTCGCATGAACAACTTTGAAAGGCCGCATCATGTCATTATCCTCATGGTCGAGGATGTGACAATGAAATACATAACCTGGGCCCAATGTGGGATCAAAAGGGAAGTCACGACCATCCGATGTTTGAAAGTGAATACGGTAGCGAGTCACAAAGTTGGGTGACACTACTGCTGTGTCCTTGAACCCAGTCTGATATATTTCAGGTGGAATTGGGGGTCCAGTAAAACACGTGCCGGGCTTTGGAAAGTCCACTGTAATATTGCAGCGCCCATTCAAGTACCTGGTCATTTGCATATTCTTCTACAGTTAGTGGGTACACAACCACACTGTACACTTCTCTTCTCCTCAAATGCCTCACCAACACAGGGTTTTTTCTTTTTGATATTGTGATATATAAGACTTGGTGTATTTCATAATTTTAAAATTAGCAAAATTAGGCAAATTTGCGGTAGAAAAAAAATCCCAAATTTTTGCCACAATGTAATCAGAGCATTCCAACAGCATGTTCTACACCAAGATTTGACGACTGAGAAATTACAGGGCATTCATTCTGTTTTACGGAGGCATCTCCTGAATTTCCAGGCCTATCGTCCAATTTTCCTTTTTTCCCAAATTTTGAAATGGTTAAGGCCCTCAGTTGAGGGCATTACCATCTGGAATAGTGTCCTTGCACACCCCCTTCACAGACTGGTAATCGCCTCTACAAAGGGACCTATCCTAAACTTAAAAACCTAGTCACATTTTTCCTAGTTTATCTGGACTGGATACTCTTACAAAGCCTATATATTAGGGTCACTGGGCTTTAAAAAAATGGAAAGCCTGCCTCCGTTTGTCCATCGTAAAGCTTGGTAGAATTTTTTTTCTAATGATACCACCCACCAGGGATCATGGGTATAAAAAAGAAGAAGTAAAAAGCGACACCCCATGCTTTTGACGCTGTGTAAAAAAGCCCCACAGATGGGAGCTTTATGAAGACTTGGGACTCTTTCTTGCCTTTGGGTCCCACCAGGGGGTGCCATAAAGCACTGGTTTTGGGGCTTTACCCTACACTTATAACCTGCCTGCTTATGGGAGGTCCGTAGATAGATAGGTAGAAAAGTAAGTAAGTAGTAAGTAGCATCGCAGCTCCTTGAATAGCTAGCTAGCGAACTACCAGGCTTGGTCCACCATCTTAAGTGGAACAGGCGGAAATTAACTAGAGTACGTTGTAGGGGTGGGGGAGAGAAAGAGACGTACCATGTTTTGTTGAAGGGCTGCTGGTTCAGGACCTGGAATTGGATGAGATGCATGTGAATGGGGTGGGCATCCGGGGTGGTGTTGATCCATTCCCATACTTCCACGGAGCCTTCCACAGGGAACTCCCGCACGGCATCCACCCATCTCCGTTTCTCCAGATACGACACGGTAGGGTTGTCGTTGCTGTCGTCGGCCTCGAAGAGCCTGATCTGTCGATGCCGCAAAACAGGAGCCGAAGAATCGTTGCTGGTGACGCCCTGCTGCTGCTGCTGCTGTAGCATTTCCATCAGCTTGCTGTTCTCAGGTTGCTGGAATACATTCACACTTGAATATCTGTTACACTCCGCCTCCACATACTGTTCTAGCAACTGCGCATGTCGTAGATGATCACCAATGCTGGACTCTGCGGAGCTCGTACTCGCAGCAGCAGTAGTATTAGGGGCTGGAACAGCTTTTTTGGTTACTTGGAATTTCATCACACTCCCTATCTGGGGAGGGTTGAACTGATCTTCGCCAACGGGAAAAGGAGCTGGAGCTGAGTTGTTGAGGAACACAACATCTCCAGGTTTGAGACTAGAGAAATCGACGAGAATGTCCAGTCGCTCAGCGGGAGCTAGAAGAAGTGATGACAGGATCTGCGGTTTGGTATCCAAGTAGCCACCGTCGGTTCCAATTTTGTGGAAACGCAGAGATGGGTCACTCAGTGTGAAATTGAAGAATCTTGCGTTAACGCCGTTGAGCAAGCGGAATCTGTACACACGAGGTTGCAGATCCAGATACGGCCATACTTTCCCGTTCACGAGGATGGTGTCACCGAAGTACTCAGGACACCAACTGGGATGGATGGTTGCGTTGTCGCCGACGTTGGGGAAGTTGATAGATCCGTTTGGCCAGAACTGCCAATCCTTGAATACCAACGGGATTTCGTACTCCCCATAGGGGAACTGTTTGGTGAGCTTGTCTTCCGGCGATCGCAGGAAGTAGAGACCCGAAAGACCTGCCACCACGTTCAAGCGGGTGATACCCACGGCGTGATCGTGGTACCAGAGCATCGCCGGTCTCTGCGTGTTGGGGTAGGAGTTGTGTTGTGTCACATAGGTGGGTCCGTGTTCTCCCTTTGGAGTCCACCAAGCTTCCGGATGGCCGTCATGGATGCTTTCAGTCTCAGCTCCATGCAAATGCACCACGGTCGGCACTCCGCCTCGCTTCGGATTCGCCCAATGAATACTTCTATCCAAAGGGAGGAAGTGCTCCTCGTCCGGGATATGATTGTCCCAGTGTATCCTTGATGTTACATCCATCTTGGCTTCCAGCGTTGGTCCTGGATACACTGCTGTTTCCTGACTCTCCCCATATGCATACAGAGTTGTAGGAGGAAGATCCCTGTGCAGCTTCTGCAATCAGTAATAGTAGTACATCACATGAGACGAAGAATGAATGAAAAAACAACAATCCCAAGTCCGGCAAGAATAATCCAGAAATCTATTTATGTACACCCATTTCTGAAATCCCTGCCTGCAAAAAGTCGAAGAAGAAAGAAAGCTCATGGCAATCTAGAATTCTAAACTAGTTGGCCCCAGCAGGTGATGATGATGATGATGATGCTCTGCATCAGCTTCTTCATACCTGTTTTATCTTCCAGGCAGCGATGCTGATCTCAGTTGTATTGACTGCAATTTGTTTTGGGATGGGAAGCTGATCAACGAATTTCGTGAGTGTGGGTGAGGGTGCCAGAGCTTGACATAAGGAATTTTGAGCTTCCACTCTACAGCTAGGAAGCTCCCAGCTGCAGATCAGCACAAAGAAGCAGCAACTGAGCAAAACCAGTCGCTGTAAAAAAGAGTCGAGGCTGCCATTACTCCATGAGTTGCTTGTGCTGCTGCTGACCATCGCTGCATTCCTCATATGACTCCGGCTACTAGTCCTCATTATGTACTGCAGATCAGTCCCCATTATAGGGAAAGAAAAAAAGAAAAGAAAGTGAGCTTCTCTTTGCGAGAAACCCACTTAACAATATGTACTACTACTAAGGTAAGTGAGATCCTAGATCAAGAGCTTCAATCAAACATCAAACACTGCTGTGCACCTCTGACATAGCTCCCTGGTACCAGCTGGTAATAGCATATATAGCTCTGAATCAATGACACCAGCTCTGGTATTATATTCAGCTGGTATCGTTGATCTTGTGATCTTGGCAAAGAGGTGATGGCCAAACTATGTCTTCTTGCTTGCAAGTAAAAACAACTATGAGCAGCAATATATGTGATGATGTTCATGCAATACTTGGCTGGCGATGACGATCCCTTGGTGACGTCCAGCTGCCACCTCCCTCCCTCCTAGTGCAGGCTGCATCTGCTGCTGGTTGTTGGCAGCTTCTTCTTCTTCCCCAAGTGTGTGTGCAGTTTTTTCTAATTTCCTTCAACAGGTGATGGATGATGAAATCAATCATGACGAGCTCAAATTCAACGACTCTACGTCCGTGCAGCTGCTGTCATGCACTTCAGTTCTTGCATCATCTTCTTCTTCCTCGTAGTTCCCACTTTATTAAATTTCAACCCATGTGCGGAGGCTGTGCATTTCTCAGGTAGAGACAGGACAGGGGGAGCTTAAAACCACCCCCGCCCACCTCCCACCTCCCACCTCAAGCATACTAGGTGTACCTTGGCACCCGTGACACTAATTAGATTATTTTCCAAAAAACAATTCCGAAAACCAAAGGAAATAAAAAAACAGTAGGACAATATTCTATATACATTCTTGACCAAAATTAATTTATTATTGGACACAGATATTTGTGGAAGCTGTTCTGCCTGGTACGTATTACAGTCATACCATCATCACACGTGGGCACATTCCACACTGTTCCATTTCACTAAATTGTCATTCCAATGGAAACGATAGGATGATATTTCACAGCCTTGGGGGCACTCAACCCAGCAGCCACGTTGGTACCACCCTGGTAAAAATCCCCCCAAATCCATTTCAATTGTTTCTAAATATTACAATGCTCAGACTAAATCAAGGTCTCTGGGTTCAAATCTAACAATGTCAGGTGAAGGCACCAGCTTGAGTGCTGGTTTCCCTGGCTCCCACAGACACCACCATGCAGTCATGTAGTTTTCATTTGGTCCCACCATTGTACGCCTCTCTGTCACCCCTCTAGCTAAATTTGGCAAAGTCCTCTTGTGGATGATTGCTAAGTCCACCTGCATCACAAAATTGGCAAAAATCCTTCATGATGACTCTTACTTGTTTGAATGGACAAATTTCTTATTTGCAGGGCAGCTTATATCTGTGAATTTCCCTCCTAGAAGAGAGGAGAAGTCTCACTTTTAGTTTGTAAAAGAGCATGTGAACTTATGCCTAAAGTAGGCTTGAGATTGCTCCTACTCTTAAGGAATAGGTGTGAGATCCCTACCTTGCTACAGCTTGTGATCTCCCTATGTCTCTAGGTCCATGGTAATGTTTATGTCATGCTTTACACATGTAAAGCCCACCAATCACTACAATCAAAATATTCTTGTATGTCAAGTGATTTCACTGGATTTTGAGGGACTTCATTGGTCATAATAAACAAGACCTCACAGGGATGCAGTGGATGCAGTGATTTTACAAATCCAATGAATAGGAACTAATGAATTACACCCACATTTTGTACTAGTGAATGGATGACATTTCAAAAATGTGGAGTTGATTATCACCTTGTCCGAGGTGCCTAATGTGGAGGAATGCTCACACCTTGTAACTTCATCTCATAAAAAATAGTGCATTGCAATATTTGAGGATTAAAAATAAATTTATGTCAAATTTGTTAACGAATATTTTTTTATGACAAATTATTATTCTTTTTTGTACTTTGTTATTAAACTTGTTTCATCATACATATGGACACAAAATGAATGATGTCGATGGTTCTAAATATATGACGGTTTAATCTATTGTATTTTTACATATTTTTAAATATATGTCTTTAAAATTAATGAGAATCAAATTATTAAATATATATCAAAATATATATACCATTTTAGTTATGCTTACATTGGACCAAATATTTTTACCAAAACTTCATGTGAAATGTCAAGTCTAAAATCACTTCCAACAGTACATAATCATTCATGCCCAAGTGCTTAGACAAAATCAATAAAACTTTGTGAGTCTGGAGTAGCTGAGGAACTTTGTGACTTGTAGGTTGACTTAAGCTCCTCCAAATAAGGACATTCTTGAGTTCACCTTAGTACCACTTTAGGAAGGTTCTCAAAATAAAAATAAATGTCAACCTATTATGTAAATCACTTTTATAAGAAAATCCTTGTTACTTGGTAATTAGTCATTGAAAATAAGATTGTCAGTTGCATGAAGAGCATTGGACTTTGAAGCCCAATGAAAAAGTTGCAAGGATAACTTTGTCTCAAATTTCAAAACTCCACAAGTAATGGGGGTGAATAAGGATTTGAAATGTTAGATGATGACAGAAATGTCTTGCATTTTGGTTCAACTTTGGTTCAACATATATTTTACATGTTTTCTGAGTTGGAAGTCAATATGTGGACTGACTTTTATGTTTTTGAAGGCCATGAAAAATGACCACCCCTTACTTACATGTCTTTACCATGGAACTTTCGCAGTGCCACAGTTACTTGTTTCCTCTATGTAACAGGTGTGGTGTGTGGTGGACCGCATTCCATGTAAAGTTCTGATATTTGACCCTTGTCGGAAAGGTTGGGCAACTTTTACATAAAAGGTAATTGGAACAGCCACCCCACTATGAAATGCTGTGACGAGGTGGTCAAACCATATGCCGGGATGAATATAAGGTGGCCAATCACTAATCCTCCATATATTCCCAAGGTGAGGTCAAAGACATTGCATGAGCACATGTTTGTTCTCAATGCATAATTGTTGGACAAACTTCATATGTTGTTCAAAATTGGGTAACAGAACCTGTCTATACTGTTCAAAGTTAGTTCCTCAGTATCTAAAGGAGGCGGCCCAGCTTTACAGAGAGCGCAGGCCGCCTCCATCTTGAGGTGGACTGTTATTGCAAGGGAGGGTTCTTTTAGGCTTGTACTTTTATCAACTTTACCTCCCCTTTCTTTAATTGATATGCTCCATGCTGACTTGTGAAAGTTGCGATACTTAGTGTTCCCTTTACTCCTTGTGGCCTGCCTATTTTTGGCTGTTTGCTTGCCTGTACTTTGGTCCTTGCCCCTTGTTTCTTGTTCTCTCCCCCTTTCTTGGGTGCTTTCTTTTTTTAAAGGTTGGCAGGTTTCATCATTCCTCAATATTGTCATAGAAAGGTCATACCTGTAAGCAATTGTGCGTATTGTTAACCTTAAACATCAGACAGGACCAATTTGTTCACCGACCTTACCTTCCTCAAACACTTGTGAGCAGTGTTTATTTTATTTTTCCAAGTTTTTAATGTTGTATCATATGTGAGCATCCCAAGAGGGATTTAGCATTTAATGGCAACAGATTTCTAGTACCTGTTCAAAAAAATTTAAAAATTGCTCCCCATTGGTCCAAGTAGAAATGTGGCCAAATTTTTTCAAATTTTTGCAATTTTTGCTCAAAATACAAAGAATATGTTATGGAATAATCCTTTTTTTTAAAATGGTACTTATGTGAAATTTTTAAAATATTGCTGGTCTTGGATGTGAGGAATATTTTAAAAATTTGTTATACATGGGTTGTAGTTGTCATGTCATTGACTAGAGCTCAGCCTTGCAATGAGAGTTTCTTGTCTCTGGCTACTTGTTATAAAAAAATTGGCAAGTTGTTCGCATGATAGGACACTCTGAGCCATTCTGTACAACATTATCTGGATGCCAGAAGTTTTGTTGCCCAATGTTTTCACCATTCTGAAAACATGAATTGAATTTAGATGATGGAATGCCTAGTTCTGGGACTAGGCATATTCAAGGTGCTCAAATACAGTAAACATTTCTTTGCTAAGGTGTTGATGCCCATTGTTAGTGTAACTGAACCACTCATTTCTCCCTGCTAGTGCCTAATCACTCATTTCTCCTTCCTCCCAAGTCCAGATGCCACTTTCCTCCCCCACCCTCAAATGAAACTACATCAATAATGGCACACTCAAATGGTGGGAAATTTCCATTTCTCAATCAACTTCCGATTTTTCATAACTGAAATATTCAACTTAAATTTCCATACAACGTGATCAAGCTGGATTTTTAAAACAGGTGGATTTGACATGTCTATTGGGCAGTTAGGTGGCTGCGCCTCCCTCCATCACTTGGTACAGTATTCTGGCTGTGATGTTTAAGAGTGAAAAGCATGATCCCCATGCACACTGTCGTGCATGGCCTTGGTTGAAGAAGCACCCCACACTTGTGCTGTGGTACAAACCCCCAAAAACAGTAGATTTTCTAAACATTCTAATTTATGACCCTCTTTTCTTTTGCTCTTCTGGCTTGGACTTGGGTCCTCTCTCTTTGTTCCTTCTTCCGGCCTTTGCTTGGTGCTTTATTTAATGGAGTTTGCCAGGGTTTTCATCATCATCTTATAATTTATAGCATATTAACAGTGTATGAGTAAGCGCCTAGTCACACATCATCAGCAGTTAGGTCCAAATTTGACTAGTTAGCCCTGAAAATGCAGTCTAAAAGAGCCAGCATATGGCAACTTGGGGCTTAAGCACTACTAGTTTTTAGCTCCATCAAGAATAAACCCATGCCCCCTCCTCCCCACAAAATGAAAATTTTGGTGTCTCTCACCTCATTGGCTGGGTAGGATTTGTATTCATACGTATGTTGATCATCATTTTTGGCGAAGGCTAATGATAAGCATAAACTGTTGAGATTCAAAGAGTGTGGTCCCATCCATGTATGTAAAAATCACCACATAAAAGGATAAACTTCCATCCATTTGAGTATACTTTCTTCCATTTGAGTCAAGGGTTAGTTAATACCAGCCCAGTGTCTTTTGCCCTATAGTTTTTTGGTATTTGAGAATGTTTTATCTTTAGACCCTTCCAGGATTTTGAGATGCATGTTCCCAAGCCCATAAGCTGAGTCGACAAAGGGTCTGAATCCAGACAATTCCTCCTCAGTTCAGACCTCATTCACATATGGTGACCCCTTTTAGAGAAGAAACCCTGAGAAGGGGAGGGAGGCAGCAGCCCCATCAAACATTAAAGAAATCCAAGAAATACAAGGGGGGCAAGAAGCACCACACGATGGTGACGCAATCAACCCCAAAGATGCCTAAGTGGCACCAATCCGCCCTAAAGGCTTGCTCAATCCTATCTTGAATACTAGGGTCCCGGGTGGACCAAAGGGAGTTAATGGCCTTCCAAGTGGCCATTCCAACCTCAACGATAGCAACCCAGGCTTGTTGAAGGATTTTCCTAGAGGAATACTGGTTATCAAAATGCTTCCGGCATCTCTCTGTCCAAAGAAAGTAGAGGATAAAACTGCGAAGGATGTCAAGCGGTTGTCTG
>Ga0116228_10003192_pt1 | contig 14363 bp, 10 predicted proteins | sample S1TSphfallax_2_FD_89694 | JGI IMG/M metagenome (GOLD analysis project Ga0116228, IMG submission 89694) | Host-associated microbial communities from peat moss isolated from Minnesota, USA - S1T2_Fc - Sphagnum fallax MG | ecosystem: Host-associated > Plants > Peat moss > Unclassified | place... | reverse complement strand
TTATCCGCAATTCGCCACGCACAATGCGCTGACCGTTGCCAGCGTGCTGGAACTGGCCGCGGGCACCGACGGCTACGAATTTCAGCGGCTGCACGGCATGGGCGATGCGTTATACGAGGCGCTGCTCGAACGGCAACCGGCCGCTGCCGTCCGCACCTATGCGCCGGTTGGAATTCACAAGGATCTGCTGGCCTATCTGGTGCGCCGGCTGCTCGAGAACGGCGCCAATTCGAGTTTTGTGAGCATCGCCGCCGATCCCGATGTTCCGGTGGAGTTTCTGCTGGAACGGCCGCAGCAGAAACTGGGGCGGCCGGACCGCGCGCGGCATCGGGCCGTTCCGCTGCCGGCCGATCTTTACGGCAAGGCACGGCAAAATTCTGCGGGCGTGGAATTCGGCCATGCCGCAAGTCTTGATTGTCTGCTCGCCGAAATACGCCGCCACGCGTCGCGGGTCGAGGCGGCACCGCTGATCAATGGTGTGACGTCGGCCGGCGTGGCGCGCGACGTCATTTCGCCTTCGGATGCCATGACCGTGGTGGGCCGGGTGACGGAGGCGCGTTCAGATACAGCGGACACGGCGATGGCGTCCGCGGCGGCCGGCTTCCGGCACTGGAATGATACGCCGGCCGGCACACGCGCCGCGGCGCTGGAACGCGCGGCCTCGATGCTGGAGGCAGGTCGCGGCCGGTTTGTGTCGCTGTTGTCGGCGGAAGGCGGCAAAACGCTGGACGATGGCTTGGCGGAGTTGCGCGAAGCAGTGGATTTCCTGCGGTATTATGCGGCGGAGGCGAAGAAGCTCTATGGCACAACCGAAACGATGCCGGGTCCGACGGGTGAGTTGAACCAGGTGCGGCGACGGGGACGTGGGGTTTTTCTATGTATTTCGCCATGGAATTTTCCGCTCGCCATCTTCATCGGCCAGGTCGCCGCGGCGCTGGCGGCGGGCAACAGCGTCGTTGCCAAACCCGCCGAACAGACGCCGCTGGTGGCGTTCGAGGCGGTGCGCCTGTTGCATGAGGCGGGCGTGCCGCACCAGGCTTTGCATCTGGTGCCCGGCGCGGGCGAAATCGGCGCGCGGCTGGTCGGGCATCCGGCAGTGGCTGGCGTCGCGTTCACCGGATCGACCGAAACGGCATGGGCAATCAACCGGACGCTCGCCGCCAAGCGCGGCCCGATCGTGCCGTTGATTGCCGAGACCGGCGGCATCAACGCGATGATCGTGGACGCCACCGCCTTGCCCGAGCAGGTGGTGGACGACGCGGTAATGAGCGCATTCCGCAGCGCCGGCCAGCGTTGTTCCGCGTTGCGCCTGATGGCCGTGCAGGACGATGTGGCGGACCGCATCATTGCGATGCTGGCAGGCGCTGCCGCCGAGCTCAAATTGGGCGATCCCGCCGACCCCGCAACGCACATCGGCCCGGCGATCGATGCGGAGGCGCAGCAACGCCTGACCGCCCACATCGCTCGCATGAAAGGCAGCGCGATCGCCCATTATGCGGGCATTGCGCCAGGGACGGGGTATTTCGTGGCGCCGCATATATTCGAATTGAATGCGCCGCACGAATTGGCCGAAGAGGTTTTTGGCCCGGTGCTGCACGTAGTCCGCTACAAGGCAAGTAAATTCGATGCGCTTCTCGAAGCATTGGGCGCAACCGGCTATGGGCTCACCCTTGGCATCCACACGCGTATCGATGCCACGGCCGAGTATGTCGCGCAACGGCTTGCGGTGGGCAACGTGTACGTCAACCGCAACATGATCGGCGCCGTAGTTGGGGTTCAGCCGTTCGGCGGCAGCGGCCTTTCCGGCACCGGTCCGAAAGCCGGCGGCCCGGATTATCTGCGCCGTTTTGGTTTGGAGCAGACCATATCAACGAACACCGCCGCGGCCGGCGGCAATGCCACGCTGCTGGCGACGGAGGAGTAACATGCTGGAGGCGCCCGAGGTAGAAGCCCATCGTCACAAGACTGGCCATTCGGTGCTGGATTTTATCCTCGGTGGGCTCGCGGTTTTTCTGTCCATGGTGTCGATTTTCATAGCCTTGCACCACGGCCAGACCATGGAAAAGCTGGTGGAAGCCAATTCATGGCCGAACATCAGCTATTACTCCGGCAACATCAGCGATGACGGGTCGCGCCCGGAGATACGCCTTGTGCTGCGCAACACCGGCGTCGGACCGGCGAGGATCGATACGATGGAGCTGTTTTACAAGGAAAAGCCTTACGCGTCACCGCGTGAGTTCCTCGAAGCCTGCTGCGGCAAAGGGCCGTACGAAGATATTGTCGACCAGGCCAGCGGTATCGTGCTACCGGCGCGGGAAACTGTCGCGTTTCTTCAATTGCTCCCCGACAAGGACCAGGACGTTTGGGACAGGCTGAACAAGGAACGCTTCAACATCCGCGTGCGAGCGTGCTATTGCTCGGTGTTCGACGAATGCTGGATCGTGAACAGCACGCAGCGGCGTCCCGAACGAACGGCGCGATGCAGCCCATCGCAACACGTGGAATATCGTTACTGACAAGCCTTGCCCGCAACGGAGGCACCGCATGGATCCGACACCCATCCTGGATCGTATAATGCTGCGGCTGGAGGCACGCGACATTCCGGTGCCGGCGCATATCAGCGAAGCGGCACGGGCGTTTCTCGCCACTGCCGGCATGGCGCCGCGCCACAAAATGCCTGCCACACAAGATCGCGCCGCATGGCACGCAGCGTCCGCGGCGTGGAACGATCGTATTCTGCCGATGGTGGAACCGGGCCTTTCAAGCCTGCCCGTGCACCTGGAAACGCGCCGGATCGGCGCCTGTGACGTGTATGCGGCGACGCCCGACAATCTGGCGGCGACGGCCGACCGTTACGCCTTCATGGACATACATGGCGGCGCGCTGGTATTCGGCGGCGGACGGTTTGCGCAACTCATGGCAGTATGGCGCGCGGCGTCGCTTGGGTGCCGCGTGTTCGGCGTGGATTACCGCATGCCGCCGGATCACCCGTACCCCGCGCCGCTGGACGACTGCGTCGCCGTTTACCAAAACCTTTTGTCATGCCACGACCGAATGGAAATCGTCATCGGCGGCATGTCGGCCGGCGGCAACCTGGCGGCAGCGACGATCCTGCGCGCGCGAAACGAGGGCTTGCCGTTGCCCGCCGCCGCCGTGCTGCTGACACCCGAGCTCGACCTGACGGAATCGGGCGACACATTCTTCACCAACCGTGATGTGGACGTCGCCCTTCCGGAACCGATACCGCAGGCCAATCGGTTATACGCCAATGGCGCGGATTTGCGCGACCCTTATCTGTCACCGCTGTTCGGTGATTTCTCTCGCGGCTTTCCGCCGACCTTCCTGCAATCGGGCACCCGTGATCTGTTCCTGTCGAACACCGTCCGCATGCATCGCGCCCTGCTGCAAGCCGGGCAGCGGGCCGAGTTGCACGTGTGGGAGGCGATGCCGCATGCGGGGTTTGGCGGCACATCGCCGGAGGATATCGAAATGCACGCTGCGGTGCGCGATTTCCTGGTGCGCGTGGCGGGATGGACGCTTTGAGCGGCAATAATCCCACCGCGTGCATTCTCGTCATCGGCAACGAGGTTCTCTCCGGCCGCACGCAAGACGCCAATGTTCGCTTTCTGGCACAGCGTCTTGGCGATATGGGCATTCCGGTACGCGAGGTTCGTATCATCCCCGACGTGGCCGAGGTGATCGTTCGCACGATCAACGAAGTGCGCGCCGCGTTCGACCATGTGTTCACCACCGGCGGCATCGGCCCGACGCATGACGACATTACCAGCGAATGCGTTGCCGCGGCCTTCGGCGTTCCGTGGGAAAAGCAACCAACCGTGTGGGCCAGGATGGAGGCGCATTATCCGGCCGGCGGGTTCAATGCCGCGCGGCAACGCATGGCGACGATGCCGCGCGGCGCCGTGCTGATCGACAACGGCGAGACGATCGCGCCCGGATTTTCATTGGGCAACGTGCATGTGATGGCCGGGGTGCCCGCCATCATGCGCCTCATGTTCGACATGCTGGCGCCCACCCTGCATGGCGGCTTGCCGATCGTTTCACGCAGCGTTCACGCGGCCGGCGTGCGCGAGGGTGACATTGCGGCCGGGCTGACCGACATTCAAACGAAATATCCGTCCCTCGATCTCGGGAGTTATCCGTATTACCGCGACGGCGGCGGCGGCGTGGCCATCGTTGCGAAAGGAACCGACGCCGCCCAGGCGGCGGCCGCGATCGGCGAGGTGACGGCTTTGTTTCGACGCCTTGGCGGGGAGCCTGTAGCGGGGGAGCCGAAGTAAGGCAGCAGTTCTTGTTTGAAAAAAAGAAATTATGGCGAGCCTATCGGCGCCTAAGTAGAAAGCAAGTTCGAAGGGGGCAAAAGTTTTTTGTTTCTTTTTTTCAAAAAAAACTTCCTTCCTTTACATCCGCCTAAGAAGAACGATCCGATTACTATTCGTTCCCTTTAAATTATTATTCACCCCCCAGCAATTGGCCGTCTTGGTAAAGCTCTGCGCGTTCACCATCACGCCCAGGCGTGCGAACGGCAACCCCTCCGCGGCCTGCCAGACGCTGCGTTCAAGCAACATCTCGCCGCCGCGAACTTCGCCGACTTCAAAGGCAATGTGCCCGCCGGGCCGAACCACGCGCGCCAGTTCCTGCAACGATGCCCGCACCATCGTCTGCCATGCAACCTCCGTGCGGTGCATGTCGATCTTCACCGCGCCGGCATCGATGCCGGCGAACCAGCAGCGCAACGCATTGTCCTGACGGTACTGCACCACATCCAGGAACGGCGGGGACGTCACCACAAGTGATACCGAGGCGTCCGCCACGTGGCGTAATTCGTGCGCCTTCCCGGTCGCCAGATTAGCCGCCGGATGCGGCGGCGGCTTGCCGCCTTGCAGCAATTGCCGCGATTTGCGCAGAATGATGGCCGCCACATCGCGCAGCGGCGGCACCTGACCACGCCGCGCATTGATCCGCACCTGTGCGGCCACGCTCGCGGCCTGGTTCGGCGGCAACGTGTACACCGAGAAAAATCCCGGTGAGTGCCCGGTGAGGCGGTTCAGCGCCACCATGCGGATCCAGTCGGTGGGCGCGTCCGGCCGCGCCTGATCCAGCAGCCAATGCCGCAACGCGCAAAGCTGCCGCAACGTCTGCGGGTGGTAGAAGGCCAGCAACTCGTCCGGCATATCGCCCGGCTGATCCCACGTCACGCGTTGGAGCGTCGCCGCCACCGCGCCCTCGTCCGGCGGGGCCAGGCGCGGGCGGGTCAGCAGGATGGACAGCGGATTGATGTCGCTGCCGACAGGCCTGCGTTGCATCAGCGCCGCCTGTAATGGCGTCGTGCCACGGCCCATGAACGGGTCCAGCACAGCGTCGCCGGGGCCGGTCAGCCGGGATATGAAGAAGGCCGGCAATTGCGGTTTGAAGCAGGCGCGATAGCTTATTTCGTGCAGCACGTGGCCCTGCCGCTGCCGGGCGGTCCAGTATTCATTGATGAAGTAGGGAATGCCGTCGGCGAGGATCCGCCGTGTTGGCGTGCCCAAGGCGTCGAACCGGCGCAGATCGTTGAGGAAGCTGTCGGCGGCTTGATTGCCTGCCGCTGCCTCACGCAAGGTTGGGTTCGCGACTCGGATCACGCGCCGATCATAACGGCAAAGCGGCGGCGCGGCGAAGTGGCGGCGGCGTCACTGCTCAACCTTTAGGCGGGGTTTTGCCCAATCGGGTGGCGGCCTCAAGGCAAGCCGCTGGTTCCCGCTCAGGTTGCAGGCGAACGCAGCGCGTGCGAAACCGCCCGGTCAGCCCGATGAGATACCCCGCCGGAGGCCCGCCATGAAGAAGATCGAGGCCGTTATCAAACCGTTCAAGCTCGATGAGGTGAAGGAGGCACTCCATGAGGTGGGGCTGCAGGGCATCACCGTGGTGGAAGCGAAGGGATTCGGCCGGCAGAAGGGTCATACCGAGCTGTATCGCGGCGCCGAATATGTGGTGGACTTTCTGCCGAAAGTGAAAATCGAACTGGTTTGCAGCGACGACCTGGTGGAGCGCGCGATGGAGGCGATCGTCAACGCCGCGCGCACCGGCCGGATCGGGGACGGCAAGATCTTCGTGAGCGACGTGCTGGAGGTTGTGCGTATCCGCACCGGCGAGCGCGGCGAACAGGCGCTGTGAACTTGCGCCGGGCATGCTGCCGCAATAGCTTGGCCTCCTTCTTGCCTCGTATTAAAGAACGGCCCAAGGAACTGCCAGCCGCCAGGCTGTGACGTGAGAATGTGGCGGGATTTTTTGTGCCGTGAGCCGCTCCGGCCGGGCATTAGCGTGGGGAACACAAGCGTATGGCAAAAAAGGCCCAGGCGGAGGCCGGTGAAGTCACCAAGGTGATGGATCTGCTCCGGGAAAATTCGGTTGAATATGTGGATCTGCGGTTCACCGATCCGCGCGGCAAATGGCAGCACACGGCGCAGCACGTCTCCACCATGGAGGAGGATGTGTTCCGTGATGGTTTCATGTTCGACGGCTCGTCCATCGCCGGCTGGAAGGCGATCAACGAAAGCGACATGATCCTGATGCCCGATCCGGCAACGGCTGTGATGGATCCGTTCGCCGCCAAGCCGAGCCTGATCCTGGTGTGCGATATTTTTGAGCCGAGCACAGGCCAGCCCTACAGCCGCGATCCGCGCAGCACCGCCAAGAAGGCCGAGGCTTTCGTGGCATCCAGCGGCGTCGGCGATACCGCGTCGTTCGGACCCGAGGCCGAATTCTTTGTGTTCGACAGCGTGAAGTTCGGCACCGGCGGCAATTATGGCATGTATCAGCTGGATAGTTTCGAGGGCCCGCAAGCCTCGTTGAAGGATTATCCGGAAGGCAACATGGGCCATCGTCCCGGCGTCAAGGGCGGCTATTTCCCGGTGCCTCCGGTGGACAGCGAGAGCGATCTGCGCGCCGAAATGCTCTCCACCATGGGCGAGATGGGCCTGATCATCGAAAAGCACCATCACGAAGTGGCACAGAGCCAGCATGAGCTCGGGATGAAATTCGGGCCGCTGACCCGCATGGCGGACCATTTGCAAATCTACAAATACGTCATTCACAATGTGGCGCACAGCTACGGCAAGACCGCCACGTTCATGCCGAAGCCGATTTATGGCGACAATGGCAGCGGGATGCACGTGCATCAATCAATCTGGAAGGGCGGCAAGCCGCTGTTCGCCGGCAATGCGTATGCGGATCTTTCCGAGACCGCGCTGTATTATATCGGCGGCATAATCAAGCACGCCAAGGCACTCAATGCGTTTACGAATCCGTCGACCAACTCTTACAAGCGGCTGATCCCGGGCTTCGAGGCGCCGGTGCTGCTGGCCTACTCGGCGCGCAACCGGTCTGCGTCCTGCCGTATTCCTTACGCGACCAGTCCGAAAGCCAAGCGCGTCGAGGTACGGTTCCCCGACCCGGCTGCAAACCCCTATCTCGCGTTTGCCGCCATGCTGATGGCGGGCCTGGACGGGATTAAGAACAAGATCCATCCGGGCGACCCGATGGACAAGGATTTGTACGATCTGCCGCCGGAAGAGTTGAAGGATATTCCCACCGTGTGCGGTTCGTTGCGTGAGGCGCTGGGGGCGCTGGAGGCGGACCATGAGTTTCTGCTGGCTGGTGATGTATTCAGCAAGGATCAGATCGAGAGTTATATCGAGCTGAAATGGACAGAGGTTTATCGGTTCGAACATACGCCGCATCCGGTCGAGTTCGAAATGTATTATTCGGTCTAGGAGAAGAACAAAGGAAGTAGGTCTTTTTGAAAAGAAGAACCAAGAGACTTTTACGATTAAAACAAAAGTTTTTTGGTTCTTTTTTCAAAAAAGAACTACTTCCTTCCCTATTCTTCCCTCCTCCATAATCACCACCCGATGCGCCAGCACCGAAGCCACCGCCAAATCATGTGTAATCACAATATAACTAACGCCCAGCCGCGCCGCCAAATCCAGCAGTAGCGCCAGCAGCCCGGCCGCCGTGGATACATCCAGGCTGGCAGTCGGCTCATCGAGCACCAGCAGCGCCGGCTCCGCCGCCAGCGCCCGCGCAATCGCCACACGCTGCGCCTGCCCACCAGACAACATGCGCGGCAACCGATCCAGCAACGATGCCGCCAACCCGACCTGCTCCAGCAGCGCCGCCGCGCGCGCCCGTCGCTGCCGCCGGTCACCCATGCCGCCGAGCTGCAGGGCCTCCTCGATCGCCTCGCCGGCCGTTTGAACGGGATCGAGCGATGCCGCGGGATTTTGAAACACCAACTGCATCCGCCGGCGCGCCGCGCGAAGCGGCGCCCCGCGCAACGAGGTTAGCGTCTCGCCGCCAAACACAACGCAGCCTTCATAGGGCACCATGTGCAGAATTGCGTGCGCCAGGCTGGTTTTCCCGGATCCACTCGCCCCCACAATTCCCAGGCACTCACCCGGCGCCATGCGAAACGAAACATCCTGCACCGCCGCCCGCGCGCTGCCGCCCGTGCGATACCGAACCGTCAGCCCGTCGACGCGCAGAACCTCGCCCGCCAGGAGAGGCAAACGCACGGCAGCGGACGGCAAATCCGTTTCGCCGGCCGGGGTCGTTACCGGATAGTAGCAGGCGGCGAGATGGCCGCCGTCATCAGGTGAGGCGGTCAGAGTGGGTGCGTGCGCGACGCATTCGGCTTGCGCATGGTCGCAACGGAGCGCGAAACGACAGGACATAGCGAATGCCTCAGGCTCCGGCATCGCCCCTGGAATGGCGGCCGGCACGCCGCCGCCCACGCGCGGGGCAGCGCGCAGCAATGCGTATGTGTAACGATGGCGCGGCGACCGCAACAGCGCCTGCGCTGGGCCGGTCTCCACGCAGCGCCCCGCGTAGAATACGGCGACCCGATCGGCATGACGCGCGACGAGCGACATGTCATGGCTGATCAGCAACACCGCCAGGCGGCGATCCTTACGCAAGCCCGCCAGCAGCACGAAAATCTGCTCCTTCAAGGCCGCATCCAGGCCCGATGTCGGCTCATCGGCAATCAGCAATACAGGGTCGCACGCAAGGGCCGCGGCAATCATCACGCGCTGCCGCATGCCGCCGGAAAACATGTGCGGGTAATCCGCCGCACGCACGGCGGCGCCTTCGATGCCAACCTCGTGCAACAATTCAACCGCCCGCGCCCGCGCCGCGCTGCGTGACAGGCCTCGATGCAACCGTATCGATTCGCCGATCTGCGTGCCCACGCGCTGGGTGGGGTTCAACGCCGCCAACGGGTCCTGGAACACCATGCCAACCTTGGCGCCACAAAGCTTTCGCCGCGCACGCGGCGCCAAACGGCAAAGATCCCGGCCCTGCAAAAGGATTTGCCCGGATACCACCGCGCCTTCCGGCAGCAACCCCAGTATCGCCAGCGCGGCCGTGGTTTTTCCGCTGCCCGACTCGCCCACAATGGCCAGCGTTTCGCCGGCGGCAAGCGACAGCGACAAATCCTCGACCACGGGCACCAGGCGGCCGACTCGACGTAGCGCGACGGTCACATGCGAAAGGCTTAGGGTCAACGCAAATTAAGCAGGAAAAAAGTACGTTCTTTTCTGAAGAAAAGAACCAAAAGACTTTCTTCTGTTGGTGCAGGTTCCAACGTTTGAGCCATGGCCTCAACCTTTCCGCCAGCGTAGAGCAAAAGTCTTCTGCTCCTTTTCTTCAGAAAAGAACATCCTTCCTACCGCCGCCGCCGCGAACAGCGATCCTGCAATGAGAAATCCCGGCGGCAATATGAGCCACCAGGCGCCCAGATCCATCAAGCCGATGCCGGACTGTAACATGCTGCCCCAGCTCGCGGCCGGCGGCGGCACGCCAAGCCCGAGAAAACTGAGCGCCGACAACGCCAGAACGCTATCGCCCAGCAGAAATGTCGCATTCACGCCAAGCAGCCGCGCGATATTGGGAAGAAAATGCCGCCGCGCCATGTGTAACGGGTCGGCGCCCAATTGCCGTGCCGCGTGAGCAAAGTCGCGGCCTCGCAACGACACCATTTCGGTGCGCACCAGCCGTGCCAACCCGGGCCACGCCGTCACGCCGATCAGCACACTGACGGTGAAGCCGGTCCGCGGCAGCAACGCGGCACCGCACAACAGCACCACCAGGGACGGCAACGCCAGCAAAGCGTCCAGCAGTCGCATCAACACGCGTGCCGCGATACGCGGCGCAAATCCGGCGATCAGGCCGTAGCCGGTACCCAGCATGAACGCCAATAATGTTGCGGGCACCGCGACGCTCAATGTCTCGCGCCCGCCATGGATGAGCCGGGCCAACTCGTCCCGTCCCAACGCATCCGTGCCCAGCGGGTATGCCAGGCACGGCCGCGCCAACGGAGCCCCGGCGTCCAGCGCGGCGGGATCGGCTGGCCAAACAACCGGCCCCAGCACGCAAAACAGCAAAAGCAGCATCAGCGGCGCCACCCCTGCGACCCAATCACGCCGCATAGGTCACCCGCGGATCGAGCCAGGCATTTACCAGATCGGCCGCCAGATTGCCCAGCATCGTGGCCACGCCCACCACCAGAACGATGCCCACCAGCACCGGATAATCGTGCGCCACGGCACTGCGCCAGAGCAGCCAGCCAATGCCGGGATAATCGAACACGCTCTCCACCACCACATTGCCGGAAAAAATTGCCGGCAGCGACAGACCCAGCATCGTCACCATCGGCCGGATGGCGTTTGGTGTCACGTGTCGTAACAGGATCGATCCGAAGCCGACGCCCCTGGCTTGCGCGGTCCGCACATAATCGCGGGACAATTCTTCATGCACGCCCTGCGCAAAAATCCGCGCCAGCCAGGGCGCCACAAACAACGCAATGCTCGCAGCCGGCAACACCATGTGCGCCGCCCGGTCGCCAAACCCCGGCGCCGCCTGGTGCAGATCGACCATGCCTGCCGCGGGCAACAGGTGCAACCAACTGCTGAACACCATGCCCAGCACAGTTGCAATGAAAAATCCCGGCATGGCGTACAGGAAGATTTCGATTGCAGAACACACCCGGCCGGCCCACGACCGATAGAAAACACCGTGCAGCCAGCCAAGCCCCATCGCCGCTACAACAGCCAAACCGGTGGCCACCGAATACAGCACCGCGGTGCGGCCCGCGTACGCGCCGATCACCGACACAACCGGGCGATTTTGCAAATAGGAAATGCCGAGATTGGCATGCAGCACATGCCACCACCATGTGGCGTATTGGCCCCACACGGTCGCATCCAGCCCAAGCTGCGCGTTGAGCGCGCGCACGCGGTCGGGCCCGGCCTTCAGGCCCAGAATGGCGTAGGCCGGCCCGTCCGGCACGGCGTGCGCCAGCGCGAATGTCAGCGTCACCAAAAAGAACAGAGTGGCAAAAGTTTCAGCGGCGCGGCCCATCAGGCGTGGCGCCCCGGCAAGCCGGATCGTCCACGGAAAGAGATTCCGGATTCCAGTACCCTGCAGCATTGGAAAATTCCTCCACGCCGTGCAACCGGGCCGCCGCCATCACCAATTGTTTCCCCTGCGGCAGAATAAGCCCAGGAAGCTGCCCGGCAAAGTAGTCCTGGTATTGAAACATCGCCGCCTTTCCCGGCTGTGAGACGCTGTCCTCGATCAGCCGGTCCATGCGCGCGTCGCTGTAGCCTCCGTAATTGATACCGCCGCCGGCGTTCCAAACGCCGGTACCATCAGGCACAGGGGGAGTTGTCCACGGCGAATTCGCCGCGTCCCAGTCGCTACCGCCTGCGTTCAAGGTTTGCATTAATTGCGAAAAACTTTCGACCCGCACCCGCATGTCGGCGCCGACGGCGCCGAAGTCGCTCTGCAAAACCTGTAACATCTCCATCTCCGAACTGTCCGGATCGGCACCGGTGAGCACGGAGAAGGCAAGACGTACACCCGCTTTGCGACGCACGCCATCGGCGCCGGGACGCCACCCCGCCGCCTCCAGCATGGCGCGCGCGGCCGTGGGATCGTAGCGGGTGGCGGCCGCCGACGGGCTTTGCCACGTCGCAGGCTCAGTCGGCGTGGGAAGGTGATTTTCGGTGCCGAAGCCGTGATAGGCAAGTTTGATGATCTTGGCCTGGTCCACAGCGACGGCAAGCGCCTGCCGTACCCGCACATCGCGCAGGAAAAGGGCATTCGCGCTGCGCTGATTGAACAGCAGGTCGCCATAACCGAAAGGTTCCGGCAGCACATAAAAGCGGAAGCCTGGCGTGCCTTGCAAAAGCTGCCACAGCGCGTAGGGCACCCGCGCCATGTCGATTTCGCCCGCTTGCACCGCGTGCAGGGCCCCCCCGCCTTCCAGAAACACCACCACCAGCCGCGCCAGCGAAGCTGGGTGGCCCCCGTAGAGGGGGTTCGGCACGAAAGCAAAATAACGTTCCGGCCGCAGCTCGGCGAGGCGGAACGGACCGTCCGTCACCGCGAACAAGGCCGGATCATTCTGGCGGCGCCACATCTCGTCGCGCCCGATATCGCCCCAGGCGTGGCGCGGAAAGGCATAGACCAGGCTTAGGCCGTTGAGGATAAACCAGTCCGGATTGACCGGCGCCTTCAGCACGAAATCCAGCGTGCGCGCATCCACCGCGCGCACCGACGCCACCCGATCCGGAATGCCCCCCTGGCCCGCGGCGCCGAACAGATCGCCGAGTTTTTCGATGCGTTCCCAGCCGAACAACACATCGTCCGCGGTCACCGCCGCGCCATCGGACCACCGCCAGGGTTTCAAAACGACCCGAAATCGTGTGTTCCCGTCGAGCGCTTGCACCGAGGCAGCAAGTGACCGCGCATGGTCGAAACCCATGTCGCGGCCGATCCAGACCAACGGCCGATACAGCAATGTCGCGACCTGAATGGTGTAGGGGTCGGTTGCCAGCAGCGGATTAAGGCCGGCGGGGGACGCCGGGTCGCCGATGCCGATGGCGTCTGGGATGATTGCGGTGCCGCAGGGTGCTGCGGCGCAGGCAAAAAAAAGGGCCGCGCCTAGCAGCGCGGCCCCCCTCACGGATATGGTCAGTCTTAGAACCGTGCGGTAACCGTAAAGAACGTGCTGAACGGCTGGCCGGGAATGCCGTCGGCAAACTCGGGTGTGCAGCTATAGTTGTTGGCCTGAAGGCCGATGAAAGGCCCACTCTTGATCAAGCCGCAACTCGCCGGCGGGATCTGCTTATAGAAATATTGGTAGAAGTGCGCGTTGAAGAGGTTCTGGATGTTCACGTCGAACGTAATGCTTTTCATCACCGGCAATTGCGGCGTCGGCAACTTGTAGTTCAGATCGAGGTTGAACACCACGAACGGATTTTGGCCGCCATTCGGATCGTAAACCGTCGCGCCAGTGAGCTGGTTATAACGGGTATAGGCCGAGCATGGCCCAACCGTGGTCCCACCCAGGTAGCCGGGGCAGCCATTGAAGTTCAACGGCGCGAGGCCGGGGTAGTTCGGCGTGTTCAGGTAGGCCGTTCCGCCGAGATCGTATGTCGTATATTGATGGCCGGTGTAGGTTCCGCCGAAGCGCACATTCACCGCATCGTTGTCCACCAGCGTGCTCTTGTGACCGTAATCGACGCCGAAGGTGGAGATCCAGTCAGGCACGCCGGTTTCCGGCGCACCCTTGAAAGCGGTGCCGTACTGGTCCTCCGCCACCGTGGTAAACGCGGCATCGCTGGTCAGGTATTTGGCCAGGATGTGAGACACGTTGGCGAACAACTGAATATCCGGCGTCACCTGCCACTGCGCCGTCGCCTCCACGCCCTTGGTCTCGCGCTGTCCATCGTTGTTATAATCCGTCAAGCCGTTTTGCGGGCCGGATTGGAACTCGAAGAAACCAAAATCGCGATCGACCTTCTGGTAGAAATAGTCGGCACGCAGAAACAGGTTGGAGCGGGTATAGATCAGACCGCCTTCATAAAGATGCACGATCGAGGCGCCAGGCGGCGCGCCAGCCGCGTTGGGACTGAAATCGCCCACCGGCGCGAACAAGGCTGACGTGCCGAAGCTGCCATAGGCCTGCAAGCCGGTCAGAACCGGCACCAGTTTGTCGAAATCATAGGTCACGTTGGCGAACGGCAACCAATCGCGATCAAACTTGGTGGATTTGTAGTAGCCGTATTGATCGATGTTACAGCCGCAGCCGAGGCCGCTGAAGGCGCCGTTCGGGCCATAGGCCGGGGCGGCCCTACTGCCGAACTCGTAGGGGTTGACCAGGCTGGACTTGGTGCCTTCCAGCGTCACACCCGGCGTGAAGTGAAGCGTGTTGTCGAGCAAGTCGATCTTGTCCTGGGCATACCCCTGATAGATCGTACGCTCGGTGCCGCCCAACTCGTCGGACGTCAAGTTGGAAG
>Ga0116228_10003191_pt1 | contig 14365 bp, 16 predicted proteins | sample S1TSphfallax_2_FD_89694 | JGI IMG/M metagenome (GOLD analysis project Ga0116228, IMG submission 89694) | Host-associated microbial communities from peat moss isolated from Minnesota, USA - S1T2_Fc - Sphagnum fallax MG | ecosystem: Host-associated > Plants > Peat moss > Unclassified | place... | reverse complement strand
GTAGTGCACTTTGAAAATTTGTTCTCTTGAAAAGACCATGATTCTCTGTGGTACATTGACAGAGAATGAGTCTGATGACCGGAGGTTGCTCCTGGCCATCACTGTGGAGATTGAGGATGGTGTGGTGGAATATATTGAGATGAAGGAGGGTGATTCAGCTGAGGCAGTGGCTGTTAAGTTTTGCCGTGACCATTCTCTTCCTGATCAATTTGTGGCTCCTCTTACAGAACATATTGTCAGCAACATCATAAGCATAAGGTGTGGAACTGTGCATTTCACAGGCAGCTTTTGGGGAGAGCTTCTGTGAGGGTCCTTGCAATCATCATTTGTACAAATTACTGGAGGGTAAAGAAGCCTGTTGAGATTTAATCCAGCAATGTTGCAAGCATTCATCATTTTGCCAGTGCAACTGCTTATGACTGTTGCTCCTTTGCTTAAATGCATTATCAAATAGATGGTGATGAGTTGCATGCTTGGTTTTTTAAATTCAGGAATCGTTGATCAAGTAGGATTTCCTATTTCCCACACATCAGTTTGGAACTCTTGCAGCCAGGAGGACAAGGATATTGTCTTCTGCACTAAAGATGAGTGCACTTCGTTTGAGGACCACTGGCCTCAACAGATTGCCAGTCATGATCATCCTTGCCAAGATCGCCACAACAGCACTCAAGCAGACCAAGAGAAACCAAGTAGATTCCGTGACTGCCCCACACAGACTTCAGGACTTCCACTGTCACAATCTCAGAAAGTTAACAAAGCTGTGGGCTCAAGAATCACCTCAACACCTAAGAAGGCCACAGTGAAACCAAGACACATATTTACCGGACGCCTACTTGCACCTACACATACAAGCCGGGCAAAAATGTCAGTGACTGAACCAATGGAGAAGAAAGTGAACAAAGGAAAATCCTTTGCTCCTCTCTCTGATAAAGAGGTACTGCAAATTGCTGCTCTTGTTTACATGTCAACAGTGGTTTTGTTCTTCAATGTCTCAATTTGTCACTTGCACATACTGAAGTCCCCTGCTGACAATGTTCATCCTTGTTGAGGTGTGTGAAGTATACCAATGTACTCTCATGGTGTGTAGCAAATGTTCTACAAGTTTTTGGGCCAACATGAAGTTGATCTCTAACATTTTCTTTGTACTTCCAGAAATCTGTTTACATGAGACTATATGCTGAGTTCATGAATCAAAAGCAAAAACTTGAGGATGATAAAAGGCGAATAGAAGAATTGTATCAGGAAAAACTTGAAAGGGAGAGGACTAGCATTTCAAAGGTTCCCCAGCACCCTGAATCTCTTGTGACAGTCACTCTTTTGGCAGTTAATGTTTTTCAGAAGTTGGATGCTTGCTGCCATGGTCAGTATTGACTCCTGAATAAGCTGTTTGAAGACTGATGTTCTGTCTTGGGTATAAGGGCTTCCCTTCCACCTCATCTACATGCTAATGGTATGTTTCTGCATAAACTCTATGGCTGTACTAGGATGAGCCACTGGGGAGTTTTCAAATCTCACAAAGTCAGCACACATGAATCCTGGTCTCAAATGAAATCAGTGTGTTTGTGCAACCAGCATCAAATTTTGTGCAGAGTAGCACTCTGTACAGATGAATCATAGTTGTCTCAACTGACTTTGTTTGGGGCACAACGTGTGAAGAGATTAGGTTTCCCCTTTTGGGCACTAAATTGGAGGTGAAAATTGTAGAAGGTGCCTAGATTTTTCTTCATTTTAGTCCTGTTTTTTGCAAATTGACACTGCAACTGTTGGCCAGAGGTCAGTGATCAGACATGATCAGTAAGCCTGTTGTTAAACATGAGATGTACTTTGATCACTGACCAGAAATCATCAAGGATTATGCGCATGCGAGGTCGAACAGCTAAACAATACAGAAATTATGGTGAACTCTTGTACAGAGAAGCTCTTAGTAAGAGACAAAATCAGCAAAAGTTGATTGCAAAGAAGCTGAAGGATGATGAAGCTAAAGTACTTGCTGAAATGACAGGTGTACCTGAAATCAGGTACATCATTCATAGTGTGAAATTTTTACCTCATTTATGAATCGAGACATGTGAGCTTCAGGATTTTCCATGGATCAACCATCTTGTAACTGTTGCTTGTTCAACATGGCATCAATGAATGTGACCTAATGAAATTCCACTGAATTTGGAGTTGTACATGGTTGCAATGCAAAGTAAACGAGCAAAGCAGATTAGGAGGGAGGAAGGGCAGGTTTGGAATAGACTCCAAAGTGAAGGCAAGCTCAAGAAGGATCAGTTGCAGAGTCGCACTGAGGTATGTCATCTACTTAGAATTGTGGGAGAAACATCAGTGAAGCACCTGTTTTTATGAAAACATCACCTAGCACAGAGACATTGCATTCTACAAATGTGAATGTGGCAGCTGTTATGCTGTTGAACATGCTATATTTTGCAAGTCAACATCTGCATGGTCTCGACAGTTTGAACACAAGAAAGAGGATCAAACTAAGGAATTCCAGTCACTTGGTCTATGCAGCTGGTATGGGAGACCAAACTGGAGTGCACTTTCAAACCTCAAACAAATCAGCGAAGACTAGAAGGATCAGAGGACTACCAAGATTGTTCTACTTCCCGCTTTGATCAACTCTTTTTGGATGCTGAAAGTCGTCGACGTCGTCAAGAAGAGTACCTGCTTTGGTATCCTGAGGGGTGAGTGCTGCACTGTTCTTCCTGGTTTGGTGTGCCAGAAATAACCCACCATCACTAAATGGAGAGAAATAAAGTTACAAATTGGAGCTGTGTACCTTGTAGGTTCTATTTGTTTGTAGCACGGGAGTCTATTTGATGGCCTCTTGTTTTCAGTCAGGCAATCAGATTGCTAAGAGGCACACCGGTGACCACTTCTTGCAAATTGTAGATGATGGTATGATGGCATGATATTGCAGTGTTACTTTCCAGCCAACTATCAACAAAAAAGCGAATGACTTGAAAGAGAATGTGAATGATTCAAATCAATCAGGACAATCTGTCTTTGATAGGCTTTTACAGTATGCCTCCAAGTTGAATGAGAAGAAGCAACTGCAAGCGGAACTTTCAAACAGACCTATTGATCAAAACACAGGTCGGGAATTCTTCAGACCACTCACCGGACGCAAGCCGCAAATAGACGTAAGTAACATCTTCTCAATGCCTCCATGGTTACATACAATGGTTGTGAATGCCTGCTGTGGTCAGCTTGAAGGATTCACATAACTACTGTGATGAAGAGAACCTAAGTACTGTTTGCATACATGGGGCTTCATCATCTGTTGTCATTACCTGGTAGCAGTCCTTGAAAGCTCATGTGCTGGTTGTACTTTGCAGCGAAATCCATTGACTCTCCCAATTGGAGATTTTTTGTATAGTATGAGATTCTTTCTGGACAACAAGTTGGAGTGTTTGAATCAAAGGGATCACAAACTGCAGCAAGATCAAGCCAACTATCGCTATGTTGGAGCAAACTCTCAGAAGTTACTCGGACGAATTAGACAGCGGGGTTTCAAGCAAGTTTTTGACATCCTTGATGATGACAAGGTTTCAAATAAATCAGGGCCTTGGTTTGATATTCTTGCAAGCTGTACAGGGGGTCAATGGGCACATGCTTCAGTTTCAGAGGTTTTGAGTCTATACTAGTTGCTTATATCTTTGTATGTCCAGGATGGCCTTGTCAAGCTAGCGAGTGCAAATTTACAACAGCTGAGTCAAGACATAGTTGAAGATGTTAAACAAGTAATCAAGATGGGTGCTGATGACACACCAATATCATTTGACAAGTTTGTCAAATTCATGGTTGCAGTTCAGGTGCTTAAATCTTAAGATCACTTTGCTAAATCCTTTTCTTGATCTGCCATAAAAGCCTGGAAACCTTCTTTGAAAGAAAGTACAAGAACCTGCTTGCTACCTTTTTGTGATGATCCAGTACCCAAGAGCATCATTAGCATACTCTGTAATATGGCTAGCATGCTCTGTAATATATGTGTGGCATGCATCAGCCACTTGGAATCCTGTGTGAATCAGAGATGATCATCTGGCAAGACATTCCTAGGTGAATAATAGCAAAGAAATTCCGTGAGGCAGTGGTGAAGCTAACCCAATAATGGAAGGAAATGACTCCATCATGGAGTTGAGAGATGGAATGAAGGTGATGGTTGAAGTAACATACTGGTCTGTGGTCAAAACAGGAGAAGACACACAAGGGCACTCAACTACTGGTTCTCAAACACAAGACCCACACTGATGATAATGATTCTACTCATCATATCAAGATGGATCGCTTGTCTCGCAACCTTTCAATGAGCAGACGGAAGTTCTCGTAAGCTTCTCTTGGCATTAATTCCCTAATATCACTAGATTCATACATAGTCACCAGTTGCCAGTGAGTTTTTGAGCATAAAATATCAGATATAGCTTCTGTCATATGAATATTCTGAAGAATTGTAGTTAGAGTGATCTGTTGCAGAACCTCTTAATGAAATTGTCCCTGGTGAACTGAGAGTCCTGGTGATGGAGAATTTCTGTAGCAATTTTTGGTTTACACCTCAGTAGATGAAGGTTGAAGCAGAAAGTGTGATTTTCCACCTGAGCATGACTGTTTTTTTTTTTCCATCATGTAGCACCAAGCAGGAATGGTATAAGCTTATTTGTATGGATAGAGAAAAGGGGCTCCAAAAGGTGGATTCCTTGCGGAAAGAGAAAGAAGCACTGGAGATGGCAGAGTGCACATTCAGGCCAGAGCTCTATGGTAGAGGAAACAAAAGCTCCAAGGTAATGACATTCAAAGCCATGGTTAAAAGTTATGGGACTTGGTTACCCAAACCACCCAATTGCAGACTTTTGCAAGGTCTGAATGAGAATTTCTTTCAAAAAAAAGTACAATTGAAAACTAACAATAATGATGATTTCTGTTTTCTGTCTAGGGACGCTCTCTCAAGGGTAGTCACTCAGAGGAGATACAGTCACCAAACTCTATAGTAGAGAGAGAGACTCAGGAGGTACATGGCTTCTATTTCAAAGACGAGCATGGGCCTGGTAATTCTAAATTTGCACTAAACTTCTGTGTGAACCACTTTGTCTCCAGGCTTGATTACAGGCTGGTCATGCTGCTCAAGTTTTCTACCACATCTTGTAGCCTCACAACACAGGCTCTGCTTTAATCTCTTTGCCATGTGATCATTCCTTGGGTATCTCATATATAAGTGATAAATTATCCTGTTGCTAAGCCATAAATGTGTTTGGTTAACAGATCAAGGTCCTTCCTGGAATAATGTAGAGCTCTTGTTCCACCTGCTGTGTTTGCTTCTGATGACTGCTGTATTGTTTTCCATAGTTAATGCCTTCCACTTGAATGAGTATGATTCAACCAGATGCAACCAATATGTGCTAATACTTGCACCAAAATTACAAAAGCCTTTTCAGAAACTTGGTTCCTGGATTAAGACAGTAATATATTGGAGGATGGCTTATCAGCATATTGTGTCTATATTTTCACTTTGATGGCTTCAGGTTGGCCAGGAGAAACTGGGTTGCAGCCACATACTACTGAGATTCATACTGATGAAATTGGACCAATGGGTCTCCTTGACTCGTTGACACTGATGGTGGCTCAGTCAAGTGATGGAAACCCTTATGGGCACAAGAGCATGTTAATGCCATCAACCTCACAACAGGCTCTAATAGAGCAGACTAATATGGTACAAGACCAGCAAGCTGACACCCTTGATCCAAGCGACTTGCCTGAATGCAATGATGAAAATCAATCAGGAATGTTTTTCGGTCTTATGGGAGCTTGATTTCTGACTTGTCTCACATTTTTACTGGTCCACTCGTCTTCTCTTCTCTGATCCTAACTGTCACTTTTTTTTCCCTGCTCCTTTCTGGGGGGTTTGGGGCCTGGATCCAATCCTGGATCCACCCCCCATACACTCCCCTTCATAAAGTTTTCCATTTTATAAATCCCTATAAAGTATGTCGTTCTGCACTAAATTATCTCCTTCATAACTTATCTCTGTGAAGGCTTCAGCATGTCCTTGCTCATCATCCTACATGGCCAAATTCTTGGCCATGTGTTCTGGGAAGAGGAAGAACATGAGATGCCCCGGATATTTCTATTTTCCTTCTGATTGTGATCATTGGGTCCTGGCAAGGGAGTGTTTTGTAAGTCAGTTTTTCTGGTTGTTTCATTTCGACTTGTAGACTTGAAAGAGATGCAGTGATCACTTTGAGACCACATGTTAGCTCGATGACTATGCTCTGTAATTATGTTGAATCTGTTGGTGCCACCCACAACTCTTATGTGAAAGTGCTTTGACTATGGTTCTGAACCCCAAGTCTGGTGGTGTCTGAAACTTATTGTCATCATTCATTGGTTTTGAAATTTTATTTTCCCTGATGATGACTAGCTGGCTATGCTAGTCTGGCTAACTAGCATGGTTTTGGAATTTCATTTTCCCTCGTGATGCACCTGAACCACAGTTTAGGTGAATTGATTCATGCTTTCTTTAGTTCATGCTCTATGCTCAAGTAAGATGTAAAGGAATTGGTAAGATCAGTCTGATCTGAGGTTGGACTTCAGATCTCTTTCTACTACATTCATCTTCCATCTTATTATGACACTTTTAGGCATAATGCTGTAGCAGCCAGGTCCTCGTGACTTCAAGATTCTACATACCTATTTGAGCTTTCCATACAAGGTTATACTATGTACCATACATAGAGTACCCGAAGGTTTTCTTTCTTTGTATTTGAAAGTGCCTCGCAGCATCAGAGATGCTATTTTCAATTGAAGGGACCTTCTGCCATTCAAATGCAGAACTTTTTGTATTGTATATTTGTGGAAGCCTTGGTCCCAGAGGTCTCCCCTAATATTTGTGTCTGTACCCTACAGGCTATGCTTTTGAAGCTATCACCCTTGAAACAAGGGAGGCTCCTGAAGGGCAGGCTATCACCCTATACATCTCCAATCCAATTTTATCAAATAATTAGTTCTTTTTAAGTCTGAAATGGTTTGGTTTCAGAGTCTTAACATGTTGGAGATAACATTTGGAGTAGCCACTCTACTAGCATTCTCCATGTAACCAAAGCCTAGGATGGGTGCAAACCCATGAGGGTTAGTGTAGGGTAAAGGCGAAGTTGATGGGCTTTGCTAAGTGTAAACACCTGCACCAATTCATTTTTCCCCATGTGATATTCATAAGGTAATTGGGAAGAAAAAAGAACAAAAGGGAGCATTTTACAAAATGAAATAGCCATGTAAGTGAGCATAATGTTTTTTGAAATCAGCCTTACCTTAGCATGACTTGAAAGTTGATGCAATACCATTATACAAGCACAACCCATCTTCCTTGCTCATTCTCCTAGTATGAGCAGGAGGTTTTTGCTCTGGGGTGGATGATGGAAAGATTGCCATAAAATTCATTGATGTCTGAATTTAGAATCTCTGATGCATTGTGCAAGATAAAAGCAATTGAAATAATACAAGCTACAAGAATTAGTAAATGCCAAAAATAAATTGAAAATTCTGTTGTGATTGGAGCATGAAGGACCAAGTAATATTGAAAATTGACTTTTATGCATGCATATATAACCGAATGAGGATTATTCCTATGGTCCATAATTCCTCTATCAAACTTATGTGTGGATATTGTTGAAGATAGGCTAGATAAACAACCCTAAGTTATCATAGGGGTTGCAACTAGTGTGAGGTGGGTATCAGTTTTGGCACTAAATACCTGTTAGGTCTTTGACTGGTATCCAGGTATATATTGGTCTGAGGTGAAATTGGCAAAGACCGAAGACTCACCTCTTTTTCCTAGGTTTTTCAAATTTTTTGTAGTCCCACATTCACCCTTAGCATGGTACCATCTTCAATAATTATAACTGCAACTGACCCGCAGCAAATGATGCACAAAGTTATTTAACAAAGAACCAAATCAAATATTCTATTCATACCTGAAAGGATGTGTATTCAGTTTAGGGCTTAGGAAATGAGAAATGAGAAATGAGAAATGCTTGAAAGTTTTGAGACTTGAGGAAGCTAGAGTTTGTAAACTTTTAACTTTTCGTTGAGTGTGGTTATTTAGAAGTGAACATTGTTGTCACATCAATGGAATAAAGTTCTAGCAATTTAATGGTGTTGACAAAAACATGAGATCATTGGAGGTTATGGCAGTTGCAAATGGCATTGGAGTTGAAGAAGGTAAGGGTTTTAAAAAGTTGCATTTGTTTTGCATTTTAGTGTGAGCTTGTTGAAATAATAAAACCCAAACTTTCTTTCAACTTTGTGAGTGTTTTTTATTTTAATTGTTGGCTTTGTGGACATTTCCCTCCTCTTTCAAACTCTTAAGGTTGTCTCAAGGTTTCAAACTCTCAATTAGCTTGTTGAAAGCTTCTATTCTCAAGCTTTCAAGGTTGTGTCTATATGTGTTTTATGTGTCAAGTGTGTGTGTTCACGTGCGCTTTTGAAGAGCTTCATGATTTTTTCCTTTTCATAAGCTTTTAAGGTCATCGAAATTTCCAAAATGTTCTGTTTGTTGGGCTTTTCAAAAGCTTCATCAATTGCCCTAATTATTGTGTCATGTTCATTCCTTCATTCACAATTGTCAAGAGCTTCACAATTGTCTAGTTTGTTGCATCACCATCATCATGATTTCTTCCTTCTCACAAGCTTTCAAGGTCATCAAAAAATTCTAGAATATTTTATTTGTCACAATTGTCAAAAGCTTCGATGAATGCCCCAATTATTGTGGTGTGTTCATTTTCACTCATGGTTACCAAGAGCTTCATCAACTTCCCAGTTTGTTGCATCACACTTGTGCCTTTGCCCCAAGCTTACCAAAAGCTTTTTAAATGTTTTCTTTGTTATTGGTTCAACTTAGTCATTCCCTCATAGCTAATATAGTACTTATGATTGGATTTTCCAAATAGTTTAGTTGATTTACATGATTATGATGTGCATGGTGCATGATCTTAATCCCCCAAGAATGATTATAGGTTCTACTAATAGTAATAGCATTGGAGGTGAAGTTGAAAAACGTGCAACTAACATCAAGTTATTGAAGTTGATTTGACGAATATGAAGAAACAAGTTGTTGCATGAAAGCCTTGTTATCACAACTCATCCATATTGGTGTTTTTCCAAATAAAAAACTATCAACCTATTGATTTTACTCAAGTCCAAATGATGCAATGTATCATTTGTCACAATGAAATAATAGGTCCTAAATTGTAGTCTTGTGCATTAGATGCCAAAAAGGGCTCAGTACTTACCACAAATCCAATGGCATAATTGTTATGAAGAAACATATGAATTGGAACAAATCACCTTGCTAAAAAGGCATGTGGAAAAGGGCATAAGCATGGTAAAGTATGCCAATCAATGACACTTGTTACTTTTTTGGAAAGTATCCATAAAGTATACCTTAATATATTGAATTCATGAATATTATTTAAGTCAATGATCAACAATTAAAAGTTCTTTAACTTCATTGCCTAATATTGAAAAACCACATGTTTTAATATGCATTGAAGTACATTTTTTGAGATGCAAGTATTGGAAAGTATGTGTCATAGTTTTGCAAAATAGAGTCACAAGTACATGAAAATAAAACATCAATTAGAATTATTGTATTTTCAAATTGAACCTTAGTGTATATGGATACAGTTTCAACTTTTCATATTCTAGTCATAATCTATCAAAGTTTTAATGTAAAAGTATTTTGGAAAATTTGAACAACTAACCAATTTAAAACATATTTTTCATCCATTTTTCTTATATAAAAATTCTTCAAACTTTATGTTGAACTTACAATAAACTCAATAAAGTATTCTATGATTTCAAAATGCAATTTAAATAGGTTTATAATATTTTCTTGAATGTGAATATTGAAAAGAGGTCTTGTTTTTAAAATTAAATTTTCTTAGGACTATTTTTTTGGCATACTTTATCATGATTGGACTTAAAAGGTAAATAGGTGTCTTAGATCTTCATTTGAACATGAGCTAGCCACTAAGCATTCACATGTTACCCCAAGTGCAATTTCTAGATATTTTTCTTTTACTCACCAATTTTTTTTAAAAACCATGAAACATAAATTGTTTTCTTGAAAGATGCAATGTTAATGTGATAAAGTTGGGATTGCCAATGAGATCAATTGTATCCATTTGGTTGTAAATGTTTACATGTTATGTTCAAGGGTTGTTTTCCCATCCAAAAATATATTTGTGAAGGAGATTATACCTACTATAGTGGAAAAGCCATTGGTCACATATGTAAAACCTACATTTAGCACATGTTTGCTTGCCACATGTACTTTTGACATACTATGGGTTTTTGTAGGAGTGCATAACATGTTTGGTCATGTGGTTGTTGATTTCCTATCCTACAACAAGGAGCCTAAACATGTGATAGTTGGTTTGTTTGAGCCTATTAAAACTTCTGAAATAGTCATGGCTCCAAAACCATGTTCATATTCCTTGACAAAAAAAAAAGTGTGTATGTCAAAGACAAGGAGTCTAATTTGTAATCTTGTGTAATTTTTTTCAATTTTATGGTTTCATGTAAAAGCTTGGAGATGCCTTATTCAAGGTCTGCAATATGTTTATTTTAAAAACAAGTCTTTTGGGGACTAACTTATGCATTTGTAAAAGGTGTGTAAGTGGACATTCAAACATGTATTACTTGGTTGAAAAACTCCAACAAATGGAAACAAGCATGGAAGTAGGCACACATAAACTCTAGATTTAAGCCCAAAAAATTAAGTGCACCCATGAAAACAAGGTGTGTGATTTGTTCATGCCCATCTTACGATTTTAACTCTAATCAATGTTTTGCATTGGTTTTCTATTTCTTGCATGTATCAACAAATGTTTTTTCAACTGCATTTTCAACAAAACATCCTACAATATTTGAACATGTGACCTTCAACTTAGAAGGTTGTTGCTCTATCCAACTGAGCTAAGAATGTAGTACAATATTAAGCACTTTGCCAAAAAAAAATGAACTCCAAAGAAGATTGTAATGTACAAGTTTCCAACAACTACTATGTTGGCAAAATAAAATTTGGACATCCTAATTGGCCAAATTGAAATAGAAAGGATTTTTTTTTATTGTTGGAATCTTGATTGCACTTTGCAAATGCTATTTTCAAACAAAAAATCTTGACAAGTTAATTTTTGTTAACAAAAATTGGCCATCAAACCCACATGTTGGGTGCCCCCAAAAAAATTATTTTGCATCTACATGTGAGGTAGTGTCAAATATAATTGAAGAGTTAGATGTTGAGTTTGAACACAAAGTGGAGTGTGAATAATTTCTAAAGGCTTAAAGTGCTTGTAATATGTGGTAGTGTGATGCATTTGATCAATGTTGTGTTTTTCTTTTGTTTTGTAAGTGTTTCAAATTTGTGGCTTGTGGTTGTTAATGTGAAGTTAAAGATATGATGTTGGTTTTAGTCATATGGATGACTTTGATGGATAATCATCATGCAATTGCATCTAGAACTAGGGATTGTTATTGTCTTATTGTAAATTATGATAGATGTAATCTTGTCACTAACCTTGGAAATTTGAAGACATGATGAAATGCTCTATATGTTAGGATTTTAGGGAAACAAAACTCTTCCATGTAATGATTCCATATTGACCCAATATTTTTTGTGATTTAAATAGTTATTAGTTAAAAATTATCATATTTTTCATGTTTTGAAATGAACTTTTATGTTAGTAAAAATTGTAGACTTAAATGCATAGTTTGAACCTTTGGTGTCATTTGGTTATTATCTTTGGCCAAGCCTCTTCATTAGTCCAAAAATGGGGTGTAATTCACTGACCTAAATCATTATGGGACCTTAAAAATGAAATAGATTCACATCACTTTAATCATTTCACCTTGCTTAAAGTTTATATGTCACTATAGGGCCACTATGTAATCATCATACTTCATTACTAATTGACACAATACACTATTAATTGAAGATATTCATTATTTTTTTATTATTTTAAATAATTTAGGTTATTGTACCTTAAACTATACCTTTTATTTTTACCATAACTTTTTTTAAATTTATTATTATTTTAAAGAAAATTTCCACCCATAACATTATTATCAACTATTATAGCTTATACCCTAAAATAACTAAAAATAAACTAAGGTGGAGTAACCAAAAATAAAATAGTGTAAAATAGATTAAGGGGAATAATCTAAAATATTGGAAAATATTTTATTTGGTAAAATGGGTGAAAGCACATTAAAGTATACAACTAAAAGTATTTACCAATCTACTTGTCAAGTGAACAAAAAAATAGAACCAAAACCCATCACAAAATTGTTATACATTCAATCTTTTTAATTGAATGATAAATAACCAGATTTTTTTCATTATTATGCATCAATTTTTTTATTTTTCATTGTAAAATTAAGTTTCAAGTAGACTTTTCTAAATTCAAATAGCTTTTAGAACCTACTTTCTACAGTGTAACATTTGATTCAAATATGTGTCAAGTATGTTTTACTAAAAAAAAAATAGATTTATTTTTTGGCGAGGCCCTTGAATATAAAATGATTTTTATGTTATAACTTCATACATGTATATTTCATTAAATTTTCTATTGAAAAAAATAATTTGAACACCATATTGAGTAATCAATTTCAAACCTACTTATTCTTTATTTTTATTATTGCAATTTTTTTGGAATTTTGTAGTTGATTTAGAATAAACCCAATTGAGGGTTCAATAGTTTCAAAATGAAATTTAAGTAAAATTTGAATATAATTTCTTATGTTTTTGTGATAATTTTTTTATTTTTAAACTTGATATTTTTTCGGCAACTTTTTATATATACTTTACCATACTTTTGCCCAAATAATTTAGAATATATTAAGGTGGAAAACTTTAAATACCTTATTAGCTAAATACCCTAAAATAAACACCTAGGAACCTAGGTGTTTAATTAGATTAACGAATTGATTATTAGCAAAGTTGATCATATATTAGCGAGTTAACTATTAATGAATTTGACTAATTATTAATGAATTCACTTATATGTAGTCACCAACCCTTTAGAGTGTTGACCATTTTCCCCATGATAAATTTGTCCAAATTCATTCAAAATTGAATGAAATACAAGATGAACTGCAACACATATTGGCGTAATGTTTGAACACATTTGAATTTTGACCAATCACAATGGACATCGATTAATCAAACATAATTTTGTGCCCTCAATTTTGTGATGCACTTTTGGTTTACCTATCCCCCCATTAGTTTGATGTTTCAATTAAACATCATGTGGGTGTGAGGCAATGATGACCTTAGATGTGCATCCTAAATGGGTAACAATGCATGTAAATGTTGTAAAGTACACCTTCAACATAGTTATTCACATGGTTATTTTCTCACTATTATAATATAATATGTGGCCAAGTTCATTTTGTTTTTCATTAGATTTTGTAGAATGAACTCAAACAAATTTACCATGGTGAAAGTGGCCGACTCCTTAGTGAACAAGGACCAAATGTTATAAACATAATGAATTCATTAATGTTTAATTCAGTAAACTAGCCTTTTAATTCCTATACTAGGCTAGGCAACCTAGCCTACCAACCTAGCTTTAAAAAATGGGCCTTTGGTGGCCTAACCTAAATGCCTAGGCTACCTAGCTTATGTTAGGTTGCAAAAATTAGGATTTGATCCTTTCACCTTCACTTTGAAGCATAAATTCCTTACCATCACATGAACTTTTTTATTTGTCATCACATTTTTATAAACATTTTTTCTATTCTACTTAAGTAACTTCTTCAACCTACCCTAGCCTAAATAAACCTACATAAATTAAATTAGTCTAGGACCTACTAAGCTATGTAAGGTTGACATAGGTTTATCAAGGGGCCTACTTAGAAATTATCTAGCATTTCCTAGGCTACTTATGGCTATTATAAGGTCTACAAATGGCCACTTAGGGACTTACATAATGTTATCTAGAAGGCCTACCTAAAGGCTATGTAGGATTACCTAGGGGTTAAAAGCTTTGTGTATAAGGGGACCAAATAGCTTAATTTATCCCTTTAATTCATGTTTTTATGCCTTACAACTCCCTTCTTCTTTAATCATCACTTCCTTTAAAGAGCCTAACTATAATCCATTCCCCAAGTGGCACATGTTAAAACAATTTGCCAAAAAAGCTTCAAGTTTTGCCCTTGCCTGTTTTTTAACCTTGCATAACTTAATAGTCCTTTTGCCTTTTGTTTGTTTTGGGTAAATGCACAGTATGGTGGCTCATTTTTTTTTTAAAAATGTATTCCACAAAAGTCCACATTCTAGTGTTAAAATTTTAATCTTTTGTGGTACCATTGG
>Ga0116228_10003190_pt1 | contig 14365 bp, 4 predicted proteins | sample S1TSphfallax_2_FD_89694 | JGI IMG/M metagenome (GOLD analysis project Ga0116228, IMG submission 89694) | Host-associated microbial communities from peat moss isolated from Minnesota, USA - S1T2_Fc - Sphagnum fallax MG | ecosystem: Host-associated > Plants > Peat moss > Unclassified | place: USA... | reverse complement strand
AAGAAAATCACAACAAGAATTGATTACTGACCTTCCCAGTGGATGCTCCATAACCTGAGTAGTCATAACTGTAGATTGCAAAACAACCAGAACTTAGTCCACAAACTCCATGTTCATTTCATACTGTTGGTATTGAGACCTAGGTCATCATGTAATTTATTTTGAGCCATTTCTTTCTTTCCATTACAATCTCCAAGAAGTTTGGATACCACTACAGATCTTGCAGTGTTGCAAGCTTCACTACACCTCTATTTCAGTTAGCTATATTCTCTTTCTTAATTTTACACAACTAGTATAAACCTGCAGGTACTCATATCCCCTTCCAATTGTCTGTTTTCTTTCTGTGGCAAACAGGACATCAACCTATATATCCCAGATGGAGAACAATTCCTTGTTGATGTAACAGAGTCCAGCATTATAGAAAATGTGAGACAGGTTATGCTACCTGGCTGCCTCAGAGCAAGATTGAAAGAATTGGAAACTCATCTATGGCACAAAACTCCACTCAGTGCAGGGTGGCAGCAAAGGAAACCCAGCAGCATACATCAAAGCTATTTCCTCTGTTCTTACACTAAGTATATGCTGCACTGCCTACACCTAATACTAGGACACCTACTGATGCCTCACAGGTAAGGAATTATATATATTCCTCATGCCTCCTCCCTGAGATGCCAAATACATGAGAATATACACCAATTATGATCATTTCCTGCTTGTAATGAAATGTGTTGACCACTTCATTCTAGTAATCCTTCGGCAAATGCAATGAACCTCATGTAATTGACGGGAAAACAAGATTGGCAATGAACAAAGTCATGCACTTTAAGAAACATTGAGATGAAAGATCCAGTGCCATCTGCATAATTCTTGTCCTTAGCTTCTGGCTTGATAACTGTACTGTAGAGATAAAATGTGCTTGAACAACCACAAGAACTCTTTCTTTCTCCTCTTCCAAAAAAATGACCAAGGAGATTGCAGTGTTGATCCTGGCTTGGTTTCAATCACAGAAAACCTAGCATTTCTAGTTCATGATTTGCAAATGTTAAGCTATACTTCTCAAGAACATAGTCCCACTTTTCTTAAGCCAAAACAGCAGACACTTAGCAAAAGATTAAAGGGAGTAATTACTGACCCAAGTACATTGATACGCAGATGAACACTGAGCTCCACAAACAGTTCGTGCATCTGGCCGAGGTCCGCAGCATTTCCGTGGGAATACAGAAGAGTAAGGTTAGCCGTTGGATGTTTCACATAGAGCGCAACTATCTCGGTTCCTCGTTTCGTCGGCAGCTTCATAACATCAACATCCTCACGGGGAACGGCTTCCGAAAGCCACAATTTCCCTGTTGCTTCATCTTCGATCACTTGATATGAAGGCGGTGTAGGGGGGAAAAACGCAAACCTTGCCGCCACCGACGATGTTACCGCTCCCATCTCCTCTCTCCTGCTATGGTCTGTATGAACTTCCACCAAAAAATCCCTACTTCCTCGAATCCACTCTAACCAGTGAAAATGAAGGCGATTACCAGATTACAGTCTCAACCTGCCTCGTTTCAAGAACCCCGATACTCCACACATAGTCAAACTTCCGCGCCATCTCACTGCTCCAGCCACCCGAGCATCGAAACCCTACCAGGCGCTATAAGGCGGCACACAAAACGGTTTCGGAAAAGAAATATTTCTCCAGATCCAGGGAAAAGAGGGCAACAATATTGAAGGCAATAGTGCAAGTCTTGCAATTCAAGCACGCCGTGAGTCGAAAGCTGCAATCCTCCTCCTCGTACTCCCCTGCAATCCAGCCTTTCTGTCTCTCCTCTCACTCTTCGAAATTCGCAGCCTCACTGCGCAAGACGGATGACGATCACACAAATACGAATACGACTTTCTATACGTACGTACAAAATTTCCCCGTTGCCGTATGCTTTTGTCTGGTGGACATTTCTCATAAAGAAACAAAAAATTTGAGAAGCACAATTCATTCAACGAAGTTTTGTTCCTTATTTTTGCTTTGGTGTAACGTATAGGGTGAGTCACTGACAGCAGTGCCTGACTCTCGGTTCAGGTGCCTGAAGCTTCTGCCCTGGATCTTGGTTCAGGGCAGTCCTTTTTTTGGGGGCAAAAACTTATCAAATTACTCCATAAAATCAGGGCCAGGTATCTGTAAGTTTAGACTGCAAGGGTGTAATCCGATGGTTTTTTTGCCTAAATTTCCAGTAGTTCTTTCTCACTAACCCTCATATATAGGTTAGGGATCTGACCACACGGAACTCATTGTCAAAAGGATATAAACAGGGTTGTGGCATGGATTAAGTGACACAAATTTGTCATTTGTCATATTTGTAACAATTTGCAAAGTAGTTCATTTACTGCAAAAGCTTGCAACCTAGTTCAATATAGTTTAAAATTAACATTCAATTTTCCAACAATCTACATTTAGACAATCAAGATGGTTTGCTTAGATAACTTTGTTTATTTTCACTTAAGAGCATCTTCTGCAAGTATATGTGCTGATTATTTAAAAGGGAGACTATTACACACAAGGTCACCTAGTTCCACCCTGCATATTATTAGTTCTATCATTCCCCTTTCCCCCACCATAATTGGAGACCACTTCAATTGAGATACTATTGTCATGCTCCACAAGTGTATATCAATGGCACTATTGTTAGATTGTCCAAAAAAAAATTTGGACAAAGCAATCCAAATTAAGGAGCATTGGAAGAGAATATAATTGGTTTGTAATAATATAAACTTCAATTGGATTGTATTGTGTGCATCAAGAGAACACTTGGTTCATGAACTAATTAATAGACAAAACAAAACCATAAATTCTAACAATCTAGGTGAAAAGATGGTGAGAAGAATAAGAAAAGCAAATAAGTGAACCAAGAAAACCACATCCACAAATCAAGATCTTGGAATAGTGAACCACTCAAAGAGTGGATCTATTTGCAAGCACATTCCCACCAATCCTCTCCCCATTATTTTATTCCTCAAGGTTGTGTCAAAAAATACATGCATCTTCCATTGAACATCACAACCATTATCCCCCACCCCCCCCCCAAAAAATAAAAACCCATGACTTTACTATTTACTTAATCCATATTGGGTTATTAATGTTGAAGTCATGTCCTTTCTTGAACCCTACATCCTTTCATGGCTTTCCCATACATTCAATTCAATAGTAACCAATCATGAAGTAAAATACTTGTCTTTTACTTCTATTTCCATCGTTCCATAATCAAATGAAACCTAGTAACTTTAAGATTCATGTAATCGAATGACATTCTCAAGCTCACAACGCAAATCCTTAATGTCATGCCTATTGAATTCCAAAGGGATGTTATTGCAGATTTTGACTTTACCATCTGCATATTTCTCAACAAGCTCCTGTTGATAGTGAGCAAAAATGTATTCTCTCACTTTGTTTTCTCCAAGTCCTTCATTAGGAAGTTTCCATTGAGGAAAATATATCTCAAAATCCTTGTGAGGCAAAAACTCATGAACACTTTGTATGCCAAAATCCTTGGCGTGAAATATATCGCCATCCATGACAGATTGTGTGCATGATTTTGCAATTAATGTTTGATCTTTAGTCCAATGTCTGCCAACAACTCCCATGGGTTGGTGCAATGTGTCATGTTTCATAGAATGTTTCGCATATTGAATACATGTGAACCTACAAAAAGGGCACATTTCTCCACAACGAGGTCGTGCACACTCTGTTGCACATGAAATCATTCTTTTTTTCACCAAGTCTATCAACTCTTTTTGGATTGAAGATGTGCTGTTATGTTGCATGTTAGATATTGTTGCACAAATCTCCTTCTCAATTGTTTCAAACCCAATCTCCTTTTCATACTTGGAATACACACCATCATTGACAAGTTGGATGCTTTTTGCAAGTTCTGGTGAATTTGTTTTCTCAAGAAATTGTTTTCTCAACTCATCAACAAAGTTAGTAAATTTGAGTTGTGAATTATATTCTGCTGCAATGCTAGCAAGTTTGAATGCATCTTGGATAGATTTCACGAATAGTTTCCAAGAATTGTCGATTGTAGCCTCTTTGTTGATTTCCTTTTGTATCAACATGTCTACACAATTTTGATAATGTAGCTTCCCGTTTCGTACACACTCAAGGAGCTCATTTGTGTTCTTATTTTCAATGAGTGTGACCAAGTCGAGGTCAAGATATGCTTTCATCACCTTCCAATTGAGTACCCATGATTTATTTTGTAACTTGTCAGAAATGTTTTTTGACAGGAGAATTTGGAAAGACTCTGGCATATGTTCTTTCAAAAGATTCAACACTTCATCACGTAACATTTGTGTTCCTTCCACACGATTTGCATAATTCTGGAAAAATTGCCAAAGTCGATCTCTGTTTGTTTTCAACCTTTCTGCCACATTATGCTGCTTATCCCATTCATGTTGAATGGCTTCCAATTTTGGGGTGAGTTGTCCTTTTGCATACAAATGCATGTTCTTTTGCAAGCGTTTTCTTTTCCCTTCTACTAGCTTTGTAGTGCATTGAATCACTTCCAAGATTAAGTATTCTGCATATTGTTTAGAATCCTTTAAACAATTCTCAACCTTTGTAGCTATTTGTTGCATAATGAGTTGTTCCTCCTCATGGATATCATGCGATTGCCCTTTGAAAGTTCTTATCACTTTTTGAACTTCTTTAACAATGGAAAGGGACTTCTCTTCAACTACTTGATTAGCTTGATAGATTCCGATGAGATCATGTTCTTGACCTGGTAGACTATTTTGATACACTTTTTCAACTTTCCCATGTACCTCCTTTTCCAAAGCTGGATGGTCATTTTCCGCCTTTTGCAAAATGCAATAAAAAAGTTCTGAAAAATCTCTTTCCATTTCAAAGTTTTGAACTTCATTTCTTGCCAAAGGATAACCTTCAACCTTTGATTCAATGGCCACTTGAATCTCCTTGTTGTATGTTTGGACAACATTGTCAAACTTCAAAACACCATCAATACAATCTTGAAGTCGGCTCTTCCAGTGTCGTTCTTGGTCCAAGCAAGATTCAGACCAAAGTGCACTCTCTTTGCACTTCCATGTTTGCCATTTTTTTTCCTCAAGAATCTTTTCCACTTTATCACCTTCTTCCTCAATAGTCTCTTTCACATTGAAGAAAAGGATGTTCCACAAACTCTCCATTGTTTGGTCTAGGCCTTTGTCCACTTGTAATCTCCCTTCCAAAACTTCAAACTCTCTCAACCACAGTCTTCCCACAGTTTGTCGACATGCGTTAAGTTCAGTTTGAAGGTCAAGATAATTTGAGTACTGAATATGATTCAAAAATCCCAATTCAAAATTGGCATTTGCTATGCACTCCCAAACCATTGTCAAATATTCTTTGCATTCTGGAAGCCCATGACTTTGCCAATGACCTGCATCCAAAACTCGCTCATGGATATACTTTCGCAACTCAACCACCTTTGTTCCATAATCCCAATCAGGGGTGTCTAGTGGTGGCACATTACCTTTTTTTAAGTTGCCAAAGTATTTCACATCGCTCCTCTCCTCTTGCACATCAACCTTGAAATTGTTGAGGGAGTTGATTGAATGAGATTGTGGAACTTGAGAACTTCCTTCTACTTTTCCATAAATTGTTGTGTTTGAAATTTCCAAGGAAGCATCTCGCAAGTCCTTTTGAAGCTTTCGTTGGTTGTTCACCAGCGCCTTTGTATTATTTGTGTCAACACTTCTATACACAAAAAAAAGCTTTGCTTGCATTCGACCGGCATGCTTCTCAGCTATAGCTGATCCTTTGAAGGCTAACAACACCATGGGTAACACTTCCTTGAGTCCACTGTCTTCTTCATTAGCAACCATTATTATACAAGCATCTGCTGGAAGAACAGCAAAAGTTGCCAGGCGATTGTCATGTAACTCTACATCCTTAGTACCAAAAAACTCTGGGGCCCTTATCCCCTCTGTGTCTAGAATCAACACATAGTCAAATTCTGGCCATTCTGACTTGACAAGCTGAAGATAGACTCCACGAGTGCACTGGCCTGCGCTTGTTTTCAGTTGCGTGCCAAACATGAGGTTGAGCAAAGTGGATTTTCCACTGCTTTGTAGCCCAACGATGCTCAACACGAATACTTTGGGCTTACGCTTTAGCAAAGCAAGCAACATTCGCTCCAACTCAACCAAGACAGTTTCCACCCAGAGTTTGTGAAACATGGCTGCATCTCCATCCAGGATCTCTAAGGGGAAGCCATCTAGCAAGTGGCGAGCTGCTAGCCATGGGAGCTCCTTCTTGGAGGGGTTTGCAGCAAAAATGTGGCTCAACTCTCGCCACAGATGCTCCAATGATAACATTTGATCCACATGTTCTTGTTTCGCTAAATAATAATTTCTCTTCAACTCAGAATCTTCTGGGTTTTGTTGAGATGCCACAAAAGCTAGATCAACCTTCTCAGCAGCATTTTCAAGAGTGATATGAATCTCCTTGTTGATTGTGAGTTGGAGATCCACAATTCCAATCTTCCGGTTCACCTCATGTCCCTCCTTCAGCAATTGGATGAAGAGTCCAATGATTGGTACGTTCTTGATCTCTTTTGCAATATTTTCACGGTGTTTTTTCTCTTGTTGAATTTCACTAGTCTTGCGTTTGTACTCCACCTGTTGACCTCTCAACCGTAGAGATTGGAAATAATTGTCAGCTTCTCTGTTAAAACTTTTCTGTAACAAAAGAGATTCCTTCACTCCTTCAAACTTAGTTGCTCCAAGGTCCAGACGATAGGGAATGAACGTTCCTTGACTCCAGGGGCGAATTTGGATTAGACACTCTCCCAACGTTGTGGCTTCACCAGAGCTGCCTTTGAACCTTTTGGATGTGATGGCTCTACCCAAGTATTTGTATGTGCTCAGTCAAGTACTTAAACGGACCCCACATGTGTACATGTTTTCGTTCCTTGTTGACAATCTCGTGCCCCTTGTCTTCTGAGTCAATATTCCAACGGACAACATCAACATTGGAATTCCCTGCGACCCAAGGGAGGTTGAAACTTGTTTTCTCGTGATCCACTTGCTCCGTTTCCACAACGACAACATCTGCCACCTTGTTTAGAAACTCTCCCAACTGGCCGTGATGCCCCCAAACGCAAAGCACTAGGCACGGCCTATTCTTACGGAGTTGATCACTTGGCGCGGCCAAGAAACCTACTCCAATTTCTACTGTGGGGCCTTCTCTAAGGTCATCCTTGCTGTGCTTGCTCACGAATTGACAACTCAACACTTCACTTGCCATGTGTGGAGTCTCCCGACGAGATGGAACCGTTCTGTTCGAAACAAACACTATGCGGGGCAAATTTGTGTCCTCCGCTATTGATAGGATTTCCTGATTAGCTAAGCGTACTTGCACATAGTCAAGAGCTTGCGCAAGATGGCTGAAGCCATTAATGACTTGTTGTCCTTTTGGCCTTTGGCTGTTGTGAAATGTATTGACATAGGGAACAACAAGAGGCACAGAAAAGCGCTGCTCAAGGAGTAATTGAAATAGTGCAACTTGGGCAAACAAGTCCGAACTGGTCAACAATTGCACCAAAATCTCGAATGCGGAAGTAGTACCTTGGGAACAATCGTTTGCTGCATCCTCATTGTTGAAATGATCACCTGGCCCTTCATCAAAATAGCTGTCAAAGTCATCATCGATGTTGGACAAAGTTGATTTGTTTAATACCGGTGATTCAAAGGGTTCCATTCGGTGCCTTAGACAGTCCAACATTCTCCTGTGTGGATTCGCAGAGCTATCTAATGGCCGATCAACCAGTACGTCCCCGTTGTACGCATAAGCAAACTGTGAAGGCGTATGATACGGTGCGACTGCAGAAGATTGACTAGCTGCTCCAATATCTGACAAATACATATCAACACACATGCAAGGGGAAAGAAATCAGCGCAAGATACTACCGTCACACATGTTCCAAGCTGCTAGTGTTGCAAGTAAAATTCCAAAGTGGATGTTATTATTGCATCTCAGATCTCCATGCACACAATGCATTGTGGTCAAGCATCGAAATTTGATTTAAGTATTGTGCAAATACCTTTTGGGGGTGTGGATGGGAACTTGAATTGATCAACCTCCAAAGCCACGGTCACCTCCTGGGTCATGTTTCTGACCTGCTCGTTTGTCACTCCTTCCACGTTGCAATCTCCATTCTCATCGAAGCCATATTTCATGATTATCTTTCTCACCACTCCATTCGTGTCCTGACGCAACCAAGCTTTAACACTCACCAGACTAGTGTCCAAGGATGCACCGTCTGTAGTGAGTTTTGCCGAGGTAGGGTCAACATTTGCTACCAAGGTCTTCACATGAACTGGTAATTGGGCAGGTTCGACACGTTGTATTGGAAGCTGTGTGGCTACATCTTGAACTTCATCTTGGACTTCATCTTCAACTACGTTAGCTTGTAGTACAGCTTTGACTAGTTCTTGCAAGGAGACACCAGCTCTCACCAACGAAACTTTTACGTCGTTGCTTATTATACGTCGCACCAACGACTTTCCTTCATCCATTTCCCTTTCTGTCGATTGTGCAATATGAAGCAAAAGTTTTTGAAAATCAGGAAGTTCGAACAGCAACACCTTAGGATCCCAGCCTGAAATACGCTTTGATATATCCCCCCCAGATGCTTCAATCCATACTTTCAGGAGGATCTCTTTTGCGGTTTGGGGGGATAACAATGGTGTTGCCAAATCTTGGAAGCGGGGTTCCTTTATCGCGAGTCTTGACATCAGAATTGCAATCGCCTCACTTTTTCCGGCAGGTCGTGAGTTCAGGATTGTCGGTCTAGTGATTGTGGAGCTTTGCTGCAGGTAATTGAGTCTGGCATTTCTGGGAGCCTCATCAGCGATAGCTCTCTGCCAGGCGTCAAGGAGCATATAGCGACACTCTTGGAGTTCCTCGTCTTCTCCAAATGGTGGGATCTCCCAAACAGGCACAAGAGTAGCTTCTTCAGTGCTATCAATGATGTACCAATTAGAGCTATCGTTTAACCCAGTCTCAAACAACTTTTCGTCTGCTGTTGGAGGACCCAAGGCCATGACAATTGTTCCCAACCTTGCTTTCTGGCTTCTGCTGCTCTCGGCGGAAGAAGAGGTTACTTCATGCACATTCACTAGCTTTCCACCAGCTTGGAATCCCATGTACCCGAACTGGACTCCACCATTAAAGTTTCTCGCAACCGTGTCTAGCATGGTTTCCAATCTTTGAGACGAATCCGCCTGGATGGTGATCCCCTTCAAAAGCGTTCCACCCACGTGATATGTGCCAGTTGAGACGTGAGAATTGTAGTTGCGCAGAAACTCCGTTGCATCGACAAGAGTTTTTACACGACGCGCATCATCTATAGCTTCGTCATTCAACTGCATCTGACGTTGGGGAATGTTGAATGACGCTTTGGGGTAATAGGAGCACTCAATCTGGCATGCCTCTGTGGACCATTTTTCCAGAAACATCTTGCTTTCCTTTCCTTTGTCTTTCGCCACATCTAAGGAAATATTGCCAGGAAGAAGGCAACTGAGGGGTGATGAAGCACTGACAGCAAAACTCCACCCGGATTTTTCAACTGCCTGACAGAATCTTTGACTAGCATCTATGCTGGAGAAAGAAAGCCTCTCAATCTTGAACATCTGTTGCGGTCCAATCAGCTTACAATTAGAAGGGCGACGAAGCAACTGCTTCAACGCTCGCCTCCCGCCATCACTGATACCTACATGAGTTCCACAAAGAGCTAGCCCAGAGCTCGCTCTTGCGATGATGTCTTCATCCTCCATGGTGCTCCAGCATCGACTGTAATTGCTGCAAGAAACTCAATTTCACCACCACTACAGGATCTGTGGTTAAAATGCAAACTAGACTTGGGCTTATTATAGGTGAACCAAATCAACTACGCTGCACAATCCAACATCTCAAGAACTTGGGCTTCCTGTTCCAAACAAGTTCAAAAATACCAAATAAATCGAAGGCTTAACGATTCAAGCTTCTAGGTAAACAACATCAACAACACTTGGCAATCAAAGAACACAAGAATTAGAATTCCAGGGGAGCATGATGAATTATGCTTCACGAGCAAAGAACTCAAGAACTTTGACTTCCACGTAGACGTGATATTGAATGGTGCTTCACAATGAAAGAAGTTGATGATAGAAACTGCAACAACACTATTCAACAGAAAACAAGCTGTAAGATTCGGACAGTACCTGAGCCAAGGGTGATGTACTTTTGTAGTAGAATTGATAGCAACTAAGGGTGGGGAAATGCGTCGTTTCCAGATCCACTGGATCAAAAGGTTTGATCTGGCCCACAGTCTGATCGTCACGCTTCCAGATCCTCAGCCCGTAGTTACAGGTCTTCAATTCTCATTGCATTCAAAGAAAATCAGCAGCAAGCTATGCACCCCCAAGTCACTACACACCTTTGTCTTCAACATAGGCGGTAAATTTAGTTCCCTACAAGTCACTGAATTCAGGATAATATGCATCCCCAAATCGCGACACCCCTTCGTCTGCAAGATCTAGACAACATTTATCTAGTTCCCTACAAGTCACTCCATTCAAGCTATGCATCCCCTAGTCACTACACTCCTTTGTCTTCAGGATAGACAGCAAATCTAGTTCCCTACAAGTCACTGCATTCAGGATAATATGCATCCCCAAATCACTACACCCCTTCGTCTGCAAGATCTAGACAACAAATCTAGTTCCCTACAACGCACCACACTCCCTTTGTCTTCAAGACAGACAGCAAATCTAGTTCCCTACAAGTCACTGCATTCAGGATAATATGCATCCCCAAATCACTACACCCCTTCGTCTGCAAGATCTAGACAACAAATCTAGTTCCCTACAACGCAATACACTCCCTTTGTCTTCAAGACAGACAGCAAATCTAGTTCCCTACAACTCAATCCATTTCAGCTTCATTGCAGACAACAGAGGCAGCAAGCTAACACCTAAATGTATCCCCGGGTCAGCACAACTCTTGGCCTTAGCGACAGAGGGTGCAGATCTAATTCCCTGGAAGTCACTTCATTGTAGACAACAGAAGCAGAGAGCTGACAAGCGAATGCATCATCACCAAGGCACCACACCGCTTTCTGAGAGAGAGAGAGATCGAGAGATATAGGATCCATTGCATACAACAGAGGCATCCCTGAATTTATAGACTGGCTGTAAGGCTACCACAAAACGGTCATGACCTTTCGTCGCCCCCTCATCCACTTCCTTTTCATCGACGGTGGGATTCTGCATACCAAAGAAAAGGAAGGTCTCTTATCTCTTTCCATTACCTTTTCCACAGTAGTTAAAGATGCCAGCTGGTAATGTGACCCACTAGCTTGCTTGGGCTATTTGCCTGCTTGAGATTTTTTAGCCATTGAAGAGCAACAAATAGAACATGGGGTGAACAAAGTGCATGAATCAACACATAGACCCTATAGATACATTTAATATAAGACTTGCGATGAAAATATTGATCACTCCGTCCTCAGTAGCTTTAATCTATTGCAGTCATGTGTAGGGTAAAGCACTCTTCCATTGGAATAAGGGCCTGTGTGAAGCGGAGCCAAGCACAAACCCAATTTCGATAAACTTGCTTTCAGCCAAGGACTTTATTGAGTTAAAAGACTTCAATCTTTTTTTCCTATTTTTTTCCTATGATATCATTAGAAGAAAAAAAAGGAGACAAATGTGGGGCATTTCAAAAAACAGAATGTTTCTCAGAGTGCCCTCTCTAATTGGAAAAGTATGCCAAACAAGGTGTCCTCCAATTACACCAAAAAAATTGGAGCAAGTCTTTACAATATTTTAATGACCTCCATGGCATCAATGCAATTGAAGGGATGATGCAAAGCTACAATGTATGCTGCAAGTCTTTTGGGGTGGCTGTTTAAAAGTCGCAAAGCACTAGCTGAAATATCCTAGTGTATTTGCAGGGCATCTTCTGCAATGCAATTTTTCCTTTCTAGTAGGTGTGGTGCAGTGTTTTAAAAAGTGAAACACTTGGTCCTATAGGCATTTCATGTATTTGAAATGCCTTGTGCCATTTTTTTTTCACTTTTTTCTTGTGATACTTGAGTATTTGCAGGGCATCATGGGAAAAACTGAAAACAAAAAAATTATGTGAGAGTACTTTATGCTAGGCAACAACTTGGAGAAGGGTGAACTCCTGAAATAAGTGTACCTTGGCTTCACCTCAAAAGGGTACCCTTATACTACTCTAGACTTCAAAAGACACATTCCATATGGTGTCCATAGTTAGCAAATGGATTACATTAATTCACAAATGGACAATCATCTAAAATAATAAACAATTTTATTAAACTACCAGCCTTAAATGAAACATACGTGACTGAATTATACCTTTTTCAGTATGTTTTGCAGATATATATATATATATATATATACACACAAAACTACTTATGAAAAAAATAAAAATCCTAGTCTAATTAGAAGCATCAATACTAATATCAATACTTTTACATAAAACAAAGACTATCAAATCACAAGGAATAAAAGCAGATCATATAGGTCAGATCTGCACTGTGCAAAATTTGTTTGGTAATGACAAATATAATATTAAGATTTTCGTCTAGGCTAATTTCTTGGGTGCCTTTTGACCAAGTTGTTTGGGTTTGGGTTTTCAAAAAGAATTTATGATAAAAGAAACTTACTGTTCAATTCAGCAAGATGTGATTGACCATAGCTAGAAGGAATTATTGGTTTCTCTAACTCAATTGATGGAAGTAGAAGCTTCCAATTCAGTGACAACAAACATTGGCACTACAGGATGATAGAATTGATACTACATTGTGGTAAGGACCATCGGGACAACATATAAATCAAAATCTCTCTCTTAATGATAACTAGTGTGGCTTGTGCCATTGGCCCATTCTCAACTGATTTTCCTGGTTTTTTGGAATTTATTTGAATTTTCAGGGGGAGAAATCACTTAAAAATCAATTTCTCCCACATTCTGAATCCAAATCCTACCAAATAAATTCCATTGAATCCTGCTCATCAATTTCTTTCCAACAACACAAAAGGCACATTCCAATTCCTCCAAAAATTTCAGTTACAATTTAATTTAATTCAGTGAAGAAATCATTCAATATTTAAGAACTTTTGCTATGCAAGTCCAAACGCCATGAAACCAAGCCCATGCACCCCTCCTCCTTGAGAGCTTTCCAAAAAGACCAAGAATGTGATCTGAAGCACCCTGGTTCAGTGGATCTCATTGGTACAAAACAAAACTAACTAACTACCTTGCTTCATAGATAGATGATGTAAGTATTTTTTGGGATTATTTGCTTATAGAAATTTGAAAATCAAAACATTGTTCCAAGTTGTTTTGTCCACCATTTCTCATTGTTCTTATCATACATTAAACCTTTTTCTTTATGTTGGAATTAAATTATGTCCAAATTAAATAATTAATTTGCTAAGGTTTTTCATGCTGTACTTATCATGGCGCTTACTCTCATGTTGCCTTGGAAGTTGGCCTGTTAATGATTCCAACACTTGCCATTGGAATATATGCAACCAACTTGGTATTTTCTTATTTTTTGTCATTCTTGTAGTTTATATTTGTCTAGATACTCCTAAATTTGATCCAGATTAATTAGAAATGGATTATTTTCTTGAGGTTTCAAAAACACAATAGTTGTCAAAAAGATGAAATGCCACTGGGTCAATCAGATTGAGTTGGCAAGTGTGTATGTGTTTTTTTGTGGGATTTCGCGTGTAAGTTGTAAGCATCACATTTAGAAGGGACCAAAGTGATTCAAACAAATATCTTTTCCTTTACTTCTTTGTTTACAGTCATGAATATGGCTTCTTTCATTGTTGGAAGCAGGAGATTATATAACATGTGCAATGTAAAATAACAAAACATTTCAATTTTTCCTGGAATTACTATATCTTCCACCCACTATTAGTGTCTTCATATTATGTTTAGGGTTATACCTGAGGAGCAGGGCATTCCCAAAATAAGCACCTGCCCGATGTACAGTGAGGGTGATTATTTCGGGCATGCCTGATTTAGAGGGAGTTGCATAAAGCACCAGAAGAATTTTACTTTTCTTTCTTTCTTACCATGATACCTTTGCTGGTATCCAATAGGTATCACAGATACAAACAAAAAAACAGGCTGGACATTTTGAAATGCCTGAGGAAGCGTTTCATGTTTTGAAATGCCTACTCTTGCAGAGGACAGATTCTCCTTAATTGATAACATGCCCTCCATCTTATATATTTTATATATTAAAGCTACAGTCGTGGTGTCTGTCTGTTACAAGGTTGTCTGTTCTGCACAACCCTGTCACAGTTT
>Ga0116228_10003189_pt1 | contig 14366 bp, 12 predicted proteins | sample S1TSphfallax_2_FD_89694 | JGI IMG/M metagenome (GOLD analysis project Ga0116228, IMG submission 89694) | Host-associated microbial communities from peat moss isolated from Minnesota, USA - S1T2_Fc - Sphagnum fallax MG | ecosystem: Host-associated > Plants > Peat moss > Unclassified | place... | reverse complement strand
CACCTGGGATGGTGGACCTGTCAAAGCTATCAAAATAACAACATAAGACGTAAAACAATCAAGGAAGTTCAGTTGTTTGTGCAGAGTGCTCAAGATAGTATATCTGGTTAAATGTTTTAAAAAACTTGGCCCCAAAGCGTATTACTATCTAGGCTCTCCTATCATTCTTGTGAGAAGAGTCCTTTATTTTGGAGGCACATTTGGTGTCCAAAGAGAAGGATATTCAAATTGAATCTTGGCTGAAAGAAGAGTACCCTAGTTCCTAACCTGGTTAGAGGCACTAATTAATTATTTTTGAAATTGTTGACAGTTTTGAAAAAGTTATGCCTGCCATGCCAAAAATTTGAAACAAGCTCTCAAGCACACTAGCTTTATTATTTAGTACAAAGTCAAATTGTAAAATAACATTATTTCAACTGCTGAAAACAAATTAAAAAATTAAAAAAATTAGGAACCTTGCTGGCAACAAGCCTAGGTATCTTCATTTAACTTTGATGCCCTTTCTACACATCAATCGTTTATTTTATTGCTTATGTCAACCAAGAATTTTCTTTTAATGAGAGATAAAGTGTAAGAAACCCCTCTGAGAGATCAATGCCAATTAAAAGACGACCTTCGTGAGGTCATTTTTTGTGGATCAGATTGGTCCAATAATCTCATCAGCAAAAGCTTTACACGAACCGCATGTACACCTAGCAATCAATGCTGATTTCCACTGATGTCATAACCACTAATCTCTGTTGAGATAAGTGGATTTTTTTATTCGTGAAATTTCATCAAAAAGTGAAATTAAAAAATAAAAAATCAAGCAATTTTGGAGTTTTCCAATTGCCAGAAGTGAGGGGAAAAAAAAAGAATCACCAGATTTTTTTAACTTGGTTTTTAATGTGTAGCAAAAATGTAGAAAGATGATTAAGGATTTGTATTTCATATTTGATTTATAGTCATATTGGACTATATCTTAGCAAAGATGATTGCCACTTTTTCTATATCTTTGTATGGATGATAGCCACTTTGGCTACAAACAAAAGTTCTTTAAAAAAATAAATTGATAACTAGAGGTTTGACAGTCAAAGGAAAAACCAAGTTACTTACAGTGTATTGTATTTCCATCACTAGGTGTCTTGCAGCAATATACTGAGTTTGATGTTTCTATTGTAACTATGCTAGAAAAGCTATTAGGGTCAAGATCCTTTGGCACCATAGTGAGCCATTTGGTTCATTGTCAAGTCATTCTTCCTATCATCTTGAACATTGCTTTGTTGTAATGGTGAAGCACATTCAGGTTTGTCTTGTGAATGAAATCCCATTACCTTGTGTTGTTTCCTATTGAAGCCATGCAATCAAAATGAGCTTGAAGTCTCCACAAATTGTGCCCCATTTGTCTTTGCAAGCATCATTGTTTCTTAGCAGTGACAAATGTTCGCATGCATTCACTAAATTTGCAATTTTCCACCACTTATAACTTGCACTTTCAAACTGATCTTTTCAATCAACCACATCCAATCCTACAAGGTATTCATCTTATTTTGCTTAAATTAATGCCATCATTTCTTGATACTCCCAATTTGGTTGGTGAGATTTTTTGCAATGTTCAATCCAAAGGTGGATTCAGATTTTGTTTCAGGAACAACACTCTTGGACTTCATATAGATCCTACAACCTCTATTCATGGTTTACCTCTACCTTTTAGCATGCTTCTAAATTCTCCTTCTTAAATGTGTGAATCTCCAAACCTTTTTCATATGAAATTTTGTGTTCTTGAATTTGAATTGATGTTGATGAAATTGAATGAATTGAATGAATTTGAAAATTTTAAGTACCTGGATTAGTTACATTTTTGTGTGCTAAGAAGTTGTTTGCAGTTTTTTAATCCATTTGCAAAAGCAATGTTGTAGTTAGGAAAGGCGATGGCATATGTGCAGACACATTGAAGCTTCAACAATGACATTCTTGTATTCACATTACAATAAAAAAGCTTTGGCAATGACATACATGCAATCGTGTTGCAATCAAAAAGTTTTGATGATGACATATATGTAATCACATTACAATTCCATTGGAGCTTTGCTAAAAAGCTCTAACGATGGCACTTGGATTTCATGTGCAATAGATATTTTTGAAGCTTTTAACTTACTACACACTTACATGGTTGATTTTGGGCTAGATAATTTAACATTCTTGCATAGTTCATTTTTTTTTACTTCAGTGATATTTTATGATTCTTTGTTAGTTTACCTCTTTTGTTAACAATGCATTGTCATTGAATGCCATGTTAGTTGCCACATCATCTTTAATGGTAATCATAACATTAGGTGCGGATGCTAGTCTTTTAACATTTTCTTGAAAAAGAGTTACCACTACTTTACTAATTGGTGTGAACATACCTTAAGTATGATAAGAAACTATGTTGAACTAAACCTTAATGGGCAACTTTCAACCTAGCCTAATTAGTTTTGCAAACCCCATGTATATTGTCATCTAGAAATTTCTAGCCCACCTACATTATAAAAGTTACACACATGGTCATTTGGAGACTCTAAAGGAAGCTTGTTTTTTGCACCCATAGAACTGAAGTTGTTTTTCCCACTAGCTAATCTAGGTCAAAATATTAAAAGGAAAATGTGGAGAAAAACAACCATCAAAATTACACATCTCAAAGAAACGTGAAATGGAAAAACTCTAATGAAGAGAATGAATAAAAAAGGGAAAAAGGAAATGAAAAGAAAAGGCATGAAGCACTTGTTCAAGTGATTTCACCTAGAACCTAAAGTCGCAAAGATAAAAGCAGCAGTGGAATAGAGGATCTTAAGTTGTAACTTATATACATAGACAGCTTCCATTTCGAGGCATATGTGGACAATTTTTTTCTTTCTTCCACTAAAAAATTGGGATACTCTTGTGTTGGCGTGGTGTAAAGTTCAACTAATTTTCTCTAATATTCAATATAACTGGAGTGTGGGTGTCCAATCAGGAAGAGACACATCAGCAAGACAGCCCCTAAAGGTGCTTATGGATTGGAAGGCAATTTTGACATTTTGTGCAAATATTCTCTTATAGTCCCTACCACCAAGGATTTTTTTTCCCAATTTTGTGAGTACCCAAACTGATGATCATCCACAAGAGGAAATAGCCAAATTTGGCCTCAAGTCAGAGAGGAACATTATTTCTTTAAAGAATCTTGCTATATTTCGGTATTCTTGCTGGAGCCTATTGTCTAAAGATGGTGGTTTTAAAATGACTATAGCGCATTTTTTCCACAAAAATCTTTTGGTATGGGTAGCACTTAATTTGTCCTTGTTGCCAAGTGGACAAAATTTGCCAAAAGAAAACACAAAACATGCAAGTTTTTTATATGGTGCAAAGACAAACTGACAGACCATTGGTAAATCAATTGACCCTATCAGTCCATGATTTCCATTCCATAACATTTATTGGTACATGCTTGAATCTTTGATTTTAATCAAATACACATGTTGGGCACATACGTAGGCTGAATCCTTGATTTTAAGCAACTACGCACGTTGGCACATATGTAGGCTGGCACTAAAGTCCATCCTGTTCTCAATTAAGGCATTTGACATTGACTAAACATATATTATTGTCTGGTTCGAAAACTCCCTCTTTTGTGGGCCTTCATGTTCGTTGCTTTGAGCCTGGGCCACCAGGGTCCCAACTCCAGAGAGCAGAGGACACAGTCCAGACAATTGCAAAGTTCCTGCATCCATTACCTACTTACCTACTATCCTACTCATGAAGAGCCCACATATTTACATGAAGCATTGTTCAGAAAGAAATGTACCTAAGAACAACTTGTGATACCCATTCTTGAACCCCTTGTCAATTGTCCTTTTCTTTTATCAATTTCCAGATTACTGCCACACAATTGACACTTTCTCTTTCTGCCCAGGATATCTTTGTGAATCTCAGTAGCTGAAAATGCTGAATAGGTAACTTTTAAAAGCATGCTGAATTAGAGTGCCTCACCAAACTAATGCTCCAAATGTATTTTACTAATGCACTTGCTGAGGTAGTTAAATGCCATCAACCAATCTGTCTCAAAATCTCTTAGCAACACAATGTGAGTCTGATACAGCATAGCTCTGCCCCTAATGGTGTAGGCATAATAGCATCTCCAGACAGTAAAACTTATTGCAAAAAAGTTAAAATGTGCCAGTTTAGAGGATGTAATGTTTTAAAGAACTAAACCTAAAACCACATTTTTCATTACATTTATGTCTGGAACTAAAACCATTCTAGTATATATTTAAAACCCAAAATTGAAGGTTCTTCATAAAAATAAAAAATCACCCAACATTAGTTTGAACTTGGGTCTCACATTTGGAAGAGTGTTCACCATGGTTTTATTATCATGAACGTTAAGTTCGTTTAAAGGGAATTTATGGAATGCTTTCTATTTTAACTATTTGTGGTTTGAATTTGAAAGGGTGGAACCATTAATAAGTCATTTGTTCAATGGTTTTTCTTTCCAATTTTTTTCTTTAATGTCATGAATTTTTGTTTTGAAAACACATTTTACACTTGAAAAAACATTAAATTTGATTTTCTAAAGAAATGCTTAAAATGAAAATTTGCCCTTTGATGAGTGTTATTGTTCATATCTTCTTGTTTCGAAGTCTCAACAATGTTGTAAGAATTCATTTTAAGGTTTATATTTTGGTAAACAAAATTTGGTTGTTGTTTTCCTACATTCGAAACTATCATAATGGCATGCCACTTAGGATAGCTCAGGAAATTAGTTTTTCTGCACCAAATTTGTGCAGCTTGCCGTGGCTGTAATATTATAAAATTACAATATAAAAATTAGTGGTTTCCTATTTTATGAATCTAAAATATCCTTGAAACTTATGGGAACCATTATAATTGTTATTGACATTACAAGAAAGCACAAAAGATGGAAATGCTGCCATAAAACAAACATGACTTGATGAGATCAAATGATTTTTATGTCCTTTTAAACTTATTTGGTGATCCTTGTCCTTTATGCAAACATGACCTACTAGAAAAAAGTCCATCTTATTTATTTCATAATTTATTATACATGAATGTGATTTTTATATTTACAATTTATTTATTACCATCATACCTTGGCATCATTTCCATTAATTATATTATTTGTAAAAACGTTGTAATATTTTACTTGTTAAAAAAATTTGAAAGAAAATACATAATCTTTTGGAATGTTCAAGAATATTTATTCTTGACATGAAAATTTCAAATTTCATTAATTATTGTACAATCATATGTTCAAATTGTCATCATATTACATTAATCAAATATATTTGAAGAATCTTGAAAATATTAGGAATTTATTAAATCATTGGTGATTTTTACATCTCATGAATATCTTGTAAAGGTTATAATTTTCTTTCAATGTGTGTCATTAGTTGAATTGAATCCATGGGAACATGAATGACTTATTGTCATACAAGCTTTACAAGAAGGAAAAATGAAAGCAAAAAAAATGACAAAAAAGGGGAAAAAGAAAAAGTCTAGTTTGTGGGCAATACACCAACGCTTGCAAATTGGGTGCAAATTTAAAAGGGAGAAAAACCATAAAAGTTGATCACCATGATTTTTAATTTTCTTAATTATAATTGTTTTCCCCTTTTTTATCTACTTAAAACATGTTCAAGGTTTGGTTCTTGATTTCAAATTGTACTTTATTCAAAAATTTAATATCTTGGTTAAAATTAATTGCATGTTAATCATAAATCACATTTCTTTCAACCTATTATCAACATATATGTATCACACCAAGGTTTTGAAAACTTTAAGATTCCTTTGTGCATGTTATTATTTAAGAGTGCATGATTCACATTCAAGTGCATTTTTATTTCACCTTTTCATTCAACTACCATATTTTAAAGCTTAGTGACCTATGAAATAAGACATTATTTGTGTTTTGAAACATGAATCTTAAATTATAATTAAAGTTGACAAGTCTTTGATAAAAATACATGGAGACTTTGAATTAAAATAACATAAAATTGTCAACTTTCATAAAAATATTCATCAAAACATTTTATCAAAATTGACAAATCTACATTAATTTTTATCAATGTTATCTTTATGAAATTATTTAGATTTAATAATTCCATTCTAAACATCAAAGTCATTAATATTTAGTGGGAAGTGGCATCTAACAATCTTGCATTATCACCTCCACACATGACTTGGGGATCGACAAATTTTTCCCCTTTTAAATTATTTTTCTTTCCAAAATCAATAAAATACATTTCCCCTTCAATTTAAGTCTTTTTTAGAATTAATGAAGACTCAACCCATCTACCAGTTTCAAAGTTTCTTGAACCTTTAAACTATTATAAAGCACAGGTTTGCAATCAAAATACATCCAGTCGATAAAAAGGAGATGAATCTTGCCAGAAATTATGCTGGGCTCCAGATCTAGTAATACACACTAAAAGCAGACATAGGAGCCATGCATGATGCCAAGCACTGCTGATCATGCAATATGCAAGTTTCACGCACAGTTCACAATGAAATGAGCCTTGATACCCAGAAAGTTGGGGTCTGGTATCTGTAATGTATCTGAAAAAAATAGAAACCTAAGTTGACGGTCAAAGAAGAATGTTTTTTAACACATCTACTATTATAAAATATGAATGTAATTCACTATTCCCTGTTCACCAGACTACTGAATTTATTGCATCCCCACTATATCCTGGTCATTACAACCATAAAATTCAGTCAAAATTGAGGGAAATCACTTGACATACAAAGACAGCTTTTGTTGGAGTACTATGAGATCCAATGACCCTTAGCTAAATTACTTCAATTGTTAAATGAAAAGGTAAATGAAGGGTGTGCAGTTTAGCTCTGGTTTGTTTGTAATTTGAACCCATTAAAATTTGGCCAGTCTAAACCAGCACCTATGTAACTAGTGTACCTTCATCTTCTTTTCTTGAGTGCCATCTCTTAAATTAGTGGCTATATATGTAATAACCCAGGATATGTTAAAATTTGACTCAGAGACCTTGATTCAGTCTTTCTTTGGAAAATTTAAATACTGTTTACTCCAAAGTAGCCCCAAAAAAGGTTTGGGCCTTTACACTGTGGTACCTACCAGTAGGTACTGGTTCACCCCACCCCACCCCAACTGTGAGGGGTGGGGTTTGGGGCATTTTGTTCCTTCTTCCCAGTCTTCCTCATTCTTTCTTCTTTAAGTAAGAATTCATTCCTCATTCATTCTGTCGTCATAATCTTCTTGTTCTTATCATCTACCCATCTAGAATTCATTCCTCATTTATTCTGTCTTCTTGTTCTTATTATTCGCATTGAGTAGTCTTCCATCCACCACCCTAACCTTTGCTGCTCTGCTTGTTTGCTTGCGAGGATCGCTCGCTCGCTGCTCATCCGTTGTTGCTACAGCTAGCAAGCTAGCTAGGTAGCTGTGCTCACTAGATCTATGAGTGTCAACAAGAAGAAGAATCACGTACACTAGCAACAGCAGCAGCTAGCTCTCTGCAGGAATTCCAGCGTACTATGATATCTATGTCGTTCAGATCCCACTTTTTCAAATCTCTCTCTTACTGCAGCATATCATCATCATCATCATCTCCTCCCTCCCTCCCTTCTTCCCTCCCCAGCGGCTGCTGCCTGCTTCTTCTCCTTTCCACTTTGTCACTAAAGTATACAAGAATTCTGTAAGTACCAGCCCAACTTTTCATGTCACCCAAAACTGTAAGTAAGTAGATTTTGCTTTTTAATGGGAAACAGCGAAAAAAACACACCCATTCCCCCCCAAATAAACCCCCACAGAACAGAACCGAACAGAAAAGGAAAGAAAAAGTGTAGTTTTGTGAGTAAGTAGTTGTAGCCTAGTTAAGTAGAGGCCTTTCAACAAAGGAGAAGTTATGCAAGGAAGCAAAACAAAACAAGGGGTGTGTCACAAGGGGTGTGGCCTTGCTATTTACATTAAAATGTATCTTAAGACAAAAAGAAGAATTATGGAAACTCAAATATAATTTCACCATGCAAAAATATAATCTTCATAATATCCTTTAAAAGAAACCAAAATCCTTCAAAATATTATAACTCTGATAACTAATCTCAAGTTTCAACACAAGCCAATTTGGTTTCTTTTAGAGGATTTTTTGAAGGTTATATTTAAATTGCATAGTGAAATACTTGAATTTGCATAATGCAATTTGATTCAATGCAACTCAATTGGATTGGAATTGAATTCAAATAAATTGAATGAAATTCATAAATTGAAGTTAATTGAACTAAACAGAATATTCTTCTCCTTTGGATTCAACACAGTTAGTGTTTTTGTTGAAATTTCAATTAAATTGAATTTGATTGGATTTAATCAAATTCAATTCAATTCCTTTAATAATTTTGTTGGGTTGAATTCAATCACATTATGAAATTCAATTACAAAAATGCACATGTTAATTTGCCTTTTCATTCCATGTAGGTGGGTTGGTGAAAGGAGTGAGGCAATTAGGCAATTATCAAATGTTTTCATAATTGTAAAGTGAACAACATCCATAATTATCATAGTGATAACCACTAATGGACATTATACCTTTTTCATTTAAACCAATTTTGATTATCATTTTCAATAAAATTTTACTATATAACATGGACATTTTGATGTGTTTTTTCATGTCATGTGGCTATGGGAAAATAATGATATAGTTATTTGGAAAGGAGCAAGGTAGTCCATGAAGAAATACATGTTATTGTGTCTTTTCATTTTTTTTTAAAAAAGTATTGAAACAATATTGTTTTGAATTACATACATATTGAACCACTTGAAACCATAAACTCCTAATAAACCCAAAGAATTTCCATTTTTTACATTCAAAGTGAATCATAATAAACCTGCTACATTTGTCAAATTATTCATTTGATAATGGGTCTTTTCAAAGTGTTTTTTATTTTTTGTATGTGCACAAACTTAAGCATTTTAAATTAGCCCATTAAAGCCTTCATGTTTCTCAAAATTTCACTAGTGATGATGGAAGCATTGAAATTGGTATAGGAGTGCAACTTTGAGGTGAAAAACATTTGTCCCACCCAAATAAATTCTAGTTTGGAATCAACTTTCAATGGAATGGAAAGATGTTTTTTCAATTTTTTGTTTTGCATAGTTGTTTTTTTCCAACACCATAGTCACAAATGATAAGCAAATTCCAATACCTTTTTATAGCAATTTGCATTTCATTTCTTTTTAATTGGATTTGAATTCAATTCAAGTTCAATTTGAATTCAAATGAATATGAACTCAATTGAATTTGGATTGAAACTAATCAAATTCAAGTTGCATGTAACATCCTTCAATATTTTCATAACTGATTTTCCATTTTTTCATCATTTCATTATCATTGGTAGTGCATAGCAATGTGGAGCCCAAGTTATTTATTATTTACACCTAGATCATTTTCTATTGATAGGAAGTGGTTGTACAATTTTTTTTGTACACATAACATCTACATAATATACAAGAACCTTTCATGTCCATTAGTATTCATCACACCTTTGCAGGGTTAGTTTTAATTTGATAAAAATTGCAACAAACAAAAGAATTGAACATACATACAAAATATATGCCATTATTGCACTTTTTTGGGTTGATGACAAGGTGGTAGCAAACATAGTGAAATATAAGACACAAACCAAATACATTTTCCTTTTTTAATGGCAAAAGGATACCTCCTTATACAAAATTATTAGCATTTCTAGAAGGATAACAACATGAATTTTCCAAAGCAATTATTGTTGATTTTTAAAGCATTTCTATTAAAATTTAGAACCACTTGCTTCAATCCTTTCAGTGGTGGACAAGTCTAACCCATAGAGCACAGTCCTGTAAGTTATATGCTTGCTCATTTCTTTTTCATTACCCAATTCCCAAAGTTTTGAATGGCACATGACCTTACAATGATTTCTTTCTCAACTAGTAAAGTTATCTGTAAAGTCAACATCTGTTTCACCCCCTATCCCTTCTTTGAGTTGCATCCGCAAAGTAAGGAAATTTGACTAAATCTCAGCATTCAAAAGTTTTGAATGGCACATGACCTTACTATGATTTCTTTCTCAACTAGTAAAGTTATCTGTAAAGTCAACCTCTCTTTCACCCCTATCCCTTCTTTGAGTCGCATCCACAAAGTAAGGAAATTTGATTAAATCCCAGTATGAAATGCTGAAACTCAGCATTTGATGCCCAAGGTTCCAGAGTAAGTATAGTAGTTGTATAGGTAGGAGCAGTGAAAGTATATGTAGCAGTAGTGGAGGCGCTCAGGAAAATGGAAGAGGGGATGAAACTCAGTTTACTACCAAAATTGGTGGAAAAGCTCGTTTGGGTCCCAATTATTTCGTTTTGTAAAATTTCATTCCCAGATGAGCATTTCATGCGCTATTATGCCAAAACTGGCCATTCTCGCCCCCTAATCGCCTGACTTGACAGATATCTTTAATATCACTGATTTTTAATGTATGGTAGTGCAATACCTGGGATCATTTGGAAGATGATCATTAATGTCAACTACTAGGGTGATTTGTTTCTTCCAACAAAATCAGGTGTGCTGGCATTGAAATATTACATTGTAAGAAAACTCCATAAACCAGAAAACTAGCAAGCCTAGTATTTTCTTCACCCTCCAAATATTTGGCAAATGAATTGTATACTCAACACACATACCTTGCCCTAGGGCGTGTTTCAGATGTCATTAAATAAGCATTTAAATTTTCAAATGAATTTATGTTACTTTTTTGTATTTGTGGCCAAATAGAAACATATTTATTATTCAAACCATGTTTTAAATGAAAAAACACCCAAATAACCATAGTATGTCACAATTTTAATTTATGACAAGGTGAAGAAAAAGAAATGTAACATTAAATAAAAACCTAAAGAAAAAGTCACCATTCTTAATTTGCTCCCATAGAGAAGATGTGTATAAACACAACAACATCATTCTTAGAAAAATATTTCAAACTTTGAAATCTTACATGTCAATATGGACACCAAAGCAACAAATGTTCAACATGTCAAAAACCTAGTTACATGATATGACATCCAATCACACAAATGATGTCACAATTGGTGCACTAGTCATCTTCACAGAAAATGTAAATATAGATGTAGGAATTATAAATAGTGCAACTATTTTTGTCACATCTATTACATGCAAAAACGTGAAAAAAAAGTCACAAGCATTGAAGTAAAAATAATAAGCAACTTTACAATCTTGCTCTTTAAATATCATATGTTTCAATATAAATACACATTTAGTGCTTATTACTATAAAGTATCTTTTCCTATTGTTTTGGCATATGCCTTCATTGGACACAAATTAGGAGTCACAATTGCATGAAATATTTTACTTCATATTCAAGAAGCAATCACACTTTGACCAACATATTTTATGCTCTTGAAAATTGTTGAAAATTTCAACCCTTTTGGATTTCACCCCTTCTTATTAGATGACAATTGAATCAGAAAGTCTATTAAAAAACCATTTGACCATATCATCACATTCAAAACATAGATGTTGCATTTATTTAGTCCACAAGTTGTACAATTATTTTTACAAGGAATTTTCTTACATCTTCACCATATATTATGTCCATGCTCAAAAGACCTTCTAGCATGGATAGCTTCTTCTCAAACTACCTATGGTTTTGGACTACTCTATGAAGGACATGACACAACAATTCATATTTAGGCTTTGATATAACTAATGGTTCTAGCAACAAGCATTTGAAATGAACAAATTCACAATAAGGAAGTACTTTTCCAATGGTTGTGAGGGGTGGGTGCCAAAATTGAAGTTCTACAAGTCACTATTAGTGAGGACACTTCTCACAATTTAGATCACACTTTTTCAAAGAATATTTGGATTCCATCAATGTTTGGTTGATGATCCACAAGAAGGTGTAGAGAAAGTGACCACCATGTGCAGGAAGATTTTAGCCAGATATGAAACACAAATTTTTAATTATCATTTTCAAATTTGTGGTTACGTACTGAAAACATTATTATTATTATTATTATTATCATTTCATTTTCAATTTTTGTTGATTTTAGGACACCTCCTCCCTCCAATAAAAGGCCCTTGACCCCTCTTTGTCTCATAATTAGCTTATCCACTATGCCAAAACATGCAATATCTCAAAGCTTCAAAGAGAGATGGGCTAGAAATAAGTTCCTTATCCCATGCGTGCTCCTGAAGGAGGGTGACTTAATTTTCATGAGATTAAGAACATAAATTTCTAATTCTGCATTATTATTTTATAGTTTTCTCAAAGAATCTGTTCATATATTTAACACATATATATATTTCCCATCATCTTTCAATACAATTCACATTTCCAATTTCTTTATACTTGTTCAACATTGTGACCTCCTCAGGCAAAAAAAAACCTAAAACCCATGGGAGATTTTTGTCGTGTGTTTTGAGGCCATATAATCAAGAGAAAATTTTCCTCTGATTTTGGGGGCAACCCCTTCTCATGCAGGGTTTACGTACTGAAGCTCATGGCCAGCTTTACTGTTAAAGAACGAAGAGATCATGCCTCAATATGATCATCCTCTTGATTGAACTCTATCCACTGCAATCAAGTCAGTTCATAATTATATTGCATTGCAAGTCTTTGCCCTCATTCTGCTGTTGTTGGCCAGTACAGCTCTGTTGTGCAGAATAGAAACTGGAGCAGAGAAAGAAAGAAGGGAAAAAGTTTTGACCTTGTTTGTCTTGTTTCTCCCTTGCAAAGGTTGCTTCCAGTCTCTCCTGAGAGAAGAAAAGCTGGGTCATAATAGATTATCTCCATTTCTTTTTCATTGATAAATAAAATTTGGTGAATTCTCTCTCACTTTACTCAAAAAAAAATTATAAAACACTCCAGAAATTTCCAATGAAGAAATACAGTATTATATGAATACATGTTAGCTCTATTAATTAATTGTGGGGTATCTATCTCCCAAAGTTCATTTTTTTCTGACAAGAAGTCACTTTGATTGGCTTGAACATTCCCGAAATAGACTCATGGAATAGATTCCCTTTAATTCAACTTTATAAGTTGTGAAAATTCAACTTTGGGCAAAGCTTATGGTATAAAAGTGTGAGGGTGTTGACTGCATGTTGCACCATTTGCAAAAAAGAAGAAAAAGAAAATCGAAGTTGTGTCACTACCTTTTGGTTTAGTCCAGAAATAAAAGAAAATTTATTTTGTAATTTAAATTCATCTAGCATCTAGATGCCAACTCACTAGCTTCACCCTCTTCCCTGGAGGATGCTAAATTCCCCTAATGAGCTTTTTTTGGACTTGTTTTTTTTCCACTTTACATAGTTTTGCTTGATTATGTGCAGTTCTACTAGGAAATATTTTTTTTAAATGTCCTGTTATTTCTGGGAAAAGACTGAGGATTACCTACTATTAGCCTACTTCTCTTCACTAAGTAAAAGCAATGTTATGCTTTTATCTATCCTACAACTCAGTCAACAGACCCTTGGGTTAGCATAGCAGCTGTATGAGGCAATCAATCAATAGAATGCTTGGACAGACTGGGGGGAGGCAATGGGCCATGAAGGAAGAGAGAGAGAGAGCTTTTGGGGGGAGGCAATAGGCCATGAAGGAAGAGAGAGAGAGAGCTTTTGGGGGGAGGCAATGGGCCATGAAGGAAGAGAGAGAGAGAGCTTTTGGGGGGAGGCAATGGGACATGAAGGAAGAGAGAGAGAGAGCTTGTGTGTGTCGTGTGTCATTGTGCTCCATTAGGCCAGGAACACATAAAAATAGGCCCAACTTTACCAGGGCCGCGTGCCATCAGACCCAAAAACTCCGGCGTCCGACACCACGAACTTGCATGGAAGGTGGGGGTAGCCGCCATTGGCCCAGAACATTGAAGAACAACAGAATGTGGCCAGGTGTTCTGAGAACGATATTGATCTCCTGCGACAGAAGCGCTTGTGTTCGAAGAATCCGATTGATACGAGAGAAGCTGGAAGTTGTTTGAAGCTAGTTGCTCATTCTACACGTCAAGGTTGGCGGGAGAGAAAGGTTCGCCGCGATGTGCTACTCGTGGATGCCGGCCCTCGAAGCCATTCGCACTGTTATCGAGGCTGGCAGTTTGCTGGTCGCAATCCTCCAGCTAATCGCTGGCCGCGAACGAGTTCCTCCTCAATCAGGCAACCAATTTCTATACACGCATAGGAGAGTCATGTGCACTTTCTGTAGCGTTATTCAGTCTTCTCAACGCATGATCCGAATGCTTCTATCGTAGTTTTTCTTTCAGTCTGGTTGAGGAATACTGCATGCAACAAGAGCGTCTATTGTCGATCATAGATTCTCACCTCCTTCCATTCTTTGGTTGT
>Ga0116228_10003188_pt1 | contig 14367 bp, 14 predicted proteins | sample S1TSphfallax_2_FD_89694 | JGI IMG/M metagenome (GOLD analysis project Ga0116228, IMG submission 89694) | Host-associated microbial communities from peat moss isolated from Minnesota, USA - S1T2_Fc - Sphagnum fallax MG | ecosystem: Host-associated > Plants > Peat moss > Unclassified | place... | reverse complement strand
TGCAATTCGCGCACCAGATAGGGGTAAGGATGCGGTCCGACCGCGGAGCCCAGCGAGTAGTACGTACCATCCGGGTCAGACACCCAGTCGCGCAACGCTTCATCAATGGCCGCGCGCAGCGTCTGGTCACCGCCGGTGACCGGCACGACGGTGGCCCCGAGCAACTGCATGCGGCCAACATTGGGGGCCTGCCGCTCGACATCGACCGCGCCCATGTAGACCACACACGGCATGCCGAGCCGGGCGGCGGCGGCGGCGCTCGCGACACCATGCTGTCCGGCGCCGGTCTCCGCAATGATCCGCTTCGCCCCCAGTCGCTTGGCCAGCAGCGTCTGGCCGACGGCATTATTGATCTTGTGCGCACCGGTATGCGCGAGATCCTCGCGTTTCAGCCAAATTTCGGCTCCCCAGCGTTTGCTCAAAGTGGGCGCGAACGACAACGCGGTCGGCCGTCCGACCCAGTTTTTCAATTCCAGGTTGAACTCCGCCTGGAAATCCGCGTTCCTGAGATACCGCGCCACACCTGCCTGCAGCCGATCAAGCGCGGGCACCAAGGTCTCGGGCACGTATCGGCCGCCGAAGGCGCCATAGCGGCCCTTGGCGTCCGGAAAAGTCGTTGGCTCGGCGGGATTCGCGCGAAGCGGTGCATTCATGTCTCTTGCTCCAAGCGTGCGGCGGCGGCGCGGGCCGCGCGGACAAATTCGTGGATCTTGTCCGGATCTTTGATTCCCGGCACATCCTCGACGCCGCTGCTGACGTCGACGCCGAACGGTCGCACCGCCGCGATCGCTTCGCCGACGTTGTGCGCAGACAGGCCGCCGGCGAGGATCACCTGCGTCTGCCGCGCGAGTTCGGCGGCCCGCCCCCAATCAGCCAACTCGCCGATGCCGCTCGAGGGTCCCTCGAACAGCATCCGCGCCGGCAGCGGGTTCGGCGTCTTGCGGCCGAAGCGCACCACCGGCAGCACTTTGATGTGCGCCGGTATCTTGAGTTCGCGCAAATCCTCAACGTCCGTTTGAAAATAATCCGGTTTCAAGATCCTGCATATTTCATCCACCTTCATCTGCAGCGGATGCTGGGCAACCGCGATACGCAGTATTCCGGGCGGCGCCAGCGCGGCCAGTTGTGCCGCCTGGCCGGGTGTCACCTGGCGCGGACTCGGCGCAAAGACGAAACCTACGGCATCCACTTTGGCATCCGCCGCGGCGGCAATGGCGTCGGCACTGGTCATGCCGCAGATTTTTATCCACATGTCGCGGAGTGTAGCCATTTAAGCGGGGACTGTCCGCGCCGCGTTCAAGATGGCCTCGAGGAGCGCGGCGGGGTCTTCGGCAGCCATCAACGCGGTGCCGATGAGCGCCGCGCGATAGCCCAGTCGGCGCATTGCGCGTGCGTCCTCAGGCGTCGCGACGCCGCTTTCGGCCACGCACGGGCCGGCGGCGGGCAGCAGCGGCGCCAGCCGCAAGAAACGCTCTGGCACCACCTGCAAGGTCTGCAGGTCGCGGCTGTTGATGCCGAGCAGAATGACTCCGCGATCCCGAGCCGCCATTAGTTCGCGTGCCAGATCGAGGTCGGCCGCATCAAAGGCCTCCAACAAAACGAACAAGCCGTGTTCGGCAGCGGCGTCCAGCAGTTGGATGATCCGCTCGGGGGGCAGCATGCGGAGAATAACCAGGACTCCGCCGGCACCCGCGGCACGCGCCTCCAAGACTTGGTAAGGGTCTACCAGGAAATCCTTGCGCATAGCGGGCACGCCCAAGGGGGCTAGGACCGCGGCCGCCTGCTGCAGCTGGTCAAGCGAGCCGTCGAAACGCGAGGGCTCGGTAAGCACCGAGACCGCGGCGGCACCGCCTCGCGCATACGCGGCGATACGCCCCAACCAGTCGTCGGTCGCGCCGCCGAGCACGCCGGCGGCCGGCGAACGCAACTTCAATTCCGCAATGACGTCAAATCCTGCCGGCGACAAACGCAGCGGGGCGCCGCGCGGCACGCCTTCTATCCGCCGCGCGAGCGCAGCGGCCGACTCGCGTTGCTTGGCTTGCCGCACACGCTCTGTGCTCGACCGCGCCATGTCGTCCAAGAAGCCGCTCACGCGCGCATCCGGACAGCCGCCGCCTGCCGTGCAGCGAATGCCTGCAATGAGCCCAACCACAGCGAGGCGCGACCGCTGTCGATCACCGCGCCTGCCTTGGCTATGCCGCCGGCAATCGACGCCGTGCGGCCGGCTATGTACAAGGCAAGTCCGCACTGCAGCACCAGCGCCGCGCGGTGCGCGCCGTGGTCCCGCCCTTCGAACACGTCCTGCAGCGCCTTGAAATTGGCCGCCGCGTCGCCGCCGGCAAGATCCGCAGCAGTGCAAGGCGCCAACCCGAATTCCCGGGGATCGATATGCTGCTTGACGATGGTGCCGGGCGTCACGTCGAATGCGAGGAAGGGCCCTATGGGTGTCGCTTCGTCCCAGCCGGCCGCGCCATGGACCACCCACGCACGACTGATCGCCATACCGGCAACGGTTCCTGCGATCAGCTCCGCGGTAGCGGCATCGTAGGCACCGATCAGTCGAAAACCCGGCATCGCCGGGTTGGTGAGTGGTCCGAGGAGATTGAATACCGTGCGTACGCCGAGCGCCGCGCGCACCGCGGACAGCGCTTTCATCGCCGGATGAAAATAAGGCGCGAACAAAAATGTAAATCCTGTCGTAGCGAAGCACTCGGCCGCCTGGACCTCGTCGAGCGGCATCGCAAAACCCAGTTGCTCCATCAGATCAGCGCTGCCGCTGCGGCTCGAAATGGAGCGATTGCCGTGTTTCACCACGGGCAACCCACACGCCGCGGCCAACAGCGCCGCGCCCGTGGATAGATTCAGACTGCCGGACGAATCGCCGCCCGTGCCCACGATATCCATGGCGGCGAACGCGCCCGGTAAGCCGGGCCGGCGGGCGAGCGAGCGCATCGCCGCCGCGAAGCCGCGCACTTCGGCGGGCGTCACGCCCTTGCCGCGCAGCGCTGCCAACAGCGCTCCGGCCAGCGCCGGCGCCAGATCGGTATTCGCGAGGTGCGCCAACAGCTCGCCCGCCTCTGCCTCGCTCAGATCGCGGCGCTCCAACAGCTGCTCCAAGACTTGGCGGGGCGTAGGCATCGCGCTAGGTCTTGAGGAAATTACCCATAAGGATCGGGCCGTCGGGGGTCAATACGCTCTCGGGATGGAACTGCACGCCCTCGATGGGCAGCGAGCGGTGCCGCACGCCCATGATTTCCCCCTCCGCCGTGCGTGCAGTGACTTCGAGCATGGCCGGGATGCTCTCGGGCTCGGCGATCAGCGAGTGGTATCGTCCAGCCGGAAATTGTGCCGGCATGCCGCTGAACAACCCGCGCCCGTCATGCGCTACGAGCGACACCTTGCCGTGCATCAGCCGCGGAGCCCGTACCACCCGGCCACCGAACACTTCGACCAGCGATTGGTGGCCGAGGCAGACGCCGAAGATCGGAATGCGCCCGCTGAACGCCTGGATCATGCGCATCGAGGCACCCGCGTCGCGCGGCGTGCCGGGCCCTGGTGAAATCACCAGATGCGTCGCGCCGAGTTCGAGCGCGTCCTCGACGGGCAACATGTCGTTGCGATGCACGGCCACCTCCGCCCCCTGCACCAGGAACGCCTGGACCAGGTTGTAGGTGAAGGAGTCGTAGTTGTCGATCAACAACACCTTGGGCCGCGCGCTCACAGACCCTCCGCCGCAATCGCCAAAGCGCTGCGCATGACAGCGCTCTTCGCCATCACTTCGTCATACTCGGCTTTGGGCGATGAGTCCGCGACGATCCCGCCACCCGCCTGATAGCTGTAGAGGTCGCCGCGAAATACAAGCGTACGAATGGTGATTGCCTGGTCCATGTCGCCATGCCGGCCGAAATACCCCACGGTGCCGCCGTAGAGCTGTCGTCCGACCGGTTCCAACTCATCGATGATGGTCATCGCACGCACTTTCGGCGCCCCGACCAAGGTGCCGGCCGGGAAGGTCGCGGCGAACAAATCGAAGGCATCCTGACCCGGGGCCAGTGCACCGCCCACGCCGCTCACCATGTGCATGATGTGGCTGTAGCGCTCGATCACGCGATAGGGATCCACCTTGATCGACCCGGCAGTGGCCACGCGGCCCAGGTCATTGCGCGCCAGATCGACGAGCATGACGTGTTCGGCGTTTTCCTTGGGATCGGCGAGCAATTCCGCCGCCAACTCCGCGTCGCGGGCGGCGTCGCCGCCACGCGGCCTCGAACCTGCGATGGGTCGCAGCTGTGCGCGTCCGCCATGCGATTTGACCAAGGCCTCGGGCGAGGAACCCACCACGGTGATGTCACCCAACTCGCAGAAGTACATGTAAGGCGACGGATTGAGCAGGCGCAGTGCGCGGTACACTTCGAACGGCGACAGCGTATGACGGCCCTCGAAACGGGCGGCGAGGACGAGCTGATACACATCACCCGAGGCGATATATTCCTGCGCACGCCGCACCCCCGAGGCGTGCGCCGCTTCGGTGAGGGAGGGGGTCGCCGCCGCGAATGCTCCGGCCGCGGCAAGCGTCGGCACGGCGCCGCGCAATGCCTTGATGACCTCGCGCCGCAGACTTTGGCGTTCCGCCTCGCTGCCGTCATGCAACAAAGCGACGCCGCGCGTCAGATGATCGAACACCAGTAGCGACCGTGGTGCGACATAATGCGCGTGTGGCGTCTCCGTATCGTCGAGACTTCGGCCCGGCACCCGTTCGAAATAGCGCACGGCATCGTAGGCGGTATAGCCCACCAGGCCACCGAGCAGCGGCACTCCAGGGATCTCGGGCAGCGGCCGCGGTGCGCGCTCCAGCGCATGGCGGAGCGCGTCCAAGAACTCTGCTTTGGTCCGCGGCCGGGGGGCATACAAACCGCCCACATAAAGGCCGCTCGCATCGAGGCGTACCTCGAGGCACTCGCCAAAACCGATGAAGGAGTATCTCGCCAGGCGTTCCCCGCCCTCCACGCTTTCCAGCAGAAATCGGGGCTTGAAGGGCGCCAATTTGAGGTACGCCGAGACCGGCGTATCCAAGTCAGCGGCAATGTCGAACGGTGGCTTCATGTCTGCGCCGCCATCAGGCTCTTCTTGAACTCCCGGGTGAGTTCGACGAATCGCGGCGTCAGCCCGATGTCCTCGTACAGTGGATCGCCGTGGTCGTCATGGGAAATCACCTTGCTGCCGCGTTCGTAGGGCATGGCCGCCGCAACCTCGTCGAGTGCGGCATGCAGCAGGTCGGTGATGAGTTCCTCGTGCCGGCGTCCCGGAAACAGTTCAGCCAGCGCCAGCAAGCGCGCCGCGTCGTCCAATGGAAGCCGCATCGAATACTCGGCCGCCGTCTTGACTGGCGCCACGTCCTTTTTCCAGCGATCCAGCAAGGCCTTGAATTTCACGACTTCTCCGCCATTTCGGTAACTGCCAACGCGCATTATAAGTCGGGATCCACCATGAAGATCGAGAAGTAGCCAGTTCTTGGCCGCAAGTCCCCACGCCGCCGCTGTGCCGGCTGACACCGGCGCCCTGAAGCGCGGGCTCACGGGTCTATTCGCCTACAGCCGCCGCGCTCTGGTGTTGGTATGGACCACCAACCGGCAGTTGTCCATCGCACTCGGTGCCCTCACTCTGCTGGCCGGCGTGCTGCCCGCGGCCATCGCCTATGTGGGCTCACTGATCGTCGATGCGGTGATTCATACCGCCGGGATGCACCGGGATACGGGCAACGCCGCACTCGGCGAGGTCATGAAGTTCGTCGCCCTCGAGGCGTTGTTGGTGGCAGCGACGTCGCTCGCGCAACGCGGGCTGTCGCTCGCACAGTCGTTGCTGCGTGCGCAGCTTGGTCAGCGGGTCAATGTCATGATCCTCGAGAAGGCGTTGAGCTTGGACCTCACGCACTTCGAGGATTCGGAATTCTATGACAAGCTGACGCGGGCGCGCCGCGAGGCATCGAGCCGTCCGCTCAGCCTGGTCATGCGCACTTTCGGTCTGCTGCAAAACGCGGTGTCCTTGATCTCCATCGGCGGTCTGCTGGTGCGCTTTTCGCCGTGGGCCGTGGGCCTGCTGGTGCTGGCCGGTTTGCCGGCGTTCCTCGCCGAGGCCAAATTTTCGGGCGAGGCCTTCCGGCTGTTTCATTGGCGCGCGCCCGAGTCCCGCATGCAGATCTACCTGGAATCCGTGCTCGCGCGCGAGGACACCGCCAAGGAGGTGAAGCTGTTCCAACTCGGCCCGCGATTGCTGGATCGCTACCGCGAGATCTTCACGCGCCTGTACCGCGAGGATCGCGACCTGACATTGCGCCGGGACGGATGGGGCTTCGGTCTCGGGCTGATCGGCACCTCCGCGCTGTATGCGGGCTACGGCTGGATTGCGGCGGAGACGGTGCTCGGCACGATGACCGTCGGCCAGATGACCATGTACCTGATGCTGTTACGTCAGGGCCAGTCGGCGGTGGGCGCAGCCTTGTCGGCCGTCAGCGGTCTCTACGAGGACAATCTGTACTTGTCGACGTTGTTCGAATATCTGGAACAGCCGGTGGCCGGCCGCCACGGCCGCTTGGTCGCGGGCCCGAACCCGGGCGACGGCATCCGCTTCGAAGGGGTCGAGTTCGTCTACCCAGGCGCCACCACTGCAGCATTATCGGGCATCGATGTTCACGTAAAACCCGGTCAGAGTCTCGCTCTGGTAGGCCAGAATGGTTCGGGCAAAACCACGCTCATCAAGCTGCTGACGCGCCTGTACCAACCAACCAAGGGTCGCATCTTGCTGGATGGGCTCGATCTCGAGGAATGGGACGAGACCACGCTCCGGCAGCGGATCGGCGTCATCTTTCAGGACTTCGCGCGTTATCAGATGCTGGTCGGGGAAAACATCGGCGCCGGCGACGTGCGCGCATTCGACGATGAAACCCGTTGGCGCAGCGCCGCCACGCAGGGTCTGGCGGCCGAATTCGTCGAGGGTCTGCCGCGCGGTTACCACACGCAACTCGGCAAGTGGTTCAAGGATGGCCGGGAATTGTCCGGCGGCCAATGGCAAAAGATCGCGCTGGCACGCGCATTCATGCGCAATGAGGCCGATATCCTGGTTCTCGACGAGCCCACTGCGGCGATCGATGCGGCGGCTGAAGCCGAGGTCTTCGAGCATTTCCGCGAACTGACCCGCCATCGAATCGCGATCGTGATTTCCCACCGCTTTTCGACCGTGCGCATGACCGACCAAATCCTGGTGCTCGAGGCCGGTCGGATCGTCGAACGCGGCAGTCACGAGACGCTGATGGCCGCCGCCGGACGGTATGCCAACCTTTTCACCTTGCAGGCGCGCGGGTATCGTTGAGCCATGCCTTCATTCGACGTCGTCTCTGAATTTGATTCCCACGAATTGACCAACGCGGTCGACCAAGCGGTCCGCGAACTCACCCAGCGTTTCGATTTCAAGGGTACCGACGCCACCTTCGAACTCGAGGATGCGACGGTCACGATGAGTGCGCCGGCGGATTTCCAGCTGAAACAGATGCTTGAAATCTTGAAATTGCGTATCGCCAAACGCGGTATCGACATCGCCTGTCTCGAGGTGAAAGACCCGGTGGTCAACCTGGCCAAGGCCAAGCAACTGGTGGTGGTCAAGCAGGGGATCGATGCGGAGACCGGCAAGAAGGTGGCGCGATTGCTCAAGGACTCGAAGCTCAAGGTCCAGGCCCAGATCCAAGGCGACAAGGTCCGGGTGAGCGGCAAGAAGCGGGACGACCTGCAGGACGCCATCGCTTTGCTGCGCAAGTCCGAGATCGACGTCCCGCTGCAGTTCAATAACTTTCGCGATTAGCGATCTGCGGCGGCGAAGATCACGGTGAGGCTTCGATCTGCGCCAGCAGGGTCCGCGCATCCGCCGACGGGTTGAGGCTCATGCACGTTTTGGCTTCTTGAGCGGCCTGCGACTTGTCGCCGAGCGCGAGAAGTGCCTTGGCGAGATTGTAGTGCGCGAGGTAGGAGCGGGGCCGCAGAGCGATCGCACGGCTGAAGCTCTGCACGGCAGCCGCATAGTCCTTATCGGCGGCCGCCAGGTAGCCGACTGCTTCCATGATCGGGCCGTTGTCCGGTTGCAGGGTGGCTATGCGCACCGCGAGACTGCGTGCCTCGTCGCGCTTGCCCATCTTGATGTAGCCCCAGACGATGTGATCCCAGTGGACGGGAGGTGACGGGAAAAGGCTGCCCAAGTACAGCGACACCGCCGCAACCACGACCAGCGTCGCCCAGGCCAGCGCGCCGACCGCCGGCCTCTGCCGTGGCATTTGTCCTGGCCCTGGCTCTGACGCGGGCCGATGCCAAAAGCGCCTGAAGTTTCGCGGCAATGCGTCGATGAGGAGACCGCCGCACAGCGCGAGTTCCGGCATGCAGTGGAATCTAAACCGGTCCTCTGCCCAAAAAAATGTCATGGTTGCCCATGACAGGGCGATGGGAGCGGCAACGATGATCCAGCGTCGATCGCGGCCGGCGAGCCAGATCAAGCCTGCAAGGCCCATCGACAGCAACCAGATGGCCGGCGCCGGCAATACCCGCAACAGCGGTGAAAACATCCGCTCTTCGACCGCGGATCGATTGTTGGGCACTTCGGTGTCCGCCAAGAATATCAGGCTCTTCTTCACGAAGTCGCCGGCCACGGCGGCCGGATGGTCACGCATGAAGTCGAGCGCCTCGCGGCGCCAATACCGATCGACGTCCGGGGGCGACAATGGCCGCCCCGCCCGCCGCGCGGCTTCGTCCGCATAGCCGCGCCAGATTTCGCTCGGATTCAAATAGTTCACGAACGCAGGAATCCAGATCGCGGATTGCGGGTTGTCAACGTTGTACGCTTGATGCAGCACGATGCCGCCGTTGTGCGGCAGCGGCGAGAAGCCGCCGTAGGCCCGGTGGTTGCGTATCGACCACGGCGCGAGCGCAAGCGCCAGGCCGGCGCCGAGCAAAGCGGCCCGCCCCAGCCAATCTCGCGTCGCTTTTCTTCGCAGCGGCTCAGCGAGTGCAGGCGACCGCGACCACGGCACACCGGCAATGGCCGGCAAGAGCGCCGCCACGGGCACCAGCAGCGCCAGCGTCGAGCGGATTGCAACACCCACGCCGCAAAACGCGCCGAAGGCCAGCCACTTGAGCTTGTCCGGAGTGCGGTAGACGGCAAGCGCGCCCACCACCCACCAGCACAGATAGACGGCCACGGTGGTCTCCTTCAACAACGTGGCGCAGAACATGATCGCGGTGGAATTGACTGCATACAACAGGGCGCCGATCAGGCCCGCACGCGAGTGCTCCAGCATCCGGCCGATGGTCAGGATCCCGTAGGCGGTCGCGGTATCGAGGAGCGCCTGCAATAGATAGACGGCGAACAAATTGACCCCGAACAATTTGAAGATGGCGCCGAGGAGATAGCCGTAGCCGGGATCCATGAAGGTGAACTCGGGCGCATCGGCGCCGACGCCCGAAGCCACCGCCTCACCGAAGCGCAGGTAATAGTCTTCGTCCGGGCCGGGCTGGTAGGTCAGCGGGCTCTGCATCGCGCTGGATATATGCAGCATCCGCAGCGCCAGCACCACGGCGAGCACCGCGAAGACGAACACGGGCTTCAGCTCGGACTCGCGCATGCTGCCGTGGCGTCAACGCGCCCGCTCGAGTCCCTTGGAGTAGATCACGGTGCCGTCCAGCTCGACGATGATGGCGTCGATGTCGTCGAGCTTGTTATAGATCTTCATCGCCTCCTCCGGCCCAAGGACGAAAGCGGTCTTCGACAGCCCGTCGGTGCGCATCGCATACGGACCGATGATGGTGGCGCTGCGCACCTTGCTGGCGGAATGCCCGGTACGCGGATCGATGATATGGTGATAGCGCACGCCATCTTCCTCGAAATAGCGTTCGTAGTCGCCCGAGGTCGAAATCGCCGCATCGACCAGCGGGATGCGGGTGATGACTTCACCGGCTTCCTTGCGCGGATCGCGGATGCCGACCATCCACGGCTTGCCGAAGCGATCGCCGATGATGCGGCTGTCGCCGCCCGCCGAGACATACGCGCGGGTGATGCCATGCGCCTTGAGCACGTCGATGCCACGGTCCACCGAATAGCCCTTGGCAATGCCGCCCAAGTCGATGCGCACCCCTTTCTGCGAAAAGCGCACAGTCTGCTTTTTGGGGTCAAGCAGCAGATGCCGGTAATCGACCGCGGGCAGCGCCTTGTCGATTTGTGTTTCATCGGGTCGGATATGCTTACGAAAGTCGTACAAGTAGCCGACGCTCGCGTAAGTGATGTCGAACGCACCGTCGGTGATGACCGAATACTCCTTGGCGGTGGTCAGGATATCGAACAATTCCTTGGTGATGTGCATCGGCCCCGCGGCGGCGCCTGCGTTGACCAAGGACACCTCGCTGGTGGGTTTATAGGTGCTCATCGTCTCGTCGACGTGGCGCATTTCATCGAGCACGGCGTCGATTGCCAGATCCGCCTGTTCCCGGTCATCCGACCACAGCTCGACCGTGATACGCGTCCCCATGATGCCGTCCGTCACCCGGCGCACCCATTCGGCGTGCGCGGGTAAGCCGGCGGCGAGCAGCAACAACAGGGGAATGGCCCGAATGCTGAAGCGGTTTTTCATGGATGCAATATCTCCTCGCAGCTCAAGCCGTCCGGCGCGACCAACGCCATTGCATGACCACCATAGCACTGCCGATCATCCCGCCGAGATGGGCGAAATGCGCGATTCCCGACAGGGTGCCGGTGACCCCCATGAACAGCTCCACTGCGGCATAGATCGTGGCAAACACCCAGGCGGGCATGGGTATGGGCGGAATCAAGGGAATCACTTTGCGATGCGGGAACAACAGGGCATAGGCGAGCAGCAGTCCAAACACGCCGCCCGAGGCGCCGATGGTCGGTGCGGGCGGCGTCCCCAGCAGGACCGGTACGACCAATTGGGTGAGCGCGGCGGTGATGACCGAGGCGAAATAGCAGGCAAGGACTCGCCCGGCGCCGACATAGCGCTCGATTTCCGCGCCGAACATCCACAGACCGAGCATGTTGAACAGCAAATGCGGCGACGGCAGAAAGCCGACGCCTTCGGTACTGTGCAAGAACGCATACGTCACGATCTGCCAGACATGGAAATAGGGCTGCCCATCGATCGGGCCTAGTGGCCACAATTCGAGCGGCTGCAAGTCCCAGCGGCCCCTCGACAGCAACTCCAAGACGAACATCACCGCATTGGCGGCGACCAAGTACTTTACGGCTCGAACGTTCTTCACCAGTCATTCTAACCCGTCGCGATCGTGCCTGACCGCGGAAGGTGAGGCCGCATGTGGCGTGAGGTCACACGCGGCACCCTGCCACCGGCTTTAGCTAGCCTTTCGCGAGCTTCTTCTCCTTCTTGGCGGCGCGCTTCTCCTCGAGCGTCTTGGTCGGCTTCTTTTTTTCTTCCTTCTTTCGATCCATGCCCTTGCCCATGACTTGCACTCCTCTGGTGTTAAAAAGCGTTCAATCCTTCCTCGGCCGGCCTACCGCCGGCCTGCGCGTCAACATCTTGCGTTCGACTTGCCGTGGCGGCTTGGGCGGCTTCTCAGTGACCTTGCTGATCCGTAATTCCCGGCCCGCCACCAGTACTTTCTGCAACACCTTGAATATCTGCTTCGGCATGCCTTCAGGCAAGTCCACATAGCTGTGATCGTCGCGGATGTCGACGCGGCCGATGTGCACGCCCTCGATGCCCGCTTCGCTCGCAATGGCGCCGACGACGTTGCTCGGCTTGATGCCGTGGGCTGCTCCCACTTCGATACGGAACGTTTCCATCAGACCGCTGGCCGCCCGCGGTCGCGCCGCGCGCGGCGCCTCAGATTGCGTGCGGCTGTCGACGGCGCGTTCGACGGCCGGCACCGAACGCTCGGTCGACACCGGGCGCTCGGGTACCGTGGCCCGCTCCCGCGGACGGTCCACTGCGCGGGGCCGATCATTGCGATCCTCGAACGTCGCCTCTCGACGCGGCGGCCCCTTGGGCTCCTCGCCGCCCCGCTCGTGCTGGGCACCGAGCGTCTGGCCGCCGAGCAACAAGGGCGTCGTCCCCTGGGCCAGGCTCGCGAGAGCGGCGGCGATATCGACCAGGGCTAAACCGGTTTCCGCCTCCAATTGCTCCACCATCGGCCGCCAGGCTTTGACGTCGGCACCGGCCATGGTCTCGGTGACTCGCTGCTTGAACTTGGCAATCCGTAGCGCGTTGACCGCATCAACCGTCGGCAGGTTCATGGGTTCGATGACCTGGCGTGTGGCACGTTCGATGGCGCGCAGCATGTTGCGCTCGCGAGGTGCGATGAACAGAATCGCCTCACCCTTGCGTCCCGCTCGGCCCGTCCGGCCGATGCGATGCACGTAAGACTCGGTGTCGTAGGGCACATCGTAGTTGACGACGTGGCCGATACGTTCGACGTCGAGGCCGCGCGCCGCGACGTCGGTGGCGACCAAGATGTCGATCTGTCCGGCCTTGAGACGCTGCACCGTGCGTTCGCGCAGTGCCTGTGGGATATCGCCGTTGAGCGCGGCCGCGGCAAAGCCGCGCGCTTCGAGTTTCTCCGCGAGTTCCACCGTGGATTGCTTGGTGCGGGTGAACACCAGCATGCCGTCAAAGGGTTCGGCCTCGAGAATCCGGGTCAGCGCATCCAGCTTTTGCATGCCGCTCACCATCCAGTAACGCTGCCGGATGTTGGTCGCGGTGCTGGTCTTGCTCTTGATCGTGACCTCGACCGGCGAACGCAGGTGTTTTGCTGCAATGCGGCGGATCGGCGCGGCCATGGTCGCCGAAAACAACGCCACCTGCCGCTCGGGCGGTGTTTGCTGCAGGATGCTTTCCACTGCGTCGACGAAGCCCATCGCCAGCATTTCGTCGGCTTCGTCGAGCACCAGAAGGCTGATCCCGGAAAGCTTGAGGGTGCCGCGGTTCATGTGATCGATGACCCGGCCGGGGGTGCCGACGACCACATGGACACCGCGACGCAACGCGTTCAGCTGCGGTTGATAGCTCTGGCCGCCGTATATCGGCAGGACATGGAAGCCCTTGATGTGAGCCGCATATTTCAGGAAGGCTTCCGACACCTGCAGCGCCAGCTCGCGGGTGGGCACGAGGACCAGCACCTGGGGCTCATGCTTCGACAGATCGATGCGGGACAATGCCGGCAGCGCAAACGCTGCGGTCTTGCCGGTGCCGGTCTGCGCCTGACCCAGCATGTCCTTGCCGGAAAGCAACACGGGAATGGTGGCCGCCTGGATCGGCGACGGGGCTTCGTAGCCGACGTCGGTGAGCGCACGAAGCACCGCTTCCGATAGCGCGAGATCGCGGAAACTCAACGTCGTCGGGCTCGCGCCTGCGGGGACTGCACTCATAGAAATTGCCTTGAATAGGGTGCCGCAAGTCTAGCGGTAAACCCAAGTATTGCTACCATGCGCACGTCAACGAAGGACGAGAGCTCATGGGACGTATATTCGAAGTCAGAAAGCACGCGATGTTCGCCCGCTGGAACCGGATGGCGAAGCAATTCACCCGGGTGGCGAAGGACATCGCAATAGCGGTGCACAACGGCGGGCCCGACCCTTCCGCGAACCCCACGCTGCGGCGCATTCTACAGAATGCCCGCGCCGTTAATATGCCTAAGGACAAGACCGACGCGGCGATCCGGCGCGCGTCGGGCAAGGAGGCGGCCAACTACCAGGAGATCCTCTACGAGGGCTATGCGCCGCACGGCGTGGCCTTATTGGTGGAGACCGCCACCGACAATCCCACCCGCACCGTGGCCAACGTGCGCAATCTGTTCACCAAGGGCGCCGGTAACTTCGGCAGCACCGGCAGCGTCAGCTTCTTGTTCAAGAAAATGGGCGTATTCCGCCTCGATCCCGCCGCCGTCAAGGATCAGGACGAACTCGAACTCGACATGATCGATCACGGCCTCGAGGAGATGGGGGAGAGCACCGGGGAAAAAGGCGAACCGCAGCTGGTGCTCCGTTGCGCCTTTGCCGATTTCGGCAAGATGCAGGAGGCATTGGAAGCGCGCGGGATTGCGCCGTTGTCCGCCGAGCACGAGTACATCTGTTCAGTGCCGGTGGAGTTGCCGGAAGACCAGGCGGCGGAGGTGCTGGCATTGATCGACAAATTGGAACAAGACGACGATGTTCAGAAGGTGTTCCATACTTTGGCTTAAGGATTAGTAATCTTGTCATCGCTACGCCAAGCCGCTGCGTTGTTCCCTTCATTGAAATAACAATTGAGCGGAGGCTTTGAATATGAAAAAATTATTTAAGTTATTGATTCCGATGAGTATTTTAGGC
>Ga0116228_10003187_pt1 | contig 14370 bp, 6 predicted proteins | sample S1TSphfallax_2_FD_89694 | JGI IMG/M metagenome (GOLD analysis project Ga0116228, IMG submission 89694) | Host-associated microbial communities from peat moss isolated from Minnesota, USA - S1T2_Fc - Sphagnum fallax MG | ecosystem: Host-associated > Plants > Peat moss > Unclassified | place: USA... | reverse complement strand
TTTCCATTTGTATATAATTTATTGTTAATATAACATTTCAATATTTTTTATGGTTTAGAATTAGTTTATACTTCATAATTTATAATTTTATGTAACTATTAAATATCCAAAATATGCTGAAATTTTATTGTGTTATTTTAGTACAGTTCAACAATACCTTCTTCTAGCCTTTAAAAATGTAAATGTTATTTTAATCAAAACCTTTTTGTTTTTCAATTTTTTCATGTTACACCAAAAGTGGTGATCAACCACAAGAGGATTTGGCCAAGTTTGGTTACAAAACAAATATAAAAATAAGAAATCTAGGAGTCATGTTACATGTTGGCCAACAACTAGATTCTATTAGTTCAATATGGTGATTTCAAAATTTTAAAAATTAGAAATTAAAATCTTGATGATTTCATAAATGTGATGATTATTTTGAAAAAAAATCCAAATAGTTCTCTAGACCATGTTACTCGGGATTATTTTTTAAAAGAAAAATGACAAATTTTGGCCACAAACAAAAATCAATGCAATTCAATATATATAATATAATTAAGACATAGGGTTTAATGTTAATTTGAATAAATGGTCAATCTAAGGTTTAATGGCATTATTTATTTCCTGAATTACAAACTTGTAACATTGGTATGTAATTTCAAAATTAAGTATTTATTTTCTTTTACAACAGTTGACAATAAAATTAAATATTAGAAATTTTGATCTAAATATAATGTATTATTAAGCCTTTTAATTTTTTAAGTTATAGTTATATTTTAGATATTTCTTATTGAATCTGGTCCATTAAATGCAAATATGACGTTTCATGGAGAAGATGCACCTAAATAACCTTAAATTATGAAGGAACAAGTTTTTGCAATATTTTCCCAATCAAATTGTATCAAATCAAAAGGGGGGCTTTTGGTGAGGTTACACAATACATTTTTATGTAAGTATTGCAAAAAGGTTATGTGTCATTGGTTTGAAGGTGAAACTACTGTCTATCTGCTGGTTCGCCCTAGCTCAATAATACTAAGGAGGATTACCTGAGTTATTTCAAACCCAATGGTGTGCAGGGTAAACTCCTGCTGGCCTTCTACCATGGAGCTTGACATCGGGGGCCAGGGCGAATTGACCCTCACATTTGGATCAAGGTAAAAACCTCAAAACACATTTAAATAGCCGTATTAGGCCCCAAATATTATAGATTTGGACTCAAAGATCCTGATTTAGGGTATGGAGATGATATTTATCAATATTTAGAATATATGTAAGAAGTTTAAATGGGTTTTAGGGTTTTTGCCATGATGTCATTGTGGCAATTCACCTTGCCTGACTTTGGGGATTGCCAACAACTTTCCAAGTTGTGCCCCAAGGTTATTTGAGTGACAAGTTGTTAATAGGTCAGTGGTTTCGAAGGTGAAGTGAAGGTACTGTCTATGTGCTGGTTCCTTTAAAAAATCAGATGTCATATTTGGCCTATATTTTATTTTAGATTGCACATATATTATATAGTTGTAGAAGATTATGATTTTAAAGACAAGAATGCCAAAGGAGGAATTTTTTTATAAAAAATCAGATTTCACATTTACTGATTTGGCCTTTTTCTTTTAGTGGCCTTGACCTTAGCCTTTTGCCCCCCTTTTTTCTCAACCTATCTGCCTTAGGCTTTTGTTAAGATGGGTCTAAACTCACGACCTTTTTGGGGGCTGGGGAGGGGAAGAAGCTAATCGCTAAGCCACTTTATTACAAGTGTAATAATAACATCCACTTTGCTAACATATTTTCCTCCACCTTCGAACATCTAGAAATGTTCGGTTAACAGCCCCTGTTTTGGTGGAGGGCATGTTTACCCTACCTATACATGTGTGGTAGGTGTGAGTGGCAGAGTAACCCAGGACTCAATCTTCACATGCAGGAAGAATCTAAGTACAGACGATGCATCTATCTCATAAGGATCCAAAATGACATTCTTAGATTGATGATACACTGAACGAAAGGAGAGAAATTTTGAACTAAAATGAAGAAGACTCGTTACTAACTGTACATATCACTGTTACTCAGGCCACACAGGGACTAGTGGCATGGGGCAGCAGACTTTACCTTCACTTCAGTGCACATGCCTATTCATGTCGTCATGCTAACGTATCTGCCAATGTTTGCTGTTGGGTCAGCTTTTCGGCAGCCAATAATGGAAGTGTCATAACTTTTTCTCTCATTCCAATTGCCCATCATATTCAATTCCAACCCGTCTGAATTCTAAGGCATGATCAGCCGCCCAGTTGCAATTGATTCCACCCTCTTGAGAATTTCACCTTGCAACTTGCAAGCCCATAATTCCCAAGACCCATTTTGCAGGTCAAATGTTCTAGACCTGGTCTTTCCTCACAGACTTTACCAATACCTGACATATTATATTTCTAAAACAAAGACTACATGATGCATAGGATCAAATTCAAAAGGACCAAATTGAACTCAGTGATGGCTCATTGGTATATACCAAGGGTGGCAGACCCTGGTTTTTTGCAATCGGGTTATTTAAGGTTTTAATATAAAACCCAATTGTCTGAGATTGCACAAAATCGGGTTTCATTTTGAAAATCGGGTTTTAATAGGGTGTGGACTGCGAAAGAGCGCAACCCACTCCGTGTTCAGACCTCTGAACTTCAGAGGTGGGCAATTGGCAGTTTGGCTTGCACTCAAGTGATCATGTCCGACATCGGTGTGAAGGAGGAGGTCATCATCATTGACATCAAAAGTGAAGTGATCATGTCCAACATCGGTGTGAAAGAGGAGGTCATCATCATTGACATCAAAAGTGACATCGCTGACGACAGCAATATCAACGTTGCTCCTAGGGGCGGCGCAGGCAGCGATCCATTAGACGGCAATGGCAATGACGATGCTGCTGTAGGAGGGTGTTAACGCGGTCGGCAACATCTACGGCAACTCCGACAAGCAATGACTATACCAGTGAGAGTGATTCCAATCATGCCGGCCTCAATTAATGTTACCCGGAATAAAACCATGGTTTTAATACAAATCGAGTTTTATTCATTTAAACCTTAAACCCGATTTGTCGGGCGGAAAAAATTGGGTTTTTACCACCCTTGGTATATACCCTGGACCTCAAAACAGGTTCTGGGTTTCAAACCAGTGTTTTTCTCTGTGGCGAATTATCACCAGATTTCTATTTTTCTAAACCCTGCTACAATTACAAAGAGAAAAAGAGCAGTTTTTCATTTTAAATCGCCTGAAAGATACAGAAACTTGTTTTATTGGGGAGGTTGTCGGGACTTTTATGTCTACTGGCTGCAGTTTTAAGAGTTCCGACATAAAAGTCCCGACAACCTCGCCACCATGTCTGCATCGACTCAAACCCAATAAGTGTGCAGGTGAAAGTTGTGCTGATCCCTAGATAGATTGATGGCTAGCTTGCAAAAGGTTTGTGGGCCCAATTCATCATAGTTATAGGGATCATGTGTCTTCATCCTACACATAACCACCTAGCTGTAATAGGCCTTGCCAAGTAAAGTAGTTGCCCACACTTGTTCATCGTTTAGCAAAGAATATGGTGCCTCTTTTTGGGTTAAGATGGGTAGAAAGTGTTGGTTAGAAAGACCCGTTTGGTTGGGGGTTGATTTGGGCTAGTTTTAAGAAACTTATAGCAACGGGAGCAAGGCAATGTACAAAGGGGTGAACCTCACAATCACAATATTAGCTCAACAAGAGGCAAGGCAATGGGCTAAAACTAAAATGTGTGTAGTAGGGCACATTGCAACATGGTTGCAACATTTCTAACATGAATACTAGGGGAACTTATTTGCATTTTTTGCCAAATGACATGCAAAAATATAAAGTGCAACTTATTGAAAAGAATTAGAATTTATAATTTAGTTAAATCTAAATAAGGTTTTTAGAATTGGATTATGATAATATACTTAGCAAATATATAAAGTTTACTAGAATATTTTGAAATTTTATGAATTGTAAGATACCCAAAAATACCCTGTACTTCACGTGTTCTATAGAATGTATTAAGAACAATTTCCCTATCATGTATAAGAAAAAACATAAGGGCATCACTAAGGATGGAGGAGAGGGCCAAGTAGACACTTACCCCAACACAAGAAAATGATTAGGAAAAAGCTTGTATATCCGTTGTTTCAATAATCCCAAGTAGACATTAAATATGGTTGTTAAGTAAGAAGACACACTAAACACCAAAAAAAATGCCGACTATGGTCTGCCTATTTTTGGGCAGAAATATTCTTCAAAAAATCAAATCAACAATGTGAAAACAATTTTAAAAATAGAAAGGTCACAGTTTGCTTGAGAGGCCAGAAAATATTGTCCTGCAACAATTTTTGGAATAAAATACCATATAAAGCAATGTTAGGTGTATGATAGTAAAAATTTTAATATACAATCTTGTAACATGGACTAAACACATCACAAAAATGTTAAAATATTTTCATGCACATAAATATAATTAATATTTTGATAAGCACTAAATACTATCTCACAGAGGAAATACCTTTTACATATATATATTTGAAATATAATACAACCATCTTTTTATTTTAAAAAATTATAATTTAATATGTATACACAATATGCATCTTTTGACTACTTTATTGGCCCAATTACATATGTTGATAAACCCCTACAATGATAAGAATGTGCTAAAATTTTACATTTTTTTTGTCCACATGACAAAATACCTTGATTTTTATGTGAATGGGGGAATCAACTCCTAATGTATTTAATATCATCTATTTTAGTGCCCTATATGTTTTTAAGTTTGAAATTAATCCTCTTAAAATCATAGTCATACGGTTTATAAAGAGATCCCATACTTTTCAAGTATGGGATAAAATATGACTTTTTTCATAAAATATCAATAATTTTCATACATTTAAACTCGTACAATAATGACTCATGTAACATGGTTTTAATGTTTGAAGACTTTATAACACATAAAAAATTGTGCAATTCATATGTTTAAGTGAAAAGGAAAATGGAAATGTGTAATTTTGTTCCGACATTTGAAAATACTGAAAAACTGCAGTACTTGTAAGAAAACTATCCACTCAAACAAACCATGACCCAGAAAAAAACAATGGTTGTGATGCAAGAAGTTTGTATCAGCTTATTTCCGTCATTGCTATTAGTTTCCATGGTTTCACTATCATCTAAAAAGTAGATGAAAAAAACTAAATAGCTACAATCTTCTATATTATTTTAAAAACACATTTACTTGCAACAACACAGTCAAAGGTTCCTCAGCCACTAGGGTAGGTCATTGATCCGTAGTCGGTACAGAATTGCGATATTAGTATTGACTGATGATAATTAGTATCGACAAATGCTTCTCAAACTTTGGAGAACTCCACCACATGATGTGACCAGTCAACACACGGCCCCACTGGACATCATGATTTTGGATTCCTCTCAGCTCCGTGCAAATTGGGGGACCACATTAGTTTTATTAGTATAGGATTGATAATGTTAATAATACTATACACACACACACACCCTAACTTAAGGGACTTGATGCAACGTCTGCCGCAGGCATGCAGAATGCGTGTAGCGTCTTCCGTCACATGGCTCCGAGTCCAGGGGTAAGAGGCGATCGACCTCTGGTACCTATATAAACAGATGGGATAGAGCTAGGAGTACCATTCATCTCAAGCATTCCCACCTCATCTACTCCTCCAGCTTTCTTTCAATACCATCAGCAGCCCACCATACTCATCCGATCAATTTCAGTCTCGTTCAAATCATCATGGCTTCGCAGAAGATGGCGCTTCTAGCTGTGGCTGCAGGGTTTCTCTGCATGTCGGCATTACTCAACGGAGCTGAAGCACAGGTGAGTGCCAGCCAGCAACAACAGTTGGAAATTCATACGAGTGTTCATAGTTAATGAGCTAGCTAGATGGCCATATCTAAATATAATTCCTTCTGGTACGCCTTGGATGTCTGATTTGCGCTTGTTCCACGAAGTCGTGATTGTCCAATGCTCTTGATTATCACTGTTCCGCAGCTCCTGCTTATAACCATTCCTTCCGTTACCGCCTAAACCTTGAGAAACGTGATTCTTCATCGGTGATGTTCATGATCTCCGGTTCTCTTCATCTCTTGTAGTGCACTGGATTGTTGATATATATATCTATTCCGGGTGGATTCGACTTGTGTCATGTGTAGTACGTGTTGTAATGGGGGCGTCTTGTTGGACACTTGAATGCATCCAACTCGATTTGGATGCGGCAATTTCACCCCAGTACGTAGCCATAGACTGCATATAGTGCGCGAATGAACATGCCTCATGAAATATGCATCGTCTTCTTTTTGTTTCATTCTTGATGCATGTAACGCAGCTCCACTAGTTTCCGCAGGTCGAAGATACAGATCATGACTACTAATTCGTGGGATGGGTATGTTGATGTGGCATTCATCACCAGTGTGGCGGTTTCACAGCGTCTTGCTAAGGACTATTCTCAGTCACGGGAAGCCTCGTATCCGCCAACTGCGCAAACGACGACGGAGTTGCGGTCTACGCAACTTTAAATCTCAATCCCTTTCTAAGCAACAACAACGGGATCTTGGTGGAGGGAAGCGACTACATTGCGTCGTGTACGTCAGCAGGATATCGCCTATCTGGATCGTCGTTCTACATTTATGCTAGTTGCGGAAATGGGAATGGCAATGATGTTACCGCGTCTTCCGACATAAATAACAACGTCTCCAACGACAACGGGTCGCTGGTCTGGAACAGTTGTTAAAATTGCTTGCTGCCCGACGAGGATGTTGCAGTCGGTGGCAAGCAAGAAGTTGGTCGTCAGTCGTTGATCAAGGGACCTTTTTCTAGTCTTATTTGTTTCCTTCCAGGAGGGAAATAATATTGCCGGTAGTAGAATGCGGGTATGCATGCCTGTGTGTCATTAACATGCATTATTATGCTCGTGCATTCGTACATAGTGGCTGTAGATTGCTGGTGTGGAAGGTTCTTTCTGAATAAATTAGAGGCAGCTGGCTGGCCTTGACCCAAAGTTTGCAATATTTAATATATTTGCACTCCATGATTTCTATACCAAATGGAATTTATAGATACATGTGTTTCCTCATTTTGTACATGGCTTTGTATGAGCAAGTTTAATTTAAGCTCTGAGACTGATCAACTGGCCATGTCGGAAAGCTCTTAGTTAGCCCTCTTAGAAATCCCTCTTTGAACTAATGTCAAAGGAGTGTACCTGTTGCAAGTTCTATTAAAGAAGTCGACACATGATCTTACTCCAAATTATCTTTTGATGTAGGATTTTAGTACCAAGAAATATTTTGACAATAGGTTTTTGTTTTGGTAACTCTGGCCACAGGTTTACCCCTAAGCACCAGGGTAGCTTACTGTGCTCACAGAGCACATTGAGGAGAACGGGTCCAGTTGGTATTTGAGCTCCCAACAGCCAACTTCGCACCTAAACCCTCATACACTAGGGTAACTCGCTGCTCCAGAGTCACTGCAGAATTGTGATAGTAGTATTGACAAATCACGATCATGATGATGAGTAATGAAATTTTGTTTTCAAAGTTTTGAGAATTCCACCTAAGGATGCCATTACATGGCCTCACTCATGATTTTGGGTTCCTTGAATTAACTCCAAGGTCCAAAATTGGAGCAGTGAAGTTTTGCCCTCTTTATTGGATGAGTCAAATACTCTTCATCTAGTAAACTGTTCTGTTATGAGTTTTTTTATTGGAGACATATATAATATTTAGTAAGGTTTTTTTCTTGGGGCAGGGGGGTCGGTGGGGAGGTTCTAATGAGGTTGTTATATCTTGACATCTTGTCCTTGTTTCAGGAATGTCTATGCTTCTTACATCATGGATACATTGAGGAAGGAGACTTCAGAATACAACAAGCTTTTTGAGGAAGGTCGGTACAAGCCTTTTGTGTACCTTTTGATTTCTGAGCTACTGGATCATGGGTTCCTGCAACTCTCAGCAGATATTGGTTCATCATTCGCTAGTTTTTTTCTCTGCTTACCCCTTGCGTGTATTATGTACACTAGCAGATTCTTCCGAACCCGAAGCTAAAGCTGAAAGCATATTGTAGGTCTAGCGGGCCAAAGCAATATTGAAGCTTTTTTGTCCCGCTGGATATTGCAGAAAAATGCCGTCCTAGTTATCGGAATGAAAGGAGAGAAATTGTGCATTTGAAGTCATGGCTGTCGTCAGTGTACAAGTTCCAGTCAAGTTTGACGGCAGACAATCCCACCAGTCCAAGAATGAAGTATTTTTGAGGAGTTGATTAAGGGTTGTACTACGCATGTTGAGTAAGCGCCCTACTTCCCAGGTTCCAAGCTTTCCAGATTTCATTTACAGTCAGACCTTCGAACAGTCATTCTGTATCCAAGCAGATCCACACCAAATACTTTACTAACTCCAAATACATGTTGCAAGACAGAACTAATTTCTCTGTCTCGTACCATTCCACCGCTGCTCCCCCCATCCCCGGCCCCCAAGGTCATCTGAAAGGACCGCCACACTCATAAATCGACTCTGAGAAAAAAATGGCCAGCTGATCACTACTTCATTAGAAATTATCTTTAAATAGTGAAGGTAATTTTTAAACACTCCTACTTACTGCTGATAAATTGACTTTATTGACTAATCACAATAATATTTCTAAACCCAAAATTGAAATTTAATTATTCTATCCTGGAAACAAATCAGAGATGATAATTACCATTAAGCAACAAAAGGCCATTAAAAAAAAACCTCATGATCAAAAACAAACAAAAAGAAAACAGCACAACCAAAAACGAGAAAAAAAGACCATCGTCACAAGCAGGACTAGCAACAAGAGGCGCCTGAAGAGCTTGATGGCTATGACATAATGAACTCAAGAAGCTTCGCACAACATGGCCACAACCCATAATAGGATAGGGCATTTGCTGGAATGGAACCACTGCACCCACGTATTCACATGACAATGCTTCCTAACTTCCAAGGGGTTAGGGGTCATGGAACTTTTGGACACCCATGATGGTTGATTGTTAAGCCCTAAGCTAAACTAGATCTATGCTTTTGAAATAAATTGAACATTAAAGCCCAGATTTCTCCTCTTGGAAAATTGTGGTTGAGATTTTGCCTGCATTGGTGATTCCACCATGTTCTTGGTGTGTTCCCACCAATTTCCCAATGGTTTTCACTTCTATTCTCACTGTGTTCTTCAAGCTCCCATGTGTTTCTCAAGTTCCCATTAGCACTGCACTTTATCCCATATCTTTTTGCACAAAATTCTACCCTTTGACCTATTTAGCTAAATGAAAAAGAAAGATCCATCATATTTTATTTTGGGAGTGTGCATGGTGTCTATTTCTTTTGGGGTTGGGGGAATCAAAGAGGCCCATCACCAAAAGGAAAAAATCAATTTAGAATCACCCCACTGTGGCTTGGAATTGTAGGTTAATGTTTTTTTGTGTGAATAGTGGACTGCATCTATGTGCCATAAAACAAACCCTTTTTTGTCTTTTGCTTGTCACTAGACCTTGATATGATTTGTGCAAAGGAGGCTAACAATCACACAAATTAAGTTGGGGTGAAAGTTTTTGTTGTTTTCTATGTGTGGATGCAAGTGTTTCTGATGATGGAGTGTGATTTGTTGGGAGGGAATAAGTAGTTAATGTTCACAAGAATTAAGCACCAAATTCTAAAATTGTATGGTGTGTTGTGTTGAAGGTTGGAGAATTGCTATAGTTCAAAGCTTTTGTTGAAGGGATGAATGCCCACTATGTTAGAATTTCGTGACTTAATGAACTTCGTGAAATGTGTTTCCACTAGTAGATGAAGGGAGTTTACAATAAGAGTCTGTATGTCATTCAATTCAAAGGGGATGACAAGCTCTATGGGATTCAAAAGTTGACTTGGGCATGTTTCTATGCATCCATGTTTGTTGATCAAGTATCCAAATAGTGGTAGGTTCAAACAAATGTTCATGATCTAGGTTGGTTTCTTTCATTTGGGACTTTCTAAGGATGCAAGTTCATTTCTTGTTGCGTTATCTATATTTCAATGAAACATGCTAATGAAAAAGTTATGATAGCCAAAAGAGAAGGGTTTAACATGTTTTAATCTGAATTGAATGCCATTTAATTAGTGTGAGTATCATTAGTTTTACTCCTAGATTTAAGGTAAACAATTTGAGGGTATATGTATTAGAAATGATGTGCAAGTAGCACATATTTATAAAAAAAAATTTAATTGCACGGCCTTTGATGAACAATGTGCATGTTATAACAACCCTTGTTTTTTGGTTACATTGCAACTAGGGTAAACACAAGCTACATTGGCTCAAAAGCGGCAAGAGTTTTAGTTTTAAAATTCCATATAAATGGAAAAATTAACATTAAAATGAAATGAAACATTAAAAACCAATGTTGAGTGGGCCTTATGTGGTGATTAATCAATTAAAAAATTCCATATGAAAGGATGCCCATTTAGAAAACTTTTTATTTTACATCTTAGGACAAAAAAATATCAATCAAATAAAAAATGACCAAGATTGGGATTTTTGAAAATAAGGCCCAAATTTAATCATTCAAAACTCCATAATTGTTTGTTGGTTAAAGCTTTTTTTGCAATTTTTTTAATCCATATTTGTTTTTTGATCGTGTATTTGCATATTATTGAGTTCATATAAAAAATAATGAGATGAAATCGGAACAAAAAAAATGCATTTGAATGCTATGCATTACACTAAATTGGGTCTTAATTCATTTTGGGTTTCACTAAATTTTAAATGAATTTAAACATTTTTACCATGGTGAAACTAGTCAACCCCCTAATGAACAAGGACCAATTACTACGAACAATGAATTGGTTCACCACAACCTAATGAAATACAAATTTATCAAACCATTTCACATGCTAATTAATTAATTAAATAACATGGAAATCAATTAAATTTAAATTATTTAATATCTAACGTAATATTTAGTATTATTAATAATTTCATGATTTTCAATTATTGACACCTGTCACTACTTATGCTAGGTTAAAAACCTAACCTAAATACATAAGCCATGTAATCAACTTAAATAAACACTTATCTAAAGAAATTACATAGGAAAATATTGGGTCAACTTACCATTATTGACTTCAAACACACCATTTATGAAGTTTGATCCCTTGACCTTTAAGATGGAAACAAACACCCCTACCATTAAGCCAACACATATGTTATGATAATGTGTTACATTGCATTCCACCTAATCCATAAATATTTTTGTCAAATTGTTGATTTTATAATGCATTCGTGGCATTTGAATAGAGTACACTTTATAGAAAGTCCATAAATAAACAAAAAGTGAACCACCATAACTTGCATCTACCTACTAAACTAACAATAGATTTCTCAATATTGAATTATAACCCATTAACCTAAAATTTAACCAAACCTATTATGGTTTGAAAAAAGAATGTGGAATTAATTTCATGAATTTTCTATGTGCTTAATTATACATGTTACTTGATAACTTAAAAGGCCACATAGGAAGTTAACTCATGTTAATGAACACAGATCAAGTAGTAAGTATTATGCAACATGGGGTATGCCTTATGAACAAACAAAAGTTCTTATATGTTTATTGGGCCTTACCCCCATAGGGGATAGGGATTATCGCATTAAGAAAAGATTTCCAAATTTTTTTTTAAGTTACACAACAATACATTTTGGGTTTTACAACCAATTATTGCATCAACTATTACCTTTTTTTATTATTATAATTGTAATTATAAGTTCATATTAATGATTGTGTAATTGTAAAAGGAATTATGGTGCCACATGACATTATGGTTTTGCAATTGTAATTGATATCATGACTTGATGTTTTCTACACAAATATCAAATTTTTGAAAATGTATTTTTAATGTATTTTTATCATCCAAAATGAGGTAATAAGGTTGAATTGCTAGAAAATGAACCAAGAACCATGTCAAATCATGTCCATTTTTTGCAATCATTACTCCATAAGAATGTGTAGTACCATTTTAATGACAAATAAATCATGGGATGTTGTGCTTAATGAAAAATATGGATGTTGAGAATTCTAAATTGAATTAATACATGTTTTGATAATGAGTTTCAGATTGAATTTAGGACTTGCAAAGTTGAGTAGGTGTAGCTTCAAATAATTAAACATTCACAAAAGGTTGTTTAATTTTCAAATTACAAATTATTTAATCACCAATTTTTTTGTACTAATTGGGGACTATAAAAAACATTTTACAAACACTCAAAAGTCAATAAATGTACAACACCCAAGGTCCTTTGCTTAGCATTGTGGTTTTTTTTCCACCACCTATTGTCATTCTATTAGTAATCTTCACTATTTTTTCAATACTAATTATGATTCCTACAATTTTATCCAACACCCAAGGTCCTTTACTTAGCATGTGGTTTCTTTTCCACCACCTAATGTCATTCCATCAATAATTTTCACTCCTTTTCCAATATTGATTATGCTTCTTAGAAGTGTATCCAACACCCAAGGTCCTTTGCTTAACATTATGGCTCCTTTTGCATCACCTAGTGTCATTGTATTAATATTCTTCTTCTTTTCTAGTACAAGTTGTGCTTCTTAAAATCTACCCAACACTCAAGGTCCTTTTCTTAGCATTGTGGCTTCTTAACCATGTCATATCATTAGTGGTTTGAACTCTTTTTTCAATGTTTAATATGTTTCCTACAAGTTAAACCAACACCTCAAATCCTAAGATTTTTCACAAAGTTTGTTGTAAAATATTTTGATTCTATGCAAAAGAATTTTCCATAGATGTGATTCTTTAACCTATCATTCCTAAATTAGACATGTCTTGAAACTAGACAAGTTGTGGTGTTTGTTTAAATGCAAGTTATATTTGTAACATGGATAGAAAAATGATATTTGCAAAAGGGCTTGGTAGGACACTAATAGTGTGGCTATGAATGTCAAATTCATCAATTTGAACAATGGGCCTAACGCTCCAAATTTGGAAGGAAGTCTAATCACTCCACATATGGATGGACTAGATTTAGGTCCAATAGATGATGAAGTTCAAACAAAACAACTAAAAAGAGAAAAAATGCAGAATTATAAAAGGGCATCACAAGCACAATTAGCTATAGCAAATGAACTAGGTTTGAGCAAGAAGTGGTTTTGAAGGTCCTTTGTGTGTGTTTTTCAAATCATACATTGTTGTAAATGTTCTTCATTTATATTGCAAGTTGTTTTGAATAAACCTTATTATTCCTTTATAATAGAAAACTAAATTAGATCTTCCAAGGTACTTTCCAAATGTTTTATTGGTCTTTTTTTACTACTTGAGTGGTCCTTTGAACACCCCCTCTAATTGCTTTGAAGGTCCTTTATATAGGCCCTACATGTGAACCTACATATGTGTTTTATAGGTGAACAATTGTTGTAGGTCCTTTTCGTACATATTGTAAGAAAATTTATACCAACTACATTTGTTCCAAGAGTTAGGACCGTCCAAGTTGGGTCATGAACTTATTTGTGCACATGTTTTGATACAATCTTGGATTTTATTTAAATTCTTGTGCATAATTTAAAAATCCTACTAAATTTTGAAATGTCATTTAAAGTCCTTTGCATAATTTAACAATCATGTGTAGCTCCTAGATGTGATTTTGAATCATATGCAAAATTTAACTTAGTCTTACGTAACTCTTAGATGTGGTTTACAATCCTATGCATAATTTAACAATCTTGCATAACTCTTTGATGTGATTTAAAGTCTCGCATAATTTAGCAATCTTGCATAACTCTTGGATGTGATCCAAAGTCTTGCATAATTTAGTAGTCATGTGCATTATGGTTAATGTTAGGACTACAAAACATTCTAATAGTCCTTGGAAAATGTATGTCCTTGATTGACAACTCCTATGCAATGACATAGTCCTGTACAATTGGGTTGATTGGACAAGACTATAATTTGTTAATCCTAAGTTTAATTTATTTAATGGACTATGTACATGGGTTGATTCATGGATCATGGATTAAGATTATATAGATTCCTTTGTGATGAGGTTTTTCATGTCTAAATCAAGGGATCCTACAGTCATGGGCAATGAAAGTACATTGAGTTTTTACTTGTTGTAAAATCAAATGAATCCACTAGGTTTTTTAAAAGTTGAAATACACATTCAATTTGTTATTCAACATGTACGACTACACTTGAATTACATGTGAGGCATCTAATGTAGCTCCTAATTATTTTTGGTTTATTGAATTGTTTCATCAAATGGACTTTTCACCTATTTCAAAACAACTCCTGAAGATGTGAAAATAGGGCTCAAATCATTTGTCAATTTGAAGCTTTATTTTT
>Ga0116228_10003185_pt1 | contig 14373 bp, 9 predicted proteins | sample S1TSphfallax_2_FD_89694 | JGI IMG/M metagenome (GOLD analysis project Ga0116228, IMG submission 89694) | Host-associated microbial communities from peat moss isolated from Minnesota, USA - S1T2_Fc - Sphagnum fallax MG | ecosystem: Host-associated > Plants > Peat moss > Unclassified | place: USA... | reverse complement strand
TCTGAGACGGTACGAGATTTCAACAACAGGGAGGTCGTGGTCGTAAGGATTTGTAACAGTCACATCGCTCTTCAGTGTCACAGCTTTATGAGACACGTCCTTGATCTGTACCCACGTCAAGTCAGCGCTCGGCTTCTCCATGTGAGCGATCTTGTCCGCCACGAAGTCCTTCGCCTGGTCCATAAACGTGGCCATTCCGGATCAAATTCGAAGAAAATCCGGGGATTTCACGGAGCACCAGCACTGATCGAATCTCGATTCCGCAACCGTAACGAAAACCACGCACAGACAGACAGTTACAGAGGAAACGAGAAGCTTGAATGCAGAGCTAGTGTGTAAGCGTAGTATAGGTCGTGCATGTAGGACGAAGAGTCTAACGAAATGCAAAGAAGTGTTTCAAACGGGAAAGAACTGGAGAATGTGTTTGGTCGCTTGCCGGGATGATGCTATAACGACGGATTAATAGAAGTATATATATGAGAGTGGCGAGGTCGGTGTTGGTGGTAGGTAAAAACGCAGAGATACACACACAAGTTCGCTGGCTGGCACAGCGGGTTACACACACATGCGATATCTCACACACACACACACACACACACACAGGGAGGCAGAGAGAGGAGCACAAATGTCTGCTACAGAGAGGCGTTCGCCCTTGTCCAATTCTTGTGGAGCACTTGTGGGCACACTGGTTTTTCTCAGCGTCTGTAATAGTACTAAGGTACGATTGACGTACAATTGAACTTACAATAATTTATAATTGCCCCCAAGCTAACCCGACGCGTATGTGTAGATTTTGGGTGCACCCATGCAATGCAATCCAATCCAATCCAGTCATTTGATCGACACACTCAGATTTTACTACGTTATTTCTTCTCTATGTTCTTAGACCACGGTGGTTGGGCGTGGCGTGATGATATTTTTGTTGGTTTGAAGTCTACCCATCTACTTGTTGGGTTTTTTCTCAAAAATATGAATGTTGGGTAACTGATTTAATCCTGCCTTTATATCATTTTAATTTTTTTGGGTTATCACTTGCCTTTTTGTATGAAATGTAAAAAACAATTCATATGCTTAATTTTTTTAATAATAATTTTTTTTTTGGGTAACCATATAAATAATTTGCTTCAATTCTGTTAATTTTTGTTAAAATGAGATTCCTAAAAAAATATTTTGAAAGATTATGCAAGAATTGATTAAAATAAAACACATGAAAATTTTAAGATAAATTAAAAATTTAATATAAAATTCGTTTTTGAAATATAAATGTTTTAAATTAATTTGATGTTATTTTTAAAACTTCAATAAGGCTTTGATGAAGATTTATGAACCTACATAATTGCAAATAAAGAATGAAAGAAGTTGTGGCTACATAGCCTTGAGTTTTTTTTAAAAATTAAGGAAAGAAAAAAATATGTAACCCAAAAACATTTGGGATCTTGTCAACAAAGAAAGGAGATATTTTTGAAGTTTGGAAGGCTCATTGGAATATGGTGTACACTACAAAAATAAAAGGCTAGGAATACTTGTTGCAACTACCATACATTTTTGTTTTAGATCTTGTTGCCAAGTTGAAGATCTAAAACAAAAAAACCTTCATGTATGTTTCAATGTTGTGCATGTAAGTGTAAATAGCCATATATATGGTAGGTAAATGATGTATAAATGTAAATAATTTATATTTATAAGTCGTATAAAACATTCCTTATATATTTACACATGCTTGTCCGATAAGTAGATTATTTTTTATACATTTATATGTTCACATGTATATTTTTTTCGTGATATAAATGTTGTGTATATGGGAGTAAGGTTTTTCCTTGATTTAGGGTTAGGGTTTTAGATGTTTAGTGTTGAAGTGTTGAGGCATTTTGTTTGTAATGGGTTAGGGGCCCAAATGTTTTGTAAATAGGAATCCAATCAACAAAGGTGGCATTGTCATGATTTCAGTAGTGAGCCTAAGGTGAGCAAATCATGACCTCTTCACCTTGCTCATATATTTGGAATTTAAAATTTCATGTTTTGTGTGATTCATGCATTCACTCCCTCCCCCCCTTATTGCTTGTTCATCCCGTCATCTATTTGGAGAAGAAAGTTATTCAAAGGATGTCCGTTTCGTGTGTTTTGTCTCTTTGCTCCCCTTTTGTTCTTGTTTATTTGTAAGGATGAGAGGTAGGAACATATTGTTGAAGCATGATGAGTACCATCACCTATCCATCTCAATGTTAACTTTATGTGAACAAAATTTTCATGAAATCACCCCCTTGTCTTTTTGTCGATTTTGGATTTGGTTGATTGTCATGACTTTTATGTGTGCCTAATTGCAATTACTCAAGTCTATTTGGAGTTCTTTGTGCTTGAGGGGCCCTATATTTTGTGTTTTAGGTGCTTCATCTTTTTGCCACCCTTTTGTTTTTGTTTGTTTGTAGGGGTAGGAGTTCATTGTTGAACCAAATGGAACACCATTGCTTGTTGAACTCAACGCCAACTTCAAGTGAACAAAATGTTCATGGAGTCACCCCCCCTCCCCCCCTCCCTTGCCTTTTCATCACTTATGTTTGGCTGATTGGTATTGCTCTTATGTGTGCCTAATCACCATCACTCAAATCTAATTGGAGTTTTTTGTGTTTCAGGGGCCATGTCATGTTTTTTGTGCTTCATTTCGTTGCTCCATTTTTGTTCTTGTTTCTTTGCAAGGGCAAGAGCCAACTGCTCGTTGGCTGAAGCAAAAAAACACCATTGCCAACACCTACAAGCTCAATGCTTGCTTCAAGACAACAAGACATTCATGGGATATTCACATCGCCCCCCCCCCCTCCCCCCCCTTGGCCCACACGCGCATGGTCACCTTGCTTGATTCTTTGTTACTTATGTATGGTTGATCAACATCACTCATATGTTTGGAGTTCTGAGTGCATTCACTCCCAACCCCATCTTGGTGCTTAATTGTTTATTTTCAAATTGTAAATGCCTCTTCGACATCATTATGTGCCACATCTTCTTGTTCCCCTTTTTTTTGTTGTTTGTTTATAAGGGTAGGAGGTGGGAACTCAGGTAGGAACACCATTGCCCAAGCTAGTTTGTTTTCGACTTCAAATGAAAAAAATGTTCACATTTAGTACCCCCTTGTTGCCTTGCACCCTTTCTCTTCTATTCTTGTGCATGTGTTGTGTGTAAAATGTGCATTAAAATTGTCTTGCTTCCCTTTTTCTTTCATTTGTGTAAGGGTTGGGAGCACTAGTAGTTGTGCCCCCCATTAGTAGTAGAAATTTTATCAAGAAATCTCCAACAATAGTAGCTTTAGCACACAAACTTTTTAACAACAACAAAAATTTCAAGTTTTTATGAGTAGTAGATAGAAGCTCTAACACATTCAACATGCAGAAACATCATTAGACAAAAATTCTAACCAATCCAAATGAGTTCTCTTATTTTTTACCTTAAACTTGCACTGTCGCAACTCCACTTTTGGAAGAGTGTGAGGATGACACTCACACTCCTGAAACGGGGACTTGGGAGTCCTCCAAGATTCTCGAAACTTCAGAGTTCGATTGTAGGGGTCAAAACACCTCGCCTTTAGGTGTTTTTCATGTCACTGGAAAACTATCGAAGTTTAAATGTCGAAATGGCCTTGCATGAGCCGTTTGGACATCTGTTGCACAAGTTATGGCAAAAAGAAGGGCTAGGAATCAAAGTGGCAGTTTGACTCCCGACCACTAAAAGTCGGGAAACGACCCGACCCCGGTGTGTGCAAGTGGAGTACGACACACTATTAGAAAGCTCTCAAAGAGAGCTACAAGTTTGTTTCAAACTTCATCCCAATCGAAGGTCTGAGCAAGGAGGTATGAGTTCACAAAGTTTTGGGAGTCCAAACTGGGACAGTTTCAAGACTCCTCCTTGGGAGTCCCGGGACAAAAAATCATTAGGATGTAGGTGCCGCGGAGTAACGCAAAGAATACTATATGGGGGAAAGTGGTGGCTTCCCCCGAATCCGGGCCGTGGTGAGTCTTGTGAGTCCAGGGTTGTTCGTGGCTTGTCCTAGCACCAAGGGTGCTCTAGAATGTGAACTAACCAACTTGTTAGTTGGTTTTGATGCAAGTTTGAGTAAGTAACTAAAGCTTGTCACTCTTCCTAGTCCCATCCCGGAGCTTCAGCACGCCCCTCTACCCCTTTTAGTGCTGAGAGCTGGGAGCGTGCCTTCAAATCCCCACAATTTTGTTGTTTTAGAAACCAAGGCCCATCTTGGGTCTAACTTAGGACTTGGGAGTGCGTCATGCACACTTATATTTTCATTTAGGACAAATTAAAATTAAAATTAAAATTTTTAATGTTTATTTTGCAATGATTAAGTTTAAGTAATGGCAATAGATTAAGAACTTAACGCAAAATTGGATGCCTCAACCCCATTGCCAAATGATGCAAATTTTTTCCATGTGGTGCAAGTTAGCCTATGTATTTCCCCTCATGTTGTCCTTCCTACTTTAATTGAAAAGAAAACAAAAAGGGAAAAAAAGGTAATTTCATAGGACAAGTCTTTGGGACAAGTTTTATGAAACAACATGTTGAAGTTGAACATTCCAAAGCATATGTTGTTGAAATTTTTTCCATTGAAGACATGGGGGGTTCACAATCCATGAATGATGAAGGTACTAGGTATATGTAGCCAACCAAGAAATGCCCAAAAATGGCACTAGGTGTAATTTCATCTTTCTTTGGAGGCAAAACCCTTTAAAAAAAACAAGATGAGGCACATAAATTGTTTATGGAGGACTTGGCGTTGTGCCATGCTAAAGGATATTTTTCCTTGAACACTTGTGAAAATGTGTAGATGTGTAGATTGGTTTTGAGGCTTGATCCAAAGTTGGTGTTTCCTCTTCGAAAAACATTGTCAAAAGATATTCTTTTAGCCATGTGTTAAATGTGGTTAAATGTTTGTGTGAAACCTCTCCTTGATGCAACACCTATGCCACAACTACATTTGATCTATGGATGAGTAGAGCAACAAAACATTTTTGTTCTTGTCATCAACTTTTGTCTATTAATTAGAAGCTTTAGCATGTCACAATAGGACTTTTTGAAGCCAATGACACTATTGGTGCAAATTAGCAAAACAATTGAAAGTTTTGTTGAAAAAATTTGGTTTCACATTGAAGATTTTGTGTTATGTTAAGGATGAAGGAACCAACTTGGGTGCCATGACCACATCCTTAAAATCCGTTATATCATGTGAGGTATTGAACTTGCCTACTCCATTTGATGGGGCATGTTTTGGGCATGTAATGAACAAAGTAACTCAATATGGAAGATCACTAATGACAAGGTTTTTAAGGACTTGGGAATGACTAACATCAACTATGTGCAAACATCACTTCAAGCTTTCATGACATGGCCCAAAAACTCTAGTACATTGAAAATCTTGATCTTAACATTGCTTACATTCATAACTCTAGTGAAGACACAATTTGCAACCAAAGTTGAGCAATGTTTAACTTATCGAACTATTATCATCATGTGTTACAATTGCCAAACAAAAACTTTAGCCAACTGGATTCCTTCTAAACAAACTTGGATAATTGTTAAAGCAATTTGTGATGCATTGTTTCTTATTATGTTTGCATGTGTGTTTAAGCAACATTGTGGATATTTGTTATTATTAAATGCTCTTGCCATAGCTATCAAGTTGTATGTCCAACTTTCTAAAGATATGTTAAACTTGTTTTTTTTGGATTTCATGGATTTTTTCAAATTGTTTAAAGCACACAATATGTTTATTAGTTTCATGTTAGATCCTTGGTTTAAAAACTTGAATTTGGTGGGGGATTATGTTGATCATCTTTTAGCAATTGAATAGCATTTGACACTTAATTTTTGCTCTTGACTTTCAAGACTTTGTACTAAAAATTATATGGGCAATTGAATGTATCTTCAAGTGGTGTGCAACATGTTGTGCAACATGTACTAATGTTGTTTTTAGAGGGGGAGTATCTAAGGAGGAGATTTGTTTGGAACAAGTAAGTGTTCTTTTGATAATTTGAAACCCATTATGATAACATTCACTATTACAAAAACAAGTTTTTTAAGTTGTTCAAAATGACTAACTAGTTCACATTGATTAAAAGGCATGTCCTTTTTTATTAAAGGCATCTTCATCTAACTATTGTATTATGCGACACAAAGGGTCTTTAGATTTTCTAGATTATGAAATGTGGGCAATGACATATTTTGACTCCCCAACATTATGTTTATCACAAGAGAATGACACATGTAATGTGGAATAAAATATGCTTCAAGATTCTATACTCACACTTACATATTTCTTATACTCTTATCTGGGAAACATTATTAGTTTTTAAAAAAAATTCATTTGTGCACATTCTAGAATTGTATTTGAATTTCATGTGAAATTGGTGTATTTGTAATTTTTTTCATTACATGCTAGGATGTGATGCATACTTTGTCATGGGACTTTAATATACATACTAAGCAATGTGGCAATAGCCATTGTGAATTCATGCTTTTAATGGTATTTGTGCACAACCTTGCATCACATATAGTAACATTTTAAATTTAGGTGTGACAAAACATGTAGTGAATTGGCCGTATGTGTTGCCTTGGTGTACCACCATAAAAATATGTTGCCTTGGTATAACACCATTAACACCCCCAAGCCATCCATGACAATGAAGAAATATGAAGGCCACAAAAAAAAAACTAAAGGATTTGTAATGATGAAAAATGCAAATAGGAAGATGGGCTGAAATTATAAAATTAATGGGGGGATTTCAATTATAGGAAATGAATGGGCTATGAGGGTACCTAGTTATTTTAGGTACAACATGTCCATCTTGATTCAACCATTAGTCTTTTTGACCAACACTATCATTTTGTGGTCCAACTTGACTAGATGTCCACCGCACCAAAATGCGTTGTAATTCACTTTGGGTTTCATTAGATTTTGAATGAATTTGAATACTTTTACCATGTTGAAACTAATCAACCCCGTAGTGAACAGGGACTAGTTGCTATAGACAATGAATTGGTTCAAGTACTCAATGAAACAAGGTTACTTTAAAGTGAAATACAAATTTACCAAGCCATTTACTTGTTAGTTAATTAACTAGGTAACATGGAAATCAATTAAATTAAAATTATTTAATATATAATAGTATTGATAATTTCATGATTTTTCAACCTATGAATTATTGACATGTGTCACTACCTAAACTAGGTACATAGGCCACGTAATCAACTGAATAAACTACTTTAGGGAACTAAATAGGAGAATATTCGATCAACTTACCACTGTTGACCATGCACACACCATTTTTCAGGTTTGATCACTTGACTTTTAAAATGGAAGCAAACACCCTTACCATCAAACCACCCCATTTATTATGATTATGTGTTACATTACATTTTATTTATCATATACTTCATTTTAAATATTACAAAAACATTAACTTTGAAAATTCATATCTTATTGAGATTTTGTTCAAATGAAATGATTTGGGTTTTTTTTTAATTTTATTCAATAATGTACATAATTACATTTATTTCCTTTTGAAAATGTCAAATCATTTGAACAATTTTTTTTAAATATCATTATTTAATAACATTTCAATGGCCATTCTTTTGAAAAAAAAATGTTTAATAACTGGATAAGATTTTTGTTAATATAATAATATTACCTATGTTAGGCTACTTTCAATTGTTATAGGGCTACTTAATCTAAATTATTTCACCCTATATTATTTATAGTTATTTTTTGTTATTTCACCTTGGATTATTTTTAATTATTCTAACTTATTTTTGGATATTTTAGCCTATTTCAACTTAAGTTATTTTTTGCTATTGTAAATTATTTCATTTTAGGCTACTTGTAGCTATTATAAATTATTTTTGGTTATTCTAAACTATTTCATCTTGAATTATTTTCAATTATGTGAGGTTATTATTAATTATTTTGGGCTATTGAATGTTATTTCACCTTATGCTATTATTGACAATTCTAAATTATTGTAGGTTATTTCACCATAAGTTATTTTTTTTTATTGTAGATTATTTCACCCTATATTATTTTTGGCAATATTAAGCAATTGTAATATATGGCTATTGGTGGATTTAAAAAAAATAAATATTAGTGGTTTTTAATGGCTATTACATTAGTGGATATTGGTGGCTAGTTTATTAATGGTTATTGATGAATATTTTGTTAGTGGATATTAATATTATTAATGGATATTGATGGATATTTTGTTAGTGGATATTAGTGGTTATTAATGGTTATTATATTAATGGATATTGGTGGCTAGTTTATTAATGGCTATTGGTGGATATTCTATTGGTGGATATTGGTGGGTATTAATGGTTATTATATTAGTGGATATTGGTGGCTAGTTTATTTATGGCTATTGGTGGATATTAATGGCTATTGGTGGATATTAATGGCTATTATATTTGTGCATATTGGTGGCTAGTTTATTAATGGCTATTGGTGGATATTAATGGCTATTATATTTGTGCATATTGGTGGCTAGTTTATTAATGGCTATTGGTGGATATTAATGGCTATTATATTTGTGCATATTGGTGGTTAGTTTATTAATGGCTATTGGTGGATATTAATGGCTATTATATTTGTGCATATTGGTGGCTAGTTTATTAATGGCTATTGGTGGATATCAATGACTATTATATTTGTGCATATTGGTGGTTAGTTTATTAATGGCTATTGGTGGATATCAATGGCTATTATATTTGTGCATATTGGTGGCTAGTTTATTAATGGCTATTGGTGGATATTAATGGTTATTATATTTGTGCATATTGGTGGTTAATTTATTAATGGCTATTGGTGGATATTAATGGCTATTATATTAGTGCATATTGGTGGCTAGTGATGGCTATTATATTAATGGCTATTGATGGGTAATTTATTAATGGCTATTGATGGTTATTTTATTGTGAATATTAGTGGTTATTAATGGTTATTATATTAGTGGTTATTGGTGGTTATTTTATTGTTGGTTATTTTTTGTTATATTACAACTATTGGTGACTATTTAATTGTAAGTTATTGTTAGATATACTAGGTTATATCATAGGCTATTAGTAGTTATTGTATTGTAAATTATTTTAAATTATTTTTCATAAACTATTATTGACTATTATAGGTTATTTTACCTTAGGTCATTATATTTTATTTTAGATTATCTTGAGATAAAATAACTTATAATAACATAAAGTAGAATGACTTTGAATAACCTAAAATATAATTTAAAATAACATATATTAATTTAAAATAAAATAAACTAAGGTATAGCTTATAGTTAGTTGAATAAGTTTATTTAAAATAATTTAAAAGCTTATAATAACTTATAATAATGTAGGGTATAAGTTAAAATAACTAAAGTAGCCTAAAATAATATAAGGTATACCATAAAATAACATATATAAAACATTTAAAATAACATAGAAATAAACCTATTTACTACAACAAATTATAATAGTGAATTATGTCAATTAGTAATGAAACACGATGTTTACATAATGATATTACAATGAAATAACTTTAAACAGGGTGAAATCACAAAAATACAATGAACTTACTTCATTTTTAAAGTCCCATAATGATTTAGACTAATGAACTGCACCCCACTTTTGTAGTAGTGGTCCCAATTGGCACATAGTCAAATAGGTCATTCTAGTCAAGTTGATTGATCAAAGGTTACAAATGCCATTCATGTTATGTACAACCTCCAAAATGGTATGCACCAACAATTGGGCCTTGTTTGTGCGCACATACAAAACCACCATACACATAGAAATTAACCATATTATATAACAAAACACTAACTGGAAATTATAGTGCTTGTAATAAAGAAGCATGCACCTTCGACGCATATCATTCCAAAACTGAACACCTTTGAAATTCACAACTAGTGTCTAGATTGGGATCCCCATGGAGTTCTAGTTGAATATGTTAGTGTGGAGTTGGATTCTTTTAAAGTATTTTGAATACCTTTTCTACCAATTTGCAACCCGTTTTTTTGAATTTTAATCCAATTATTCAATTCAATTCAATTCAATTCAATTGGAAATCAATTCAAGTTCCATTGCAATGTTGTTCACATATCGATTTCATATAAAAATGAGTTAGTGTTTCCCATTTCAACAAAATTCAAATTTTTTTCTTATTCTACAAGAATAAATTTATCTTTTCCTTGTTTTTACAATACTTTTAATCTTGGTGCAAATTACACATTGCATCATATCATCATTACCCTTTGGTTGAAATTCATTTATATCAAGGTTATTTCAACATGTCATGTCATTGACATAATGAACATATGTTGTTTAATTAAGCTTCATGTCAATATTTTGACATTGCTCAAGAGATTGTCAACAAAGGAACAAAATTCAAATGTAAATGTAATAGGTGCAAATGGAATGTAAAAGGTGAAAATGCATGTGGAAACAACCATGATATAATTGTTTAAATATATACTATGCATGGTGCTCAATCTCCTTTCTATTTTTTTCCCTTCATAAATCATAAATTGTATAAATTTGTGTAATTATGTAAATATTATATGGGAGTTATATGCATAAAGGGCAAGAGAGAGAAAATGTGAAAGCACATTATGAGTTTGATAATGATCCAATGAAAAAGTGTTTCAAACACAAAACAAGGTTGTCCATAGAATAAGATATCATAAATATTTTTTTATCATGTAAATTGTGATTTTTTATGGAACATTTTCTATCATGAGTTTTCTATGTTTGGGTATGCACTTTTTTTTTTCTCCTTCATTATGGTTTACACTCACTCAAGGTGTTACACAACAAGTGATGTTCACCTTGTTATGTGCATTATGTGATAAATAAATGATTGAAAGAATTAATGGACCAAAATAAGAAAGATGTGTTCTTCTTCTCAATGTTTCTCTATATTCTTTTTTTTTGGGCTAGAAATTAGTTTGATGTGTTTTGATAATCTAATTAAATGTTATGCATCACATCATTATTGTATAACAAAAGCCATATGATATCAATCAATTTATGGTTAAAAAACATGTTTTGAATGACATGGGTATTCATCTTTTGAAATAGAGGGAGAAAATCAAAACTTTTAAAACTTTTATATTTGTCAAATTACTTGACCAAGATAAAGCAAAAGATTAAACAATTTAAAGATGCATAAATATAAAATAAATAAATAAATATTTTAAAAATATAATTGTGAAAAATGTTATTTTAAAAATCCACATTTGACATTTTCTTGTCTTTTTAAATCAATATTTTACAAAATTGAGGAAGGATTTATGAATTTTATAAGACATTATACATGCAAAATACCATTTGATCCTTATTAGTACAAGATGGTGTACATAATATGAATAAATAGACAAAAATAACTTTGTGCATGTATTGTGACAAAATCAATGTGTTATTAACAATTTATGGGGATAACTACATGTTTGACAACAATCCAATTTTTCCTATCATAAATATATAAAAAGACATGTGCATGAATTTTTTATTGATTAAAAATGATCTTCCTAAATATTCATGATTAATTAAATATGTGATCTTTTCATTAATGTTTTTAAAGGTTCATTAATTAAATATTGAATTTGAAACATCATTAATGATATGGGTAGATGACCAACATTATCTTCATTACAAATGACATTGCTTGATGATAAATTTTTATTTAAACTTATAATATAAGAATTATTAATTTTCTATTATATGAATTTAAAATGTCTTTGCAACTTATGGAAACACTTAAATTTATTATTGACATTGAAAAATAGGATAAAAGATGAAAATTTTGCCATTAAATAATCACAACTTGATGAGATCAAATGTTTTGTATATAAAATTTTAAAAACTCATTTGGAGGATGAATGAATTGTTGTGATAGAAGTTTTACAACATGGAAAAAATAAATCAAAGAGGGCAAGAAGAAAAGGGACGGAAAAAAAAAAAAAAAAAAAAAAAAAAATTTTTTTTATAAAAAAATAAAAAAAAAAATTTGGAGAAAAAAAAAATTATTGGAAAAAAAAGAAAAAAAAAAAAAAAAAAAAAAAAAAAAAAAAAAAAAAAAAAAATTATGTAAATGAACATGTTCAAATTTTGATTTTTGATTTTTGATTTCAAATTCTACATTATTCAAAGATTTAATATTTTGGTTAAATTAATTGCATGTTAACCATAAAATCACATCTCTCAACCTATTATCATTATGTGTCACTCCAAGGTTTTAGTCACCTTGAGATTATTTTGTGCATTTTGTTATTTAAGAGTGAATGATTCACATTCAAATGCATTGTGTTTCACCTTTTCATTCAACAATTACATTTTAAAACATAATGACCTATTATAAAGATATTATTTATGTTTTGAAAGATGAATTTTAAATTATAATTGGAGTTTTTGACATCATGATTGCAAATTGTCTTAGATGTCCTAAATTTTAACATGTTTTATATGAAGGAAACATGTATTGATTTAAACCATTAAACCACACTCTACATCCATACATTTCTTGATGGATTTGATATTGATTAATTTTCATAATGTTCATAATTCCAACAAGTAGTGACATTCAATTTAACATGATAGTAACTTTTGGTTTGTATCGAAAATAAAACTTACAAAAGAATTCATATGAAATTCCATTAGGATAATAATTTAGACTAAATTCTTGAATTTTATAATTATAAATATTAATATTTAAAATGTAACGATTATTTAAATCAAAATTAAGAGTATTATAATAAATTTACAATAATAATTTTATTAATTAAAAATATATAAACATAAAACCATTAAACTTCATTTTGAATATTTTTGTAACTTTTTAGTGAACATTTTTTTAATCATAATTTAAAACATATTCAAATCAACACTGAAAATGAAATATCCATTAAAACATTATATCAAAGTTGGGCAAGTTTACAAATTATTTATATCAATTTTATGTTTACAAAATTAGTTAGATTAAATAAATTTATTCTAAAAAAAAATTTATTAAAATTTAATGGGAATTGGCATCTAACAATCTTTTAATATTATTTCCACACATGACTTAAGGGTGAAAAATTTATCTTGTCCTTTCTAACCACCTTCTCCATGCGCTACAACAAAAGGTGTCCCTGTATGCCAAGTGATTTCATTGGATTTTGAGTGAATTCACTGGTTGTAATGAACATAAACCAATGAAGAAACAATGAATTCATTGGTCTAATGAATGGGGACTAGTGAACTGCACCCACATTTTGTAGTAATGATGGAATTGGAATCCTGCTTAGTTCTGACGACTTACAAGAACACAATATCTAAATCTGGTGATTTCTAAGTTTTTTTGGTAGTGTGAAGCAACATTAAGTCTAAAATTTGAAAGAAAGGTGAATGCAAAGTTCATTAGCCCATGAGCAACAAAAGCCGCAATTGGTCAATTTTTTTGTACATATGTTTTTCCTTCTTTGATCTAGGTGATCCTATTTGTTGAAATGAAGAAAATGAAAGAAGTAAAGAAAGAAGAAATGGAAGGAAAGTGACAAAGAAAAAGAGAGGAAAAACTTACCCACTCAAAACTGGATGAGACAAACTATTACTAGGCTGTGGGAGACCTAAAGTTTTATTTAAAAATTGCTTGGCTACTATGGGCCTCTTGGATTGACCCATTGCAAGCCCAAAAACAAATAAAATCATCAAACTTGGACACTTCCTAAATAGACATATCGACTTTGGCAAATAACATAGGTTACATGAGTTCCGTAGCTTTGAGCAAAGGACATGGGATGAACTTTGGTGCCATTGGGAACACATTGGATGCCTATTAAAAAAACCATTGGGAACGCCAAGATCCCCCCATCTCCTCCCAAAAGAAAACTTTGGTCCTCTTGTGTGCATGCTTGATATTAGAAATGAAAGACGCCGATTTTCTTTCTTTTTAAAATGATTTTGATATCACACGTACCTAGTACCTCCACCACAAATGACCCACAAAATAATGCGATATCAGAAAAATTGACATATGTACTTATTACCGATATAAGAGCATCTCCTGGGGTGCTAGTCAGTGTGTGATCCTGCACATTAAAATTGGATGAAGAAAAGTGAAAATATGCCGTTTGGCTGAAGAAAATAGTTTTGGCTCAGCATAAAAATTGCAAAGTTTGCGGTGGCTGGTAAATAGCGCAGCAACGCAGTGCACCTCCAGAAAAGAGTGTAATAAATATGACTAGTGGGTACCCGTTAATTGCTTCAACCAATTAATAACGCACGCACGCTCTCAGGACCTGGGTTTCAGGACCTCAACGCGAGGTTTCAGGACCTGGGTTTCAGGCCCTCAACGCGAGGTTT
>Ga0116228_10003183_pt1 | contig 14382 bp, 24 predicted proteins | sample S1TSphfallax_2_FD_89694 | JGI IMG/M metagenome (GOLD analysis project Ga0116228, IMG submission 89694) | Host-associated microbial communities from peat moss isolated from Minnesota, USA - S1T2_Fc - Sphagnum fallax MG | ecosystem: Host-associated > Plants > Peat moss > Unclassified | place... | reverse complement strand
TATATATATATATATATAAGCGAGAAAATATAAGACCTGGGCGCTGCTGTCTTTGGGATCTCGTTTTGAGATGCCGCCCAAATTGCGCGCACACAGACACACAAGCGGAGGAGCTCGAGGGTCGACGACGACGTCGCGCGCGCTTCCTTGCTTCCTTTCCTTTCCTTTCCTTCCTGCTCCATTGCAGCAGGCCATGGAGAGTGCGGAAAGAGGAGGAGGAGGTGGTTCCAAGAGAAAGAAGCACTGTGGTGGTGCTGGTGGTGGTCCAAATGGTTCTACTACCACGCTCTCCGCAACGCATTTGCGGTATGCAACTTGGGGGGGGGGTGAATGGGGCATTCATAGGGTTAGGGTTGAGTTTTTTTTTCTTCACCTAAAAAAATAAATCTTCGAGATGTGCCATCGATGACGATGAGTCATATTCTAGATGATGTATACATGATATGGCTCTCTCCTTCCTTCCTGCGTATAGCAGAGGAATTTTGGGTGTTTTTTCTGGAATTTTGGTTGTTGGATGGTTTGGTGGGGTCTATGATACAATTGTTTCCAGGGCTTTTACCCTCTTCATCTTCTTCTTCTTCCCATGTCAATGTGCTAGGAGGCCGTGGGAAAACACCGCCACACACAGTTGTGTGCTTGTTTCTTTTTGCACACAGATTTTGTTTCAGGGGTTTCCTTCCTTCCATCCACATCTCCTGCTCCAAATGAAATTTCACTGCAAACTGAGAATAAACACTCCAGAATCTATTCTTCTTCGTTTTCAGTCTTGAACGCAACAACTCCTCCTCACCACAGACTTGACTTTTTTCTCTCTGCCATCTGGTTTTTGTTCTCCAACTACAAAAGCTTTTACAAAGTTGCATCGATGATGGGTAGGAAGGAAGGAGACCCAAGATCAATGTGCTCTCAGTGTCTCTCACTTTGCAAGAGTTCTTAATCATACCTCTAAAATAAGTAAGATACGGCTCCAGTAGATGGACAAAGAGCAGAACATGGGTGTAGAACACCTGTGGGGGGAAAAATAATTTTTGCAATGATTTTGCATTTCATGCACAATCATCCGATAATCCCTTCTTCAGTCAAGATCATGCGGATGGAGGAAGGTCTGAATGCTGGAAAAACTGTGATCAATCACTAACAAGGCCCTTACTCTTAACTGAGTGAGTTGGGAAGCCTTGATCATCCAGTGGTTTGTTTAAGAAAGTCCAAGGTTAGTAGTGAGTGCAACAATCTAACACTGTATGCAAGCTTGATGGAAGCTTATGCATACCATAACACATTGCAAGATGGGGTTCTTTTCCACCCTAATTCGCTTTGATTCAAATGGAAATGAGGGTGCAATAGAGCCTCCCTATTCTATTCCTTTGATTTTCCTATATTCCCTCTTCTTCCTACTATCTGTGAGATGATGTTTCCATTCAGCCATTTTATTGAAGCATTTACCTCAAGCTGGAAGTGTGGCAAGATCTCAATGGTTTTATGTGGGCTTCTTTGCAATTCTGATTTTTGGGGGCATTTTGGGGGTGGGGGGGGGATTGAGCTTGTCGTTTGCATTTCTGTAGAGAATCTAGCTTTGTGCTCAAACAAGTGAATCTCATGGCAGTGTGTTTCTGTTCTTGCAAATCCGTTTGATATTCTTGGGGTAGTTCTGGACTGTCAAGTGAGAGACTGTCGTGCTGTTTGTGCTGCTAATTTTGATGTTATTTTTGGCATTGTTATTCAGTCCTTATCTGGGAATTTCCCTTGAACTTAAAAGGAAAAAGTTTTTCACCTGGTCCTGGTTTCATTGATTTCATATGTGGAGATTTCTCAATACTCATGAGAATTTTATATATAGTTCTGTATGTAGGTGCCCATGTGAGAAATGTGACAGGATGATGTGTTTTTGGCGATCCAGGAAAGCAAAATCTTAATGGGTGCATTCTGTTTGAATACAGACGAATAAACATGAGCCACAGTATCTCCAAAGAGGATATCATACAGCTTTACCACATTGACAAGCCTGTGTGTCACAGTTGTCGAGTTAATTCCAAGGACTCTCCCAATTGTTTTTGTGGGCTTGTGCCCCCACCCAATGGTGTTCGCAAGCATGGGCTCTGGCGGAAGGTAGCAGATGCTCTTCAGGATCTTGGACCTGACCCTGGGGATGCACTCCGCTTGTCACAGGAGTCTCCATCAGGTCTTACCAATCTTGGGGCTACCTGCTATGTGAACAGTGTTCTGCAGTGCCTTTACATGAACAGGTATGCTTTTCAGCTCCTTAAATCATTGTGGATAGGTCTCTCTGTTTGTTTCTCTGTCTGCTGTGCCCATTGACTTTTTTCTATTAGCTACCATGTGAGTGCTAGCTGACATCATGGCCTAGGCTTGCTGTTGCTTTGGTTAGTTTTCTCTTTGTTTGGAAGGGTTTGATTTTGTCATTTGCCTGTTTTCTGACATGGCATTGGATCTGAAACTTCTACAACTGTACTATTCTGTGATCTCTAAATTTTCTTGGGTTTGACATAACTATGGAGAAAAAAGAGTATATAGTTAGGGATCCAGCAAAGCATTGTGGTGACATAGTTGTTTGTGCTTTCCCCCAAGTTAGTCCAATAATCCAGGGTCTTTTCATGATATAAAACCCTCCAGATTGTAGCTACCAAGAATGCCACGTTTGTGTTGAAATTTTGCTAGTACCTGCCCCATGTTCATTAAATAACATGTTTGGACATTGACCTCTCTACTTTTAACATATTAAGTTAGAATTGGTAATTTTTGAACATGAGAGAAAAGATGTAAGTGGAAGGATGTGCTAGCTGAGAGAAAGTGCATTGGTGAACAGGGCATTTCGTACAGGTGTTTTTGCTGCAGAGGTGGAGTTGATGAATAGGCAGCCAGTACTGTACCAGCTGGGCCTCCTTTTTGCACAGTTGCATTCTGGGAAGAAGATGGCTGTGGATTCAGCTCCCTTTGCAAGCACATTGGAGCTTGATAATGCAGTACAGCAGGATGGTCAGGAGTTTCTGAAGCTGCTACTTACATTACTGGAGAGAGTGCTTGCGACATCAGATTGTTTATTGGCCCGAAATGTTGTGCAAAATGTGTTTCGTGGCACCTTTTCCTATGTCATTAAGTGAGCATTCACTTCTCCAATTTGATTTAGATTGTCAGTATCTGGGAGATAATTTTTCAAGATTCCTACTGAATTTTGTTGAAGGAATCTAGATCCTTCTTTTCACAATTATATGCAACTGTTCATATATGGAGGATGTGTACAATTTCTGAAATATGAATGTCAGGCAGGATGACTAAACATGTGGGTCCATTTTGTTCTATGAAGGTGCTCCAAGTGTGGGCAAGAGTCAGATGCATCAAAGGAGGCTGTGGACTTTTATGAGTTGGAGTTGAATGTGAAGGGTTTTTCCAGTCTTGAGGAGAGTTTGAATGACTATTTAAGTGAGGAAGAGCTGCAAGGTGAAAATCAGTGGCTCTGTGAGGGCTGTCAAATGCGTGTTGATGCTACCCACTGCACAAAACTCCATTTTCTTCCTCCCGTCTTAAATTTCCAGCTCAAGCGATTTGTGTTCAATGCAAAGGTTTGACAAATTCTTACTTTCACTGTTAAAGACCATCTCTGGATTGGACATCATAGAGTTGCCTGGGTGCATGCTGAAGAGGAAAAGTAATGGGAAGAAAGCAAAATGGATACTTCACAGGCCTGGAGGTCTAATGGAGTATGGCATACAACAGGAATTCTCAGAAATTGTAAAGTGCTCAAACAGGGTTTCAAAACTGCCGAAGGAGGCATGTTTGCAAGGAACAAGCCTTGTTGGGGTGTGGTTTTCATACTATGCTCACCAAGACTTTTACTTCACGTAGGCTATTTGCCATGGGTCACTCACCCTGGTATGGATGTCAGGTGAGATTGTTAGTGGTCAGATATATATGAAGGCTGACATGATTTGTGTCCGTTTTGTGACAGACTTCAAGGAAAAAGAAGGTGACTTCAAAGTTCAGTTTTCCCAGGAGAATTGACATGGGGCCTCGATTGAGTTCCCCTGGAGCATTGGGTGGAGATGCCAGCAGGATGCTATATGACTTATCTGCTATTTTGGTGCACAAGGGAAGCATGGCTAACAGTGGCCACTATGTGGCACACATCCAGGATGATCAGACAGGAGAATGGTGGCAATTTGATGATGAACAGGTAACCAGCCTTGGGTTCCATCCTTTTGGAGAGGTCTTGCCTCAAGTCACTGCTTCCAAATGCTCCAAAGAGGCAGCATTATTGCATGATGGTAAGATGATCTTATGCTTTTAATGCTTTCAATCTGAACTGACAGCTTTTGTGGAGAATGCTAAGAGTCCAATCAGTATGAGGACATTGTCATGATTAGATATGTTGTTTCCTGATTGTGTCTGTCTTACTTACCCACTAAGCACTCTTGCTTGTTGACCATCCTAAGTATTGCACCTCTTGGGTTCGCAAATGTTGTCATCCAGAAGATTCTGGCCTATCATATGTATATCTAGGACATGTGGTCAACTTGAAAGCCTGCAGAAGTTTTCCTCTTGTCTACTGTTGCCAAAATGTAGGAATGAGAGAGACTTGGGATAGTTTTTGCTTGACTCATCCATTTGGAATGGTACACAATGTTGTTGGACAGATGATATGCCAGGTAAACCAGCTCCAGAAGTGTCATCTTCAGCTGAGGCTCCTCCGCCAAATCCAATATCATCATCAGCAACTGATGAAGGTGACATGTTGACATCAGCAGATGCGTACATGCTGATGTATAGCCAGCGGACAGAGCCAGGGGTGCATGAACCTGTGACTAATGTTGATGATGAGAGCAAGTCGTTGCCTGAACATCTTCGGCTGGAGATTGAGGAAATGAATAAGGAATTTGAGACTTTGTGCTGGGAGTACACAAGTCGTCGAGAAGAGGAATTGTTGAGGATTGTGAGTCGGAAGAAGGAAGTGCGGGGAGTGCTGGCTCAGGCCCCAGTGAAGTCTGTGGATGACCCATTTTTTTGGATTTCTACTGATTGGCTCAGATTGTGGGCTGATAGCTTGAGACCACCGTGAGTATTTTGTCCCTGTCATTCTGTTTTCTTTCTGGAAAGTTGTGAGCTTTATGGCAAGTTGTGAGCCCTACTGCTTTGGCAGTAAGTTCTGTTATTTGTAGGCTTTTATCAGTCACAATTTGTTAAGAGTGGCTGCAGTACCCGTCACAGGCCTTGACAAAAGCAGTGTCAATTTGTTTGCAAGTCCTTTGTTTGGACTCTGGTTGAGTACTTCACTGACATGAAGATAATGATGTGATGGAGATGCAGACCCCCTATTGACAATAGAGATTTGGTATGCCAAGGACAGAAAGTTTCCCCAAAGAAGGTCTCCCACATGAAGCGCATTTCACCCAAAGCTTGGAAGCAGCTGGAGGGACTGGTCTGCTCTCTTCACTTCTGCTTAATTTCACAATCATTTGTTCTTTATCTGTGCTTTTGAATTAGGGTTCTTCCAATTGTGCTTGAGGATTTGAGTCTTTAAATGTGACTTCAGAAGCAAGGAATTCCTTAAAGCTGGTTGGGGTCACATATTTTGGGAGGTATTTGATGCTGCTGTGTACAAAGTTCTTATTGCAAAGTGTTCTGGTTCATGAACTAGGTTATTTTTACACACCCAGTTATATGTTTCCATGAGGGTTCTTTATTGATGGCTATTTTTTCACCACAACATCTGGCATTGAACTTACTCCACATTTTGAGCCTCTGATAATTGCGTTGTGTTGCTTCCCAATTTCAGTATGGTGGAGGTCCTGCGCTGTCTGAAAATGATTACTGCATTGAGTGCATATTTGAGGAGGCTAAGGCAGCTGCATCTGCTGATAGTTACCGTGACCAGAGAAATTACATGCGTGAGGTTGTTGATGATGTATTGGCTGGTCATGGGTTGGAGGGTCAATCTTATTATGTGGCCAGAACTTGGTGGGTACTCTCTCTCCTGGTTGCTCTGTTTGTAAGGAGATCAAAACTTCGGTATTTTTGAGGATGTGTTGGAAAAGTGTGAGACAAGGATGTATCTCTGTATGTTTGGATGTCTCTTTCTTGTGAATTCTCATTTTTTGCAGGTTCAATGTGGAAGAGATTATGGAAGTAGGTGGCAATTGGAACTGCTGCATCATGAAAGTGCAGCAGTTAATGTGACATTTGCATGATACATGCTAGAATACCTCAGCATTCCATATTCTGTAGGTTGGTTGAGGGACACACAAATCATGCAGGCAAACCTGACAGGAAGAGGGTTAGACTCTTACTATCAACTGTTTTGGTTGAATGTAGGTTGTTGCAATGGGTCCGGCGGAAAGCAACGGATGCTCCCTCAGTGGCTGATGGAGGACCGACAGCAGCATTGCAGTGTCCTCATGGGGGGCTTTTACCAGAGCAGGCTGCTGGGGCCAAGCGACAGTTAGTGCCAGAGAGAGTTTGGGCATACTTTCTGCATAATGCTGAACAAGTTGAAGGTGCTCATTTAGAAGGACATCAGTCCTTTCGAGGGGATGTTGAAACATGTCAACAATGTCAGACAGAAATAAACAAAGCAGCTTCTAAAAAAGAAGGCTTGAGGTGAGCTTCTCTTGTTCTGTTTGTGCTTAAAATCTCATGTCTGTCATGAAGTTATTTGTTCTCTCTCTGTCTCTTCTTTTGTGGCGGTAAATAAATCTCTACTTTTCCTTTCTCCAGCTCTTTCACAGTTGTGACCTTGATTACTTTAGACCATGGTGCACCTTATAAATTGTCAAAGCAAATATTGCTAAGGACTGGTAGAAAATTTGTCCTTTTTTGTGTTGGGTGTTTCAGGGCAACCAAAATTGAACAGCGGGTGAAACATGAAGCTCTGTATGGTGGCAAACAGCTCGTGATCCATCCAGGCTACTTGTATTTCTTAGTCCCTTCAATTTGGCTAAGCAAATGGCGCAGTTATTTGGGAGCGCGCGGTAAAAATGTTCTGGCTGTTGATGAACCTGTTGGACTGGAAGGTTTCATCCTGTCTCTACTTTGTCAAAAGGTGAGCCACCCACCCAGTGCATGTTGACTGCTGGCTTCTGTTCTTCATTGAAGAGTACATGTATTGGTGTTCCAGAAGAATGAAAAATTATGGCCCCCTTCTATCTCTGGCAATTCTTATTAGCTGGTTGATGAAAACACTCTGATGTAGTCTTTGTCTGTTTCATGAACAGCACGAGAGGATGCTCTTCCCACCTCCCACCCTTTTGAGAACACGGCAGGGCGATCTTGTTCAACAGATATCTGGCGTAAGGAGATTATAGTGTGTTGTCAGATGCAAGATGTGTGCTAGCAGAGTGAGATGAACTCTTGTTGGCTTTGCAAATTCTAATTGAGAAAAAAATTGTGTGCCCTATGTAAAGGAGTCTTATAAGTTTTTGAAGAGTCCAGTATCTATGAAACTGTTGTCTTTGTGACAATTGGAAGAATACTAAACAGTTTACTCTTTGGGTTGGGTTTGTTTGTAGGATAACAATGTGTTTACAATAGTCACAGAAGATGACTGGCAGAGCCTATGCCAACAGTGGGAGATGGATCCTCATAAGGGCATTCGTGCTTTATTGGATTCTGGTGGCCTTCATGGATATCCCAGGAACTGTGTTCCTAGAGAGGAACTTGTGCACCATGTTGAAGGAAGTGCTCTGTATAGTCTTTGCAATGGGGCCAAGCCTGGCATGAAATACAAACCTTCAACTAACTTAGACCTTGAGACCTGTCGAGATGGTATGAACTGCAAAGAAGAAGTCCTCCCTGTTCTGCAAACTCATCCTGAGGTAAGTAAACTGATCTGCCAAGAATTTTTGTTAAAGAATATGTTAGCTCTAGTCTGGGGACGAGTTAAAGGTGGAATAAATGTCAGCTATTGATTGCCTCAGTTTTAGCTCAAGTTTTTATGCTAGTTGTATTTTGTGAGGGGTTATAATGTCTCACAAAAAGTTGTCCAAAACCCTAGTCAAGGAGACTTGAAGCAGTTGGCTTGAATTGGTTTTATCATGATTCTCTTCACTTTCAATGTCTACAGATAGTTCCCAGGAATTGAGTCTGGTTTGTTCTATAGTTGAGCTTTATGGGTCATTTTTTCTTAGCCATCTGGGTGGACTCAAACCTAGTGTACTCATTTGCAGCAAAGCATGCATCATCCACCCCAGAAATATATGTTGTGGGAAGGAGAAACTCACCACAATTCAACATACCTAAAACGCTCTCTAGATGGGATCAGAAAGGGCCAAATGCAGGTGGAAGTAGCTTCCACCAGGATAAGAGAGTTCCAGGTGAGATGATGTACTTGGTGGCATTTCATTGTATTATGTGGGTTTGCTTTGCAGGTTTGCAAAGAGTGTATAGAAGAGCGTGAAACTCATGAGTTGTTGAGCAGACTGAATTATACAAACATGGACATCACAGTGGACTTGGTCAGGGGTAAGAACCCTCCTCCTTCATTGCTTGTACCTACTTCAGGCATTGAGGCTGAACGTCGAACTTCCAAACGTGCAAGGCGGGCATCGGCAACTTCAGGTGCCAGAATTTCACTGAATGTCTCTGGGGACACCACTGTGTTTCAGTTGAAGCTACAAATTTGGGAGGCACTTGCGGTGAGCTTTTATCCTTGGTGATCACTCAGCTGGGTGGGAGGATTTTTGCACTTCTTTTCATTGATATGTTCTCGAGTGTGTTTGTCAATGGGTAACAATGTCTGGACAATATCCAATCAATGTTTTATCATGCCAGTTTTCCTAGGATTGACAGCCATTTTTTGTACCAGACATCACAGTAATGATTTTGTGAAGAAATATGTTCATTTCATTTGCATTTCACAAAGGATTTCATGCAAGTTGACCATGAGTTAAGTGCAGAGAATGAAGAAGGGATGCATGTAGTAGGCCTCTCTCTGACATTCATGTAATTGTTGGCCTCAAATATCTAAAGGTGGTGAGGGAGAACCAGCGGGTGCACTTTGGCAAAACAGAGCTTGAGGATGAGGATGCTACTTTGGCTGATTTGAATGTACTGCCTGGAGCTCACTTATGGGTTATGGACACAGGCCAACATGAGAATCGTGATATCACAGGTTGGGGAACACTAATCAGGAATCAGCTGTTGCAGGCCATTCTTCTGTTACTCATTCTGCTCCAGTTTTGCAATGCATCTCAATCTTTCCAGGATTCTTGAAGCTATGCAACTCTCACTGAGATCAAGGAACATAATCACTGCTCACTAAGACTGTGTTTGCAACCAACTTTAACACCAGCAGTCTGTGATACTGACTTTATGTAATAAGGGTAAAGGTGCTAATGTGCTAATAATGTCTGCTGCATCTGCAGAGGAATTGCCAGCAGACAGTGGACATGTGGAGACTGAAGAAGGGTTTCGAGGTACAAGGTTACTGATGGGTCTTCCCAGCCTTGTTGAATCATTGTCTGCCCATGTGGTGCAGAATGGGATTATACCACAGAAGCCCTCATTTAGCAACGGTATTGAGGCTGTTTCTGATCATCCTTCATGCAGTGGGGGTGTGGAGGATGCCTCCACATTGCAGTCAGCAATGGAAACAGGATCGTGTTTGCCTTCTGCAGCTGTAGAAGCTGACAATGGGGAGAATACATCAGCTGAAGCCAGTTCTGAGAGCCATCTTTCCCCAATTCAATGCACCAATGTTGGTGAAGTTCAGGAAGCGGATCAGATTCCTGGACTTCAGCTTGGTGGGGATGTGGCAGCTGTCTGTGAGACAAAGGATTGCAACATGGGGACCATGGAAGAGGAGGGAGGTAAGTTCTTCAATTGTACGAGCTGGTGGAATTTGAGTTGCATCAAAGAGCAGATGCCAAGTTAAGTATCAGTGCTCTTCTAAGTTACTGTGGACAGTATAAAGCAGTGCGAAGGGTGTGTGACTTTAGGGCCTCACTTGAAGTAGAGGTTGCAGCAGTTACAGACATAAGTCCACACACATGGGTGCACAGGTCACAAGAGGAAAGGAAAATGTGATAATGTTCTTCATGAACCTTCATGATTGATCTCTGCTGCTGCTCATGACTGAGCAAGTTTCCCACATGCAGGCGAATCCAGACTTGAATGGAGGTGGGCCAATGGTCTATTGTGCCTACCACAACACAATTTGCCCATCTTATGAAGGGGCAACCTGTTGTACAGTTGAAAGCCTTATTTTCTTACCAGGTCCTAGTTTTTGGAACAAGAATGAGGCCAGAGCCTTACATGAAGAATGTTTTGTGTGTGAAGAAGGCCAAAGCCTTGAGAGAGCTTGGCTGCAAAGGGGTTTGAGGACCACCCAAGGAAGAAACAGAAGTGAACCAGCTGACACCCAACATTGCCGTGATGCAATGGAAATTGACAATAGTGTTTGGTTCAAGTCTGCAGTGTGACACTCTGTCTCAACTATAGCAGATGTATGGTTCTTACATGGAAAGGGCCTTGAGAAAAGTGGGGGAGTGAGCTAAAGGCCAAGCAGCACTCTAGTACAAAGGAGACTACAGATGAGGACCCATACAGTGGCCCATTGGCCTCAATGAAAGGTTATTTGGAGAGGGATAATGTTGGTTAGAAAAACAAGAGGCCTCTATTCTATCCAGTAGAGTGGTTATGGGTGTAAGCATCTAACATAATGGATATGAATCTTGGAGTCGGCTTGTAAGCACAATTCTTGGAGGTTTGATTATGTGGTAATTGCGGTGTGCAGATCTGAGAAGATAAATTGCCCTAATTTTGCATTGAGCCACCACTTAGATTGACCATTACTGAGTCTACAATTTGGAACATCTAATGATATGTGAGCTCAGTTGGCCTTTCATTATTTCTCAGGCTATTTTTGTATAGTTTTGGTATAACTGCAGTATGCAAACGGATGAATAGTACCATGTTTTAAGGGTTCGATTATGTCTCTATGCACATTAGCAAGAACTTTTTCTTATGTCAAAAGTTCCCTTCCACAAAATTCTGGGGATAGAAATAATGCAAACAAAAGTATTTATGCTCCTCTTGTGGATCACTTCATATTCTCCCTGGTAGTTGAGCTCTTATGTAGTGATTCATTTTAAGCTCCCACTGTACCACACCTGTGTGGTACAATCTAGTGAGAATTCCATATTTTTATTGTCTCTTGTAGAATAGTTTTGGCACAGGTTTTTTTTTTTGTTGTTACCTATATCAACTTAGTTTGTGGGACTATCTGTGGGATAGTTGATGTCCTGCTGATGGTGCATGTTTCTAGTTGTCTACTACTAGGACAGGTGACTTCGATATTTTCATCAGTACAACACTGTGTGCTGGCAGGGGCTGAGGTGAGCTTGTGCCAGTTGATTCAAAGGATCCCAGCTGGGGTGGAGGCTCCAGCAGTTCGAAATCTAGGTGCGTGCCCCATTGGTGTGCAAATTGGTTCTATGGCTCCTTTGTAGTGGTTCAAGTCTAACCAGTTGGAATCTGGGCACCAAACCACCTTGTGGATGTAAATACATTGATGGTATGTAATGCTGTTGAATCCACCATTTGAGCTTTTTGGATTTGAGCTGGAATTTCGGGATATAGCAATGGGTATTGACCTGATCCTGCTGTATTATTATCCATGTAGCCTGCAAATGTCTGATGGGCCTGGTGCTATGCTACGTGGAAGTCAGACTTTCAATGAACAAGTAGTGGCACGGTCTAGTCTAAAGTAAACAACCAGTCTTGTGCGGCTCTTTGAATTTGTTAGTAGCTTCCATTTCTGTTTTAAATTCTAGAAATCAAAGATCCTCCAGTTGTGGTTTAAAAAAAAGTTTGAGAAATAAAAGAACCTCTGGTTATGGTTGTTTTTTTTCTTCTAGAATTGTAGAATCTCTAGTCAAGGGTTTTCAGAAAGTTTCAGAATCAAATGAACCTCTGGTCCTGGGTTTTTTTTAAATTTTCAAAGAACTGGTGGTTTTCATGAAACAACCAGTGGTTAAGGGTAGGTTCTTTGACCTGGTTCTTTGATTTTTTAGAACCTCAATCAAGGTTCAAAACTGGTTCTATGAATTTTGATAACTGGCAATCAAGGGTCAAGACCTGTTTGATTTTTTGAGAACCTCTGGTCAATTGGCCATATCCCCTACCCTTTACCTGCTAGTTCTGTCTTTGAAAAAGACACAATTGATCAACACTGGAAACAACCCTTTTGCACAGTATCAGGATATTGAATGAAATGGCAATTTGGTTCAAGAGCAGTTGTTGCAAGAATTGTAGATGAGGGATGTATGATACGCATGCCATTTGTTGGTCAGTATTATGGATGGATTTGTAAAATGTGGTATTTCAGACAATCTGCTTTCCCTGTTGCTGATGTTTAGTTTGTCGATGAATATGAATAGGGGTGCACTGAGGTTATTTGGTAGTGTTTACACCTATGTCACAAGAGTTATTGAATGTTGAACAACTTCACCAAAGAAAATTCAACAAAATCAACAATGAATATTTTAGGCAAATTGGGACAAGCTCTTGATATTGTTGAAAAGTCCTAATTGAGTGGGATTGCTTGGAGATGGTTTTGTAGCTTTTCAACAGAAGGTGGAGATTTTTTGCAATTGAGTTCATTGTCAAGGTGTTGGAGCAATTAATAGTCTGTTCACACTTAGGCTACTATGTATCTAGGTTTGAGACTTTGCCCTCTAATAGGTGGAAACCCCATTTTGATTTAGAGTGTGTAATCGAAGGGTCATAACTTTTTGTGATATTCTGATGTTGCTTGAAGAGAAGTTTGAACCATGTGAAGGTCTTCAGGATGTACACCCACACCCCCTATTTGGACCTCTACCAATGCTTATAGCATGCAACATACCATGTTATGAGTTTCTGCAGCTGTGCTCCCACGAACAATTGGACAGTGCAAGGTGAGAAACTATGCTCCCACTCATGCACCAATCATTATGGCTGGTCAATTACAAGCTCTGTAGAAATTCACATTTCCAAAGCTTGTGGTTTTTTTTCTTGGGTTCAATTTTGTGATGTAGGTGATGAGGTGATCATCCATAAGATAGTTTAGCAATGTCTGGCTAAGTACTGGACCTCAATATATACGAGATTCTACATAATGTGTAGAATGAAAGGAAAAGTGAACAAACAAAGGGGAAGAACACCATGTAATTGGTATAAAACCTTACTATGAAAAGGCCACAGATTTTTTTTGGTGTTAGTGGATGCTATATTATAGAACATAACGTTTCATTTTGCAACATTGGGGCGTTGTTTTATTTTTATTTTATCCCCTGCTTCTGAGCAGCAGCAGCAGCTCCACCCATGCTTAGTATGTGATTTTGCAAGAGTATTTCTTACATCCAAGATTTAGTGATTTACTTTTTTCTCAACCCTACACATAAAACTAAAACTGATACTGCAAATGTTAGGAGACTAGTAATAACAACCCACGTGAGCCGATCAAACCATCTAGCCAATCAATGTTAGGTTTTCCTGTGCCTTTTGCTACCCTTAAAATGTGGAGCTAAAACCATTTTGCTGAGCCAAACTGGCATGTGTTGACCCTTTTTCAATCGAAAAGGTTATTTTTGAAATGCCCTTGCCCCTTTCGTGCTACCCTGCACTTAGGGTGACTTTAGATGAGGGTTCTGGGACCAATGAAGTCAAGCAATCTTATTGGTCAGAAGCTTTAAATTTCTCCCAAGGCCTTTAGACAAGGGTCCAAGACCAAGAAGTGGCAAATTGAGGCTAAACCTACATTGCACCTGTTTTGGAGGGAAAATCAATTGGTTCATACCAAAAACACTGCCAAGGTATACAAATCCAACTCAAGGATTCAATTTGCTTCAAATCAGTCCAAATTGGTTCCTAGGAAATTGGACCCTGGACCCTTGTCTAAAGTGGGCCTTTATCTGTTGTCTTGGGGACTTGGGTCCTCTAGACAATAAAAAAAATTCGCCATATCTTGAGAAAAAAAGAAGTTAGAAGTAGCCAGATTTAGACAGTGTGTTCCATTAGGTCGCCAGAATTAAGCAGGATTTCAAAAAAATCTATTTGTTCACCAGGACAATTGCCATTTTTTGCTAATTAATGCTAATGTTCCTTGCCAGTACACCTACTTAAGGAATTTGAAAGAAAAAAAAAACCCTGTGAGCCACGAGTCCACCATGTTCTTGTCCCATAGCTAACCACATTGGTTAGCTTTTTGTTCTAACGAATCCACATTCATCTTACTTACCTAGTAGCCAGCAAGTGCCTTACCTACTAAAGTAGTCACTACAATGGGCAGATATTTGCTGCCTCCTTACATATGATATGCACCCATTTGGTCAGGTAGTCACCTAGGTGGTGGAAAGGAGAAGTTAAAGAAGGTTTACATTATGGGTTACCATG
>Ga0116228_10003181_pt1 | contig 14383 bp, 6 predicted proteins | sample S1TSphfallax_2_FD_89694 | JGI IMG/M metagenome (GOLD analysis project Ga0116228, IMG submission 89694) | Host-associated microbial communities from peat moss isolated from Minnesota, USA - S1T2_Fc - Sphagnum fallax MG | ecosystem: Host-associated > Plants > Peat moss > Unclassified | place: USA... | reverse complement strand
TAAGAATGAGGTTTAAAGACTCATGAATTGCAATGGATGGAAAACTGATACTTCATCGCCCCTTCTCTTCGCACTCTGAGCTGTAGGCAGTGGATCAGATAACCACAGTGCTCTCAGAGTGGGATGAAAACTAACATCTTTTAAGACCGAAAATCACAGCTTAATCTAGGGGGAAAAGTGTCATACATACATGTCCTAAAAAAAAGAAGGCAGAAAAAGGAAAGAAATGTGTAGTGGAATAAAACAATTTTTTTTTCAAATATGAGAATATTAGAACTTTTTAAAATCCATGTTACAAGGTCTTGTGGCTATAGTTTCAAACCTGGCAAGGGGCTATTAATACTCTTATAAGTGGCTCTGTTCAACTTCTCAACCATCAAAAATTAACTTGGACCTCTTTGAAGATTGGATGTCCTTTTGAATTGGAAACCCTTTCATTCTATGTAGTTGTATTTCTGAAAATTGTGAAAACCCTTGGCCAGATTGCTTGTCTCGACATTGTCCTTCAATATTCTCATTGGTGAAATGAATGATACAAGCTTGGTGCATACTTAGGCTATAACATGCTATAAACGAAGGGTGTAAACAAGTTACAAACCCTGTAAGCTCAAATTTTACAACCTTGACCATTAAGTCTCCTTGAGGTATATTTCTGTTTACTCATGAGGAGGATTAGCAGACTGAGAAGAGAGAAAGTTTGCACTTTCACACTTGATTGCATATGATTCCACTCTCTAATTCTCTTTCAAGTTCCTTGCACTTGATTGTATTATGTTTTCCACTATGGGATAGAAAGGGTTATTTTGTCGAGTTGACTTCTCTGATTTTGCAATTTTGCCGAGTTCACATTTCTTGCTTGCCAAGTCCACTTTGACAAATGCTTAACTGGTCGTAGAAAGTGGGATGTACACACTACTTCCAAAAAGTACAGTATCTAAACGTTATGAGATTGAGTTTGAATTGTGCCCTGTAAATTTGAACAAAATGTAGTCATTTCCAAAATGGTCAGTCAAAAAAATTGCTTTTCATTGGGTTGCCATATTCATTGGCCCAGTTTATCAGATCTAAATAGTCATTCACTTTACACTATCCAATTATCCATGTTGATGGGTGGGGACGGGAACAACATGAAAAAGTCACTCACTTTACACTCTAAAGTTGGTTGTGGTGAACTCTAGTAGAGGCTCAAATAGGGGGCATGGGTGCAGATGTTCCTAAAAGTTGAACTGATAGTTGCTTATATCATCCATTGGAAGGTCCTATCGTGCTTTTGTAATATATAATTCTGATTGGTGCTTTGTTGCTTCCACACACACACACACACAATTTTTTTCATTAATACAACACCCAATTATTCCAGTGCATATGTACTAGTGTGGGATAAGCACGGCAGACTGACAGTATGTGCTGTAATGAAAGGTCAGGACCACCAAGTCCCCAGAAGTTCACAAACTTTTAAGTCATCTCACCCAATAGCGGATGAGATAGGGACAAAGTTTGATGGCTAGGTTCTGAATTTTAAAGTAATTTGCAGGCTGGAGAAGGTTGGTTTGAAGTATGCGTAGTGGTGCAAACTTTACACATCTGCACAAATCAGTTTTGATTACCAGCAAAGATCCAGGGAATATATAAGTTAGAGCCCCACATACAGGGTGTGTGTGGATAGATCTGGACTACTAAGCCACGATCAAATGCCAGCAATGCCATCCCCAGTGTGGTTGAAATTTCGTTGGAACTCACAATGTCATTTTGTTATAGGTGCTTGGAAGAGGTTAGCATGGCTTAGGCAAGGACTATGTATGCGCTTAAGTTTTCAACTCCCCAATGCTATATGTAATTTTTTATCAGTGTTGCAGACCTTCTACCACTACAAAGTTAACTACTTTAACTTTTTTTTTTCATATTCGGGTTGTGACAACCTCTAAGTTAACTATTTTTTTTATCTTCGGGTTGTGACAACCTCTAAGTTAACTATTTTTTTTCATCCTCGGGTTGTGACAACCTCTAAGTTAACTATTTTTTTCATCCTCTAGTGGTACAATCTCGGGTCACCACTTAGTGTTGTTAGTGGCGTTTTAGTGGGTTATTCAAAGCTGGGCTCCTGATCCATCCTAATCCATGCAGTAATAAAAAGTTTTCAGACCTTCTACCATTAAGTTAACTATTTTTTTCATCCTCGGGTTGTGACAACCTCTAAGTTAACTATTTTTTTCATCCTCTAGTGGTGCGACCTCGAGTCACCACTTAGTGTAGTTAGTGACGTTTTAGTGGGTTTAGATGTTTAGTGGTAGAAAGTCTGCAGTGTTGTGGGTTTACCCTAACCCCTTGCGTAAATATATTTTTTTGCACTTAACACTTACCATGCCCGTTGTGTAAATAACATTTTTAACACACTTAGAGCATCTCCAATGGTGCTCAGTATATAACTCTGGATAGCAAAATTAAATGTCTAGGTTTAGCTTTTTTCTGGCAACCCCACCAATAAAACTGAAACTGCATATACATAGGGGACTACTAATAGCAAACCACCTGGACCAAACATTGTGATGGACCAATCAGAAATACTGAACGGCAGTCAAGTGGAATTTATTACACTCTTTTTGGGAGGTGCACAACTGTGCTGTGCCTTTTACCACCCACGGCAAGCTCCACGAATTTGGTGCAGAAAAACTAATTTCCTGAGCTGAACAGATTTTGACATATTCGCAATAAATTTTGCTGTCTGGAGTCACATACTGAGCACCGTTGGAGATGTTCTTATGCAAGGAAAGTGGATAAGAACAAAACCCAATTACATTCTTCTTCTTTTGGGCGGGGAAAGGCAGTGTGTATGTTACATATCTTTATCAAATTATACCTATTTTCAATCCACATTAACTAGTTGTGGGCGCATCCCAAAGGTAAACGGTTTTGGTCAGCCCGTCAAAAAATATTCAAACGTTTTTAATGCTTCCAAATACAAGGTTCCAGTCTCAATAGGACAATGTCCAAGTGCTTCCACTTAGCCTAACTATATACAATACATGCCCACAATTTCAATGGACAAATTGTGATACTCTCTAGTGCACATTCTTGAGTTCATATTGGGTGCATGTTGCCCCATTTCATTGCTTGAGTAAAACTTCCCATTCCTAACCTTGTTCATTATCATTTCTACCTTAGGCTTTTACAAGAAAGTATATGGGTACTTATTTGTGATTCATTTTAATTATTTAATTAGTTGTGGTGTATCTCAAAGCTCTAAAAACACATGTTGGCAATGGGTCACTTTGATTGGCCATCGTTTATGTGGATTTACACAAGGGGTAAGTATAAATCATTTACAATTACATAATCCTACACTTACATGTTCAAGGTTAAGCATTTTCACTTACACACATGTGGATGGGAGGCTTTACACTTACATTAAAGGTCTACCTAAAACCGTATACATGATGCACAACATTGGTTTGGACCTTACATGACAAGAGGTTGATCTTCAACCACAATTACAAAACATATTAGTAATTTATAATTAGATTAGGATTGAAGGCTTTAAAAGTAAATAAGAACATGCAAATGATTTGATACTTCATTCATTTATTTATTCATTTTTTGTTCTCTTGCAATTTTTGGTTTAATTTTCTTTTGTGATTTAAGTTGTTTTTTACCATAAGAATTGAATTTTTTGGTCAAAATAATAAATGCTTTCAACAAAAGAAGTTTAACAACCCCATTTTTAATTTTATAATTTTTTGTTAGTAGTTAAATAATAAGTACAAAAGGTGCACCTTCATTTCATAACATACAATGTTAATATAGCAAGAGGAACATTTGGTATCTTGCAAGAGGTTAGGAGTTGGGTTCCATTGTTTGGGGGTATTGCCACTTTTGAATTTTATTTTTCACTTTTCCCTTTTGAAAGTTATTTAATGCCAAACCTTAGTGGGAGGTACAATCTCTATTATAAATTTTCTAGTTTGAAGTGTAATTATAAAACTTTATAAACTAAATTATAATGAGAATGATTCATTTAAGTTGATTTAGTTAAAACAACTTTAGGTTCTATAAATTGTTTTTTGAGTTGACAATTCTAATCTAGAGTGGAATTTGTTTGATTGATTCCCAAGTCAAAGGGAATGAAGCATTGTCTTCTTGGATTTGCATTTTCTTTGAATTATTTTTCTTTTCAACACCATAGTCACAAAAATAATAATAAAAAAAAAATTGAAACAATTTACATCCCATTTCTCTTTAATTGAATATGAATTCAATTCAATGAATTTCAATTCATTTGAATTTAAATTTAAATTTAAAAATTGAATTCAGTTCAATTAACATAAATTCAGTTCATGCAAGTTGCATGCAATGTCATTCAATTGGAACTTAATTTTCACAAAATCAATTCATTTTTTTCATCAATTGGTCATCACTAGTAATGTGTGGAGTGCAAAGTGCAAGGAGAAATAATGCAAATATCATGGTGTTGTCCTTTGTTTTATGCATCTGTTTAAAGTCACACTTGGGAAGATAGATCATAAGCAAGCCATACTTAATGTATTATATCCACACCATCTGACTATTCATGTCAAATGGCATCTACAAATGGAATTTGAAAATGAGACATAGCTTAAACTATTTTTATTTTATTTTAAAATTCCTCAAGTAGGTCCACTAGTGAGCATCCTTAGCATTAATAATTAGCATTAAATGGTGACGGTCCTAGTGGGCTGTAGCACTTTTACAAAAATGGTGAACTAGGAAGTGCTTAGGTCTATATGTGACTAATTTAATTATTTTTATTTCAAAAAACTGGCCAAAAAAACTGTGAAATTCACATATTTTTCTGTGTTTTTCTTTCGTTTTCTGAAATTAAAAAAATCTCCAAGTTGTGAAATTTCACCCAAAAACAAAAACTGGCCTAAACTGATCAATTTGAGTAGTGAATTCCGAAAATGAATTTTATGAATTTTTAGTAACAACAAAGCAATATTCATTGGGATGATGAATACACAAAGGTTCTACATACGAGACCATCTAAATATTTACGAATCGAAAAGTGCTTTGAAACCAAAATGAATTTTGGAGAGCAAAATAAAAAGGTACAAAGATAAATTTTCCCAAGTACTTTGTGAAATTACTCAAGCTTTTTAATCATCCATATTTTTTCCAATTGAAATTGATTAGACTACATATCAAACCTCTACATCCATGCAAATTTTCATTTCTTAATTTTACAATCTTTCAAAGTCGAAAGTTGTCCACCATGACCATCATTTCTTTTAGCATGGTAAGTATATTATGGAGGGTGCTGCTTGCCATTTCCAATATTCTACTTAGACGTATTGTATTACCTCTATCATTGGAAGACATATTTTAATCGAATATTTTAAACGAACATAATCATTCCCTTTAAATAAATGGCAAAACCTGACTCACAAGGCAAACTAACAAGCCCTTGTACATATATGTGCAAAGTCCATTATCCATTTGAACTACCTTTTTGCTTTTCACAATGTAATGAATAAGTCTTCACCAGAACTTAATTTAAAACTAATTACAAACATATGGGATTCTCTTGTGTACAAGCTTATGGCAACTTTTCTTGTGTTTAAAACATAGATGTGAATTATAGTTTATAATGTGCATGGGCCCATGATAGTCATCATTGCTTGCATGTGTACAATTATTATAGTAGTTCTTCCTTGCCAATAATTCACAACCAAAATCCACATAGGTTAATTAAGATTAATTGGGTCTAAATAAAAGATACCATTACATTATATGTATTTTGGTGGATTTTTTTATATTTATCAAATGTAGGGAAATCATTCATGCACAATATCGATTTACAAAGTATAAATCCTTCAAGATTTTCCATCATAATTCTAGTATTTGATCATGTGTAAGTTTGTTTTTTGAATTAAAATTTATTAAATTTTTTCCCCCAAAGTTAACAAATGATTTAGGTGTTGGACATACATATTAAGTATGCATTAAGTTGTTTGTGCATTTTAGATTTTTCATAAAACTGAACTAGACAATGCATATTCTTAAATTGTATTTGTGAAAGGTATTTACTTAACACTTTTGATATTAACTTTTTTGAAGTGGATTAGAGTCCAACTCTTGAATTGAATGTTTCAACCTCCAAAATTACAAGCAAAAGCCTCCAATTTTAAACTTCAAACCTTTTTTGGAGTTTATTAAAACTTTAGGATCAATTATGATTGTGAATTGGCGACGGTTGTTTCAATTATCATGTGCTCAAGTTTATACTTCAATTAGCATGCTAGTTACAATGGTTCTTTCAAATCATTGCAAACTCTCACCTTATAATGTATTTGAAGTTCAAATTTCAAATTGGCAAATAGGAACATGTATGTGAAAATTTTAAAGGTTGAGTGGCCTACATTTGCTTATGGTCTTTTGAAAACAATTTAAGTTCAATTTTTATTCCTTGTTTTTGGGTCCTTTTGAACATCAGTTGGAAAAAACATCATAGTAAGTGGTCACAAATTACAATGTGATTTCTTGAACAATGATCCAAGGCCATTTTTGTTTTTGTTTTTTTTCAAAATTATTGTCAGGAATCTTAATTTTGTCCTCATTATCTCCTTCCTCATAGTACTTGAATTATAGTGTTACTCATATTAATTAGTTGTCACGACCCCCAAAGTTCCAAAAACATAAAACTTGATCAACGTCTTTGATTGGTTATCACAGAAATAATTCAATCAAGCTTTGAATCATCTCAAAATAGATACTATAGGACCTTGTCCACTCCAACACATGTTTGTCAAATAACTTTATTAATTCTGAAGATTCCACTAACAAATGCTATATTTTAAATATTTCATCACAATCTTTAGTTTCCTTCAGAAAATTTATTTCTGGAATTTATTTTTGAATGTTTTTACATTTGTGAAAATAATATAATTGGTGTTGAACTGGCCCATGTGCTACTGGATATGGTGTTCTCATCCTTTTGGGCTATATATGTAGGTTACTAGAGTAGAACATAATGCAATGGATATGGGATAAAGTAAGGTGCTGTTGGGAACATGTTTGGGAACACATTTGGGAATAAGGGAAACATTTTGGGAATTCATTGGGAACACATTAGGAACAACAAAATCCAAAGAACCCAATACCCAAATTGGAACAATTACCAAGTAACAATGCTAACATGGATAGTCAAGGTCCATGCACTCCTAAACACATGGCTACATGAGTAGGGACCTTTGAATTTTAAGGCAAATCCTTTAATCCAGAGAAAGAAAATGGTGAAACTTTTCTTAAGATGTCAAATGGTTATCACTAAAAAAATGAAGCTACTCCAAATGCGGCAGCCATTAGTGGAGGATGCCACAATCTAAATGAAGGTATGACCCAACAACACTTGCATCCATGTGTCCATCAGCCCATTCAGTGCCTCACATTTGTGCCAAACTTTGCAAATCACTTGCTAAACATATTATACAAAGGGGCAATCAAATAGGCAATGTGAGGCGCAATCAAATAGGCAATGTGAGGGGCGTTTAAAGCATTTGATTGTTGCACAACATGCACGGAGCATCCAGTACAAGTTTTTGTAACAAGGGCCAACATGAAGTCCCTAGTTGAGCATCAACCACAAAAGCATTGCAATTTTTCTAGGTCTTGAGTTGTGCCATAAACTTCAAACATTGTCCTAAATTCAAACCAAGGTTGTGTAATTGTTGCAACGATGTTGTGTGATTATGGTGAACTTGAAAGTTCAGTTTATATCTTTTTTGGATGCATATCCAAAGAAGGAGGTTGAGCCCAACCCATTGACTTCATCATGTTGCTAATCTCAAGAGAATAGTAGTTGTGGGGGTTAAACGAGGCACTAATTGGTTGGAGCATTGGAACAAACTTCCATAGCCTTAACCATGTTGGCATGCACCTCCTTTACTATGTATCTCCATTGCAAGATGATTGTGAGTTCATTATTTAGGCGGCTAACCCAATTGCCATTGTTAAGCTAGATTTGCATAGCCCCACAATGCCAAATGATGGCTTGGAATAAGCTCCCCCAAATGTCAAGCAAGGAGTTGTTTCTCATTCCAATCCTTGGTTGCCTCATTTGTTTTCAAGCTGATTTTAACTTATCCCATAAGTATATTCTAAATATATTTTCCTTGTAGAAATGGCCAAGGATTTTTTGGGCTAATTCTAGGTTGTCAACCTACATGTTGGGATACAAGGTTCTATTGTCCACAAACAACTAAACACATGTTATTTCACCTCCTGGCAAATAGGGCCTTGGATTCCAAAACTTGGATTGTCAAACAAATAACCTAAAATACCAACCGCTAAAATGAATAAGTATATATGGAAATAAAGGGCAACCTTGTTTGGGGTCTTATTAATCTAAAGACACAAAAAGGTTAATTTGATTTTGCATTTACTTTGATTGAAGAGGTAACATGTCTCAATATAGAGTTGAAACCCACTTGATCCAAGTCACATTAAATGCTATGGCTTTTTCCGAAAAACAAGAATTCCCAATCAATTTTCTCAAACACCTCAAAAGTCTAGGAGCAAAAGTCCTTGTTGTTTTCTTCTACCCATGCCATAACCTCTTGACCTAGAAGTAGGTTGTTGTTGAAATAATGTTCCTTCCCTCCATAAATTTGGTTTGATTAAATCAATTATTCAAGGGAGGAATTCTTGGAGTCTCCATGTAAGCACCTCTGCCACAACCTTGTACACATTGCCCAAAAGGGTGATGGGGCGCCAAATACCAATCTTGAATTTGTCCCCAAATCTAGGTATGAATATTATGACCCCTTTGTTGAATGTTGGAAGCATGCATCCTCTATCTAATATCTCTTTCAAAACCTTTAGCAAGTCTAGTGCTATGGAATCAATCATGTTTTGAAAAAAATTAATGTGGATTCCATTGACTCCCTTGATGCTTTTCCTTTAGGCAAAAATGAGATAAATTTAACGAGCTCTTCCAAAGTGATGTCCTTAAATTCAATGTTTATCATGCTATCCATTTTGATTGGCACATTTTGCCACCATTCAACTTTAGTTACTAGCACCTCCTCATCCAAACATAGTTAACCTAATATAAATTTGCATGAAATTCATTAATGAAAACAAATAATTCCTTTTGTGTTGTTATTTTTTATCATTGTCCATTATGCTTTGAGTCATTGCCTTTCTATGTTGTCATTAAGGAAGTGAAAGATGATGCATAAGCATGTGTTTTCAAATCTTTGTCAATTCAACTCTATGGTAGTGATAGGTAAAAACAAGCTACAATGATTGTTTTTCAAGCTTTACGGATCTCCCAAAACATAATGTGGTTAATTTTGGGTGTAACTTTTGGTATTTGAGTCTTAATATTATGATTTTCATAAAGCTAATTTTATTTAATATTATTTGAATTTATGAAAAATTTGAATTCAAAAAATCATGGCTATATTTATGGTATATATAATATAACAATTTTTTTTTTTTGGTTCAAATCTAAGTAAATGTTTGAAATGAATTTTATGCATTGGCCCAAGTTACAGTGTTTTTCACCTTCCATTTCAAAGTGATTGTTTATCAAATTTTGAATTTTTCACATCTTTATGCTTAATGGTCTTTAAAAATCTCATTTATGAATTGAAAATGATCAAAAATTTCACACAATTAACAAACATGGTTCACATTGATTCAAGTTTATGTTATCAGAAAGGTTGTTCACATTCTTTTTTCCCTTGAATTACTTTGAAGTTGATTTATGCTAAAACCATTGTTTCTTTGAATGGTTGCAAAAAAACCCTTTTCTTTTTCTTCCTTATTATAGCAATTTTGGCATTGAATTTGTTTCATTTGGTTAGGTGTTTTTTCAAAGTGTGTCATTGGACTAAGCTGGGTTTGGGAGGTTAGGGCTCCTTTCCAAACCTTGATACTTGTCTTTTGTTTTCCTATTTTGTGAGAAGACAAATATCAAAAAATTGGTTTGGGGTGTTTTTGTGTAGTGGCATTGGTTTAATGCAAATGGCTATTAGGAAGTGGTTAAATACATGCCTTAGGGAGTTTGAGGTCTTTGTGCTCCTTCCTTTTTATCTAACCTTCTAAAGACATAAAATTGGTCAATTCTTGATATTGTTGACGATACACCCCTAGGTTTGTCAAGTGGTATCAAAGGTAAAAACTTAGGTGATTTTTTATTTTATAACTAATTGCAAACACAAGGCACTTTTTAGTTGTAACAAAAAAAAAAAATGGGAGGTTCAAGATGGAACTTGAACAAAGTCACAAGTAAGATAGTTCACATAAACTGAAACAGAAGGTGGTTAATTGCTAAAGTGAGAAAAACATTTGAAAATGTTGGGGTTCATTTAATGTGTTTGAATCCGGGGACGCTCTTTTAGTTCAATTCCTCTTTTATGCCTTAGCTTTGGTTACAAACCCAAGTTTAAGGTCATGACAATTAAATGGGCATTAAACTTTTAATTCTCAAAAGTGAAACTTTTGTTACAAGCTTGCAAAAAAATCAAAGTTCATACATATTGAACCTCAAGTTTTAGAATGAGTTGATTCCATGAAACCACTTTTGTTCTCTTGATGTTGGGGTTCACCCATATGGTGAAATTATTTAGTTGGTCACACATGTTGAAATCACCTCCTAGCACCCATTGATTTACAATTATGTTTTACTTTTCTAGTAACTTCCACAAGTGAGTTCTTTTTGTTAAGGTGTAAGTGGCATAAAGTATTGAAAATGTCAACCATTTCAAAATGCCAAGATAGTTGGACCACCATGTATTGAACTCTACCCTCCATAATATGCCTTTGATCAATCACTAAAAAGGTTTGATTGGTGAAGACTAAGATGGTCATGCCAACAATAGTCTTACAAGAGGCCTCCATGTAGATGCCAAGGTTCCAAAAAACCATGCCACTTCAAAACTTTTTGCTAGAGACATTGTTTCTACCCTCAAAGATGAATCAAATGGTGTTATTGTAGTAATATTAGCCAAGGGAATGATTCTAGTTTTTGGAGCAACATTGGAATTATTTTTTTTTTTTTTATTTTTTTTTTATTTTTTTTTGTTTTTTTGTTTTTTTTTTGTTTTTTGTTTTTTGTCTTTCCATGTGCCTAATACATTGAAGGGTCCAATCACCAAAGATAGGCTATTCATTTCCAACAAATGAATGGGTGGCTTTGGGGCTAATCTATCCTTAAACTTATTTTTGCGTTATGTCTTCATAGTTTTCTAATTGATTAAAAGGGGCCAAGAGAATTTTACTATTCTTGTCTTGTGGGTTTTAGTGGGGAGCCAACACCTACACTTGCTATCCATTCATGTCCCCATTAATTGCCCACTTGATGAGTCCACCTTATCATTTGTGCTTACAAATATGCTACAATTTTCTAGTGTATTTTCAAGGTTCATTATCCTTTGTAAAAATTCAGCTCTAATAGTCAAGGCACCTTACACATAAGGTTCCTCCTCTCCATGGTTTCTGAAAACATTATTATGTGTAAGGTGTTTCCTTTGCTTTTCAAATCAATAGTAACCATTTTAAATGTTACTAAATCTTCAAGCCATGTAAGGACATTGAAGGGGCCTATTATGGACATTAGGTTCCATGCATTGAACCTTCATTCCCAAAATGACCCCATTTTAGGTCTTTGTCCCACACCTAAAAATTTGGTAGAATTTTTGTAATGGAGTTGGAGGGTGCCTTAACTTTAGTAAAATTTTGCTCCAAAAGAAAGAGGAGGCGCCTTACTTATGATGTTCCTATAAAAAATGAACCTTCGGTGTAAAGTGCATTCTTCCCTATTCAAATGAATCACACCCATCTAAAATGCTACCAAAGTTTTATGTTGGGTAAGGATCTTGAAGGGGGTTGTTCTGGAAAATAGGTCTTGCTTTCAGGCCCCCATTCCCAATGTGGTCCCAATTTAGGTCCTTACCATACACTTAATTGTAGTAAGATCAACAACATGCATTCATTCAACTACCCCTTTCCAAAGTCATTTAGCTTGGGCACATGATCAACCAATAATTAGGAGTGAGTGGGTCCCAACAAAATCACTTAGAACGTAAATGTACCCTAGGTGAGATTATTTTTACATAGTGCATTTTTTACCTGTTGTCGCTTGTAGAGTCCAAAGAGCCTCTAGAGACATCAAGTCCTTTATAAACTTTAAAATTCAAAACATATTCAGTGCATAGGTCTAACGGAATGGATTTTTTTTCTTTCTTTCTTTTATTGATGTGGGCGTTTTTTTTTTCTCTTTTCCAAACATATTTTTGTTGAAACTTTCATAACATATTCTCGGACTCCTATTTTGGTGTGAATTTTTTAAATTTGGGTTTAGATTGTGAATGTGTTTTATATGGTTGTTTTAATAGTTCTCAAAATACAATATCAATATCAATCGAATGTTTATTGGGAAAGGCATATTGATTTTGATGTTATTTTCAATTGCACTAGTGAATTGTTTCTTCCATAGCTCACAAGGTACAAAAAAATTGTATTCAAATGCATCATCATGTTTTGATGTGGATCTAATTTTGTTTGTTTTGTCAAAGAAAAGGAAAAACTATTTTTCTTTCATGTTTTGGATTGAACCCAAACAAAGAATTTCACCAGGAAAAAGTTGAAATCGTTGCATGGCATACAATGCCAAAAATGAGGGGTAAGAAATATTTGATGCATTATAAAATGTTTTTTTCATGCTTTAACTTAATGAAATCACAACTAGAAATTAGGAAGATTGTTGTGGTTGTGTTGTATAGGTTTGTTCATGGGTTTAATCCTAAATATATGTTACATAGGTTTGATGTTGGGGCATCTATTATTTGAAAATATACAAATATAATTTGTGATGGTCTTTGTGACATAGAATATTTTTCTAACAAGTACATAAACACACCTTCTAGAGAATGACTATTACGGATCATTTGTCAATTTTAAGAGCTCACATGTTTGCCAAACATATGTGGTACCATTGATGGTACACATATACCATTAGCTAAAAGGCCAAGTAGAGGATACATTCTTGCAATGTCAAAATCAAAAGATTTTGAAATAATGGAATTTATTTCAATTCTTATACACACAATCATGATAATGGTATGATCAAATGATATTGCTATCATATGTTACTACCTTATGAAAAGCTAGGCCCAAAAAGATCTCTAAACTTCAGAAAAAAAGGCCATTTGTAAGTACCTTTCTTACTTGCTTGCTCATTCTCTAATATTTGTTTTGTAATGTTTTGTGTCACTTCCATTTTCAACATTTCCATTTCCTTTGCAGTTTTTGTATATTATTTAATAGCTCCTAGCAACTGAACCAAAATCAAACTAAAGATCCATAATTGGGCAAATTAGAAGCCTTTGTCCTAGGTGACATTACACCAAATTCTTGTTTGGAAGCTTATTAGGTGTTACATGTTCATTCATGTCATCAAAAAATTGGAGTTTGACATTTAGGATTTTGATGTTGTGTTTTTGGAATAATTTCAAAAAAGATCATCTAAGTTTACCATTTGAGGTTGAGGCATCCAAACACCCTAAATCAATGTCACTAATTGCACCATTCATTTTTGTTGTGCCACTTGAAATGTTCATACCATGACTATGAACAAGGAGGAGCACATGCGACATTACAACTTTCATCTTCTTCACAATATTTTCCTTGCATTTTGTTGATCTTGTTTCGACCTTGCTTCCAAGTTCACAACACCTTATTAAAAAATGTTGCATTGATTTCATTTACAAACTTTTTACAATCCTTTACAGCCAAGGCCTACATGTAATACTTCCAATGCTTGTCCTCCCATAAATCGATCATCTCCAATTTGACATGCGTTCATAACCTCCTCTCAACTTGAGGTCTTTCAAGAAGTTGAGGTACCCTTAACCCCACATTGAGACATTAACCTTAAACCCTTTTTTAAAAAAGAACTTGATACCCCCAAAAGATTAGCCAATGAATGAACTTGACAAGTTTACATCCATTTTCAACTTCCAAATAAAGTCAAAATTAAAAAAGATTATTAAAAAAACATCACAACAAAAAAACAAAAAATTAAAAATTAAAATAAAAATCTTGTAGACTCTTTGGTATGGTCTGTTGCTCCGAGGCAACTGTCGCGGTCAGCCATCTGTGCGCCTTGTACAGTTTTCTAGGGTTTCCTTCTGGGGTTTTGCTCCTCTCTTCTCATCAGCTGGTTTCTATGCTTTCGACTGCGAAGGGCACCATGGCTGCAGCCAAAGATTCAGCGGGTTGTCATCGTGTTGAAGAACGTGATGCAATAGCAGTGGAGCATGGGAGTAGTGACAAGACGATAGCAACAGGAGGAGGAGGAGGAGGAGACGACAGCGATGTACGCGACATGCCGCCGTGGGAGCAG
>Ga0116228_10003179_pt1 | contig 14387 bp, 8 predicted proteins | sample S1TSphfallax_2_FD_89694 | JGI IMG/M metagenome (GOLD analysis project Ga0116228, IMG submission 89694) | Host-associated microbial communities from peat moss isolated from Minnesota, USA - S1T2_Fc - Sphagnum fallax MG | ecosystem: Host-associated > Plants > Peat moss > Unclassified | place: USA... | reverse complement strand
TTCACCCCAAAAAAAGAAGAAGAAGAAAAAAAATTGCCTTTAAATGAACCTTCAGGTTTAGGATGTCAAAGAAATAATGATTATCAAAAATTTACTTGAAATTAAAATCAGTTTAATCATTTTAATAAGAATGGTACATTGGTAAATTATTATTATTATTATTATTATTAGAACCTTAATGGGTTTTAGGCTAGTTCTCAAAAATGAAAACTTACAAATATTTATTTTTCACTTACTCTTGTTATTTCATTATTTTGCACTTGGTTGCTTTTCTCATTTACATTGGTACTTCCTTGTTGCCCATCTCTTTAGCAATTGAAGCTTAATTTAGTTTGCAATTCTTTTTTTAACATTTTTTTTTTTTTTGGGTTTTTTTTTTCAACTTAGATTTATGGTTAATTGTGAACTTTCTAGTTTGGAAGTAAGCTTCCAAGGCACTCGCTTTGGTCATGCATTTTTCAAAGCATGTCAATATGAGATAGTAAAAGAAAAAAAATTGGAAAAAAAATCAAATATATTTTCATTAAGTATGTCTAATCTAATTTACAAAAGTGCATAACTTGGCAAACAAATTTAATAAAGGTAAACAAAAATGAAACAAGGCATGTATTAATTTTAGAAGTTGTTCATGAAAATTAAATATCATTCTAAAAACAAGGCAATTTTCAAAAAAAATTGTTTATATTCTAATTGGAAATTGGTTTGTATTCTTTTCTTGCTATTTTTTAGAATATTTTATAGGTTTGCAAACAAAATAATCTTGTTCTAGGAGGCCTTATTATATCATACAATTCATAGACTATTCAAGTTCATGTTTCTAATTGAATTCCATTCTTTTTCACTTGGCATATTTCTCAAATAATTATTGATTACTTGTTTTTAATTGTTATTACTTGTGTTCTAAACCAATCCAATGGTCATTGGTTGTTAAGTGATGCCCTAAACTTTACCATCACAATGAGTTTAAAGTTGAAAAAAGAAGTTGGAATTAATCTAACCTTAGACTCACTAATGGATGATGATCCTAATGTTGTTTTTGAATTGCTTTTGTTTGCTTCTAACTTTAAGAAGGAGGTGTGTAGTGTGCTTGATTTTTTCCTTTCATTTTAAAGAAAATATAAAGAAAAAAAAAACTCACAACATGTTTTTGTTAATATTAGATCCACGATTTAAGAATCTTTGTTAATGTTTTCATTTTTTTTATCATGAATAAAACATTTCAATTGTTGAAAAGTATGAAAGAAAATCTTTACATCTTATGTTTTTGAAATGTTATCATCACTTACATCTTGTGACAAATTGTGAAATTGGATATGTAGACCAAAAAGTTAATGAAAACTATAATTTGGATATTTTTGAAATAATTGTCAACATATGAAAACTAATCAAAGAACTAGTTTATAAAAAGTTATTAATTTTTAGGAGATTTCAATAGATGTTAAAAAGATTAAGTGTCTTTTCCAATGGTGGCAAATGCATGAATCCATTTTTGCCATTATTGGTTTTTTTTGCTCAATAAATATTAGGAATTGTGGATTCACAAATAGAAATTGAAAAGTGTTTTTTTTTCCCAACATAGTCACCAACCTTAAGAAATGCCATTTCCAATATATAAAAACTTGGAAATTTTAATATTTGTTAACAAAAATTAGTTAATTGCTCAATAATTGATTACAAATCTCCTTGCAATCTAATAAGGTTTATCATCAAAAGAAATCTTGTATTATGTAAACATCCAATTTGCAATTATATATAATTAATTGTCATTTGCAACTATGTTTTGTCTCTTTTATAAGTAGTCATCATCATTTTCAATCTATTGTTTGTATTATAACTATGGTGCAAATAATTTGCATCTAATAGATTTTTCATCCTTCCAAGTTTACTCACTTTTTGGGCTTTTCATTCAAGAAAAAGCTTTTACGTCAAATTAAAAATAATCACAACTTGATTACCTCTATGTGGTGTAATTATATTTTAAAATATACTAGGGTGTTTTCAAATATAATAGGGCTACTTTTATAAATGCATATATTTATGTTGTATTTAAAGCATATTAAATATACATTTGATATATGTTATGGGGTTGATCAAATAAACTAAGTAGGTAGATAATTAATAAGTAGGTAATTACGTGAATAGGTAGATAAGGTTACATATTAATTAGATATTACATTTAATACATAATAATTATCAATAGTTACAAGTTAATTAGTTGGTTAATATTAATTGACTAATTAATAGTGATTAAATAAATTAGGAAATTTTATTATTAAAATTTAATTAATAGTTTGCACATCATTAATTAGTTAATAATTAATTCTTAATCAATCAAATTTTTTATGAATTATTATTATTAATTAATTAGTAATTGTAAGGAATAATAGGTAGTAAATAAGTTGGTAAGTGGGTAGATGTGGAGGTAATTAGTTACTTAATTATTTAATTAGTTATATTATTTTATAAAATTAGAAAGGACAACAGAAAGGATATGGAATAAACTTTATAATTACAACCTAGTTTGTGATTAAATTACTAAGTTGCAAATTAGGTTGCAACTAAAATTTATCCCATATGTTTTGTTTTCCATTTTATCTTGTAAATTATATAACAAAAGTGTTTTGTCTTACAATTTCATGTCAAAAAACATTTGTCATTGAAAATGAATAAATATATAAGTTTAACTTTAAAGGCTAAAAGCAAAATAAAATAGAAATATTTTTTTTCCTACCCTTTTACTTACCTACCTCTTCAACTTAAATAGGCAAATATATAGGTTCCCGTCTACCTACCTAGATATCGATTTCATTTTTTTGACCAAAATTTAATTTAATTTTCACAAATGTTGCCACATGGCATAATTTCATTAAAAACACATTATGTCGCATGGCATATTTCCGTTGATCAATGTGATGATATTATAAGTCATTTAAAATAAATGATGAAAAATTCAATTTATATTTTCACAAAAATTTAAAAATTGCAAAATAATTATTATGTTATTGCAATTAATGAATGGCTTATATGTTACTTGCAAAATTCAAAATTAATTACAAGTTATAAGGATAGTCAACAAATAAAAATATATGTGTTAATCATGTATATCATATATGTGAAATGTGCTAACATCATGATGAGTCATCATTTGTAACTAGATGTTGGGTGCAACTTCACTTATGCAATTAATAAATTTTTAGTTGTGAATGTTCATTGTAACTTATTTATAATCAAAATATAGTTTCAAATTAATAATTTTCTTTTAGTGCATAAAAATGAATGAACATTTTAAAAATGACTTAGAGTAATTTGAAAGTGAATTTGAATGGGATGAAATTTTAAATTTATGCATTTTCATCATTTTTTGCAAGTAAATTTCATTTTCATTTTTAAAATTACAAATCAAGAAAATTTTCTGATAACCATATTATGAGAACCATTTTTGAAAACCATTGTTCAAAAATTTATGAAAATCGATTTGATTAAAAACTGGTTGGATTCTTTTTCAAAAGTTTTGAAATTTTAAATGATTTTTTCAAAGTTGATTTTTTAAAAAAACTTGAGATTTTTAAAAAACAGTTTCATGAACCATAACCACCCAACATTTGTAAATTCTTAATTTAATGAAATATTTAAGTCTTATGTATGTTTTGTTTTTAAGTTAAATTAATGAATTTTCAAATTTTAGATTCAATTTCGAAGAATTAAAAATAAATAAAATTTATGGAGTTTTAAATAAGATCTATAATTCATGGTTTGTATTGTATTAGATTATGGGGCATGTATTAGTTGAAATGTGATGACCAAGTTACTTAAATCTATGTTAAATGTTGACCTTTCAAAGAGTTTTGCATTTTTTAATTTGTGGGTTTGATTTTGTGAACTCACATTATACAAAACATTGTTTCTTAATATGCTATGTCCTTTTAATAAATAAGAAAAATGGATATGAGCAAGGTAAATTGTGTGTTTTCAACAACAACTAATCATCCAATGAATGCATTTTGAATTGAGTATGAAATATATCAATCCATTTTCAAAATCTTGTAATAACTTTGGTGTTTTGGTTTTGATGTAAGTGAAGGTGTTTTCAAAATTGTAATACAATAATGGGCTTTATGTTTTTCAAAACATTGACTATCATTTTTTTTAAAAATCTCATGTTACATCATGCCAAGTATCATGAATTTTTTTATAAAAAAAACATGGTGTTGTTATGTTGTGTAAAGCCTTTAAGGGTGGGTTTCATTAGAATTAAACTTGCCCTTAACTCTTCTTCATGCTTCAATAAGACCACCCCTTAAAACTTTACCAAACATCAACCAAAGGTAGGCCCAATTCCAATAAAACTCACTCCTTAAGGTTTTACCCTACATGACCTAAAGATTGACCCAATTTCAATAAAACCTACTCCTTAGATATTTACCCTACTTGTAAAACTATGTTCAATGGTACAAAAATGAAACATAGATTTGAATTTTGTCATTTTTTCATAATAAAATATGATTTAGATGTTGATAGATTTTAGAATTTCAAATCAATTTTGAATAGTATAATGCCCAAAGTTTCAAACAAATGTGGTGATGGGCCAATCAAAGTGCCCTAATGCAAAGACATTAAATTTTTTTAAAAATCATTTAGGATGAAAAACAACTAATTAAATCCCAATGGTAACATCAAAATTGGTATAAGATAAACAACTTGAGGATACATTTGTAATTTCATCTTATGAAAATAAATTTCAATTTAAAATAAAATTTGAATGAAATGGGAAGGGTTTTGTTTGAAGTTATTTTTCCCCAACACCATAGTCACAAATGATGGAAATGACAAACATGTTTTCAATATTTGTGCATCAATTTGCATCCCATTTTTTTTCAATTGAATTTGAATGGAATTTAAACTCAATTGAATTTCATTTCAAATGTAACTTAATTTTCACATAATCAACTTTGTTTTTTTCATCATTTAATTATTTATAATTGTGAATAATATTGCAAAGCCCAAATTAAGTAACATGAATCACAATAATTACCCAAGCTCTTGTAAAAGCTAGGGCCAAAAATGGTGATGCATAAAGTTAGAAATGGAAATATTATTCAAGCAATGAGGTGAGGCAACACACACCCAAGAATGTGCAATCAAAATATCCCCCAATTACACCAACATGATAGTTCTATGGTAAAGCCTTTGTTTAGGACCTCAACACTTCTAAGCCCATTTGTGTGTAGGTGAAAGTTTTGTTGGTCCTTTGCCACTTGGAATGCCAATGACTTGTTAGGTTGGGTTTGTAACTATGCTTCAATAAAATAAAATAAAATAACATTCCCCAATTGGACCACATCTTGTCCCAAATCCTTTGCCCAAAAGAGTGATTTTACATTATATTGTGTATAATTATTAGTGACTAAAGGAAAACGTTTTCATAAAACTATGTTGGTGATATAACTTTTATTTGTGAAACATTCAATTTTGTCTTTTTTGAAAGGCTAGTTGAAATGGCCCATAGGGAAAAAAAATAGAGTTTTGGGATGTAATTTATATCATGTGCACTTACACTTACATGCTCAAAAACATGTAGACAACACTATTTAAATGCATGTGACAATCACTTACACCATCTTGTGTAACTTCTTTTGGATTCATCTAGAGTTTATGGTGTCAATTAATTCATATATATATATATATATACAATCCAAAAAAAAAATATTCAAAAAAAATACTATTTCAATATCTTTTCAAGAAATAACATCAAAACATGCATTAAAATGTTAAATAATAAAATCAAAATTGAAATTGACACAAGTAATGATGAACAATTGAAAACCATATTAGAACTTATGAGAGAAATAAAAAGGGGGAGTGGATATTATTAAATTAATAAACCTTCATACCCTTTACCATTATTACCTCTTTGTCACATTTTTGAAGAGAAACTTCAATTACAATTTAAAGATTTATTTAACTATTAGTGTTCATTTCATAAATCCAAAGTTTTTCCCCCAACCACAGGGTTCTAGTAAGAGTATATATATGATGATGATGAGCAATGTAAAAATAAAAAATTTAGGCATGTAAATGTAAATGATTTACACTTACAACACTAATTTGACCATTTTTGCACCAAGTTTTCATATAATATATTGATTATCAAAATTTTAATGTTGAAGGACTTTGATGGGATTGACTGCTAGATGTCATATTTGACATAAATACCTCCAAAGGAGAAAGAGTTTGATAAATTAGAAGGTAAGTATGTAGGCCTCAAACTATCACGTTGATTCTTCATTGATTTGAGGACCTCTTTTGAACATATTTAAATATAGTCCAGGCCTTGTTCCAATACTTACAAATTTAAGTCTTTTTCGCATCAAACAACCCTTCTTAATCCAAGAATGAAGACCCCCATGCATATGATACAAAGTGCAAGTGTGGTATAGTAACATAATTTTGCAACACATGTACTTTGGAAATCATACATATGTAAAATGACATGCAAATTGCCTAAAATATTCACAATCGTTGGTGTAGTTTTTGGATCTTTTTGTTTTGCTTTGGAAGCGCACTATGAATCCATCACAAACCACTTGCTATCCCCCAAAGGGCTTGAGAAGGGTTTGGTCAACTTCTTGGTGATGAATTGAGATCACAAAATGAATTAGCTCCTTTGATACATGCCTTTTGGACATATGTAAATACCAAAAAGAATCGAGAATGTCACATACAATGGGACTTTCTTAGGGTTTGCAAAACGCCTTTTTTCTGTCATGACTAAAGCTTGATCACCAACTATCTCCAATGCTATTATGTCTCATTTCCCAATCACTTCAAGTTGACAAACTAAAACTCAAAAACACAAGTTGTGGTACTAAAGCATAACCAAAAGGAAAACAAAAGGCTAAAGAATCAAAACACTAATGGATGGACCTTTAAGGGGTGATGGAGGTAGGGCGTAATGCATGAAGTCTTTGAGTTTAACTATATAATGTTTAACATATGTACAAATGGTGAGACACCCAAAAAAAGGTTCAAACTTCTCCCAAACTTAATGGACTAAGAAGTTCCATGTTTCAGAATGTGCCAAAGTTAAATCCTCAAATGCTAAATTTTGACCATGCACCCACCATCTACAAAACTACATCTCGCCATATGTGAACTATAAAGGTAGACAATCTTAACAACAAGCCAATTGCACATGAGTGATTTCAAAAATACAACAATCTTGACCTTTGATCCTTCTTTCTTGACATTTGCTTCCTAATCTACAACCTACAATTGCCACCGAAACATTTCCTTGCTTTGCTACAACCCTACCCAAGAAGAGAGAAGCTCAATCCTCTTATAAGCTTTTTCGTCCTCTCTGATTGATCTGGAGTGACTCTGGAGCAAAGATATCTTCATGATAATCTCCAGAAAATTTTGTCATTACGTTAGTAGAAATTGGGAAAAGAGTTGTCAAGGAGAGATTTTCTTTGTATACCATGATTCCACATTGCCATTGTCAGTATCGGTGCCATTTTGATGCACCCTTCCCTTTTTTGCCCTTCTCCTTCTGCTGTGCTTCTTGACTACAACAGTTGGGTTGTTGGAATTATAATACTCAAAATCCATCAAGGGGTTGTTGTCAATTGGTCCTGAACTTTGGCGCTCTAGACCATCAAGCAGCACAACTCCCCCACAGTCACTCTCTGGAATTTCTGCATCCTTGAGAACATGAGGTCCAACTTCAAAGTCCAATGAATTAGCTTGTTGCAAATCTGATGCAGCCACCTCTACCCGCTTCCTCAAATTCCTTAAAATTAGCATTTCAAGGAATTTCATCACTTCAACTACATGCAATAATGCTGTCATTGCATCTCCCACCTGAACAAAACAGTGACACACATCATCAACCTGGTATCATTTAGAGGAAGAACTCAGAAAGTCGGTTGAAAGGAAACCTGAACATTGAAGCACAGATGTATGAGAGTAAAACTGGAATCACTATCTTGTTGCCTGTTACACTTGCTATGATAAAACTTCCACAAATGAATATAAAATGATCAAATCTTGTACAAAGTTATGGGGTTGCAAGTGGCATTTAAACATGGCGGTCTGCACTTCAGGAAAAAAAGAACAAACCTGGGTCATGTTGGGAGCAAAAACCATGGCAATGTTCCGTGCATTCATCATATTCATGTGTTTTTCTTGGGTGACATCAGTCATCAGATTTACAGCCCAATCAAGCAGAGAAGCTTTCATGGGTGGCAATAGTTTCAAAAGGGCGATACAATCTTCTTCGTTCTGGCAATCTGCCACTTGCTCTGGTGTCAATACATCCAGTATGGCTTCTGGAAGCTCACGGAACCATGCCTGCATTTAAAGAGTTATTAGAACTTCTCAGTTCTATATCCACAAACTTGATAGAAATTTGTGTGGTTCTGCACTTGTGGTTCTAGATTTTACATATCCTAACCCTACCATCTTGTCGACAATTTCAAGACAGAGAAACTGTCATTCACATGGAATGTGGCAGTGGTTGGAAGACACCTTACTGACAACAACCATTCACCATTGAACTCAATAGAGCAAGCAAAAAACCAAACTCTAGTAGGCACCTTGATGAGACCCGCAAGGCAATGGCAATCGACATTTGCAGGTACAATCCCCCTTTTGAGTTGATCCCGTATACTTTCCTCAAGAGTAATCTCTGGATTAATTCTAAATATACCTTCCACCTGCAGGATCGAGACGAGAAAAAGAGAGGCTTTTCTGCTCTTAGAAAATGGTCAGAAACTAGAAGTTAAAAGCTAACAAGAACTGCCTGATGGGTATTGTGGAGAGTCGAAACGGGTAATACTGGAGTAGACATCTACACTATGAGAGGAAGACATCTGGAGACAAGGTCTGCACATCTGCACACTCTGATCATGTGTCTAAGGAAAGAAATGCCAACAAATGGATGCTAATATATCACAGGTAGACATCAAGGAAAATACACTAGAGATCTATCCACCTGAGAAAGACACAAAACCAAATAGATGTGCATTGTGACAGGCAGTGGAAACAGAGACCAAAATAAAAAGGGGGCTTACAGAAAACCATGCAGACCTTCAAGGCTCCAGTTTGATAAAGACGTTCCTGCATCCGAAGAAGAATACAAGGGACAGAATTCCCTCTAGAATCATACCCACATTCCATGTCCTCGGCTGCCACTCCAAATACTCTCTCATTCCCACAAAATGCATAGTGCCAGAATGGGTGATCTGGCTTTTCATTCCTGCAACAATCCAATAGTAGTGCTAATTTCTTCATATCTTATCCCCAATCTAAGCCAAAAAATTGGATACAAAGTCGTGCAAAAAACCCAAGGCTTTTCTTTTAAGGCCAAAAATTTGAGGGGAAAACTGAGAGCAGGAAAATAGATTGAAACTGCATTTTAAGAAGACAAAACAAAAAAAACAGAACACAGAATGGAGCTTGCCAATTGAAGGAGAAGAACAAGGGCAGGATTCTTCTATCTTCACCTCCTAATACAAAATCTGCAGTTGTAACAACAAAAGTTTACATGGTCACTAAGCTCAAACTAAGTCAGCCAAGAACCACAGCTTGTTTCCATCAAAAGCTAAACAAACAAACAGTAGCATGAAACCAAACAGAGCTGAAGAATGTTTTGGAGAAATGATGTTGTTACTACTGTGTCTACCTCCCAATTCAGATCTTTGCCAGGGGTGTTTTCAATGCAGCTAAAAAGTAGGAGGGTTTCATTCCTCCTCATGCAACCATTCTCCAAAAAAACAGTCTCTGACAAGTTATATTAAGCAGCTGATGCTTTATTAGTCAACCCCCATGTTCCATGATGTGAGATATTCCTTGCCTAAGTTTAGGAGTTGTTTCAGTGGGGGTTATATTCTGAGTCCTTCCTGTTGACTATAATAGTAGACCCATCTGCTGAGAACTACAGTAACCTAGAATTGGAAAGTTGAAAACCTTTTTTTCTTGAGCATCAAAAGAGAGAGACAAATTTATTCTCAGCCAGTTCCAAATCCTGAACTGCTGCTTTTGAGTACACAATTCCACAGACCCAACACTCCTGTTTGTAGTCTCCATTTTAAGCCTGAAGTGGGATCACATCAAATCAGATCAGATCAGATCCACAATTCTAGCATGTCCTTGCCAGAAAATGGAAACGCAAGAAGAAGAAACAGAACCATGCTTACTCAAGAATTAGGGTTTCACCGTGCAGAATAAATAAACAGCCAACACTGGTCACAATGATAGTAACCAGCAATGGTTCAACATGCATATTCATATCATGAAGAATTAAAGGAATTCCAACTTTTCTAACCTTGGAACAGGATGCTACAAAAAATTATATTACAGCCATAATCTTGGAGAACTTGGAGACCTATATAGTGGTCCATTTGCACGTGGAGGATTATGTGTCAATTGGTTGATTGTACGATATGTCATGATTTTCTTGAATGGCATAGTGTGTTGGTACCCAGTTAACTTTTATGCACTCTTTTGAACATCTACATAACCCACATGTCCAATGGGACATTATTCTTATCAAAGCTCTAGTATCAAGTTTGGGATCCAAGGCATGAGGCACACATGGAAGTTGCAGATCAGAGTTTTCCCAAGGAACAAGGTGAACAAGAACTTTATCTGGTTCTGTGTGAAGGTGGGAGAAGGTGTGTTGGAGCAAAAAAAAACTCATGAGTTATGCTTCATGCGGTAGTGTGGGAGAAGGTGGATTGGAGCAAAAAACTCATGACTAATGCTTCATGCAGAAGCTACCACTCAACGATGAGTCCTAGTATTCCTTGATAGACATTTGTGATCTGCACAAGATACATTCAGCTAAGGCTAATTGACAAAGCAATTCTGGGCTATTACCACACAAAGCCTCAATGGAAGACAAATGCAAGGCAGGTTTTCAGGAAGTTTTGAGGCAAATGGGTTGCATAGTTGCTTTCACCTTGCATGTGTCTGAACTGCCTCTGAATGACAAGCTCCTGAAGGCCAATCCTCAATTTTCATTCACCTGATCCTAATGGAATATTCTCCTAGGTTTAGAATCACACAGTTCAACCTGCAATCAGCAATTGAATGTAGACAAAAGCACTTCTGGGCTGGTTCCTCACCTTTGTTGGCTAAAATGATAACCATCTCAGGGGACAATTGTAATTGCAGCACAATTGTTGTTCAGATTAGGTAGCACCATAAAGTTCTAAAAAGATCTTGCACAAAACTGTCTCAAAATACAGATTCCAGAGTTCTGGCATCCAGGAAAGGAATATAAAGAGACTCTAAAGTAATATGAGTAAATGCAGTCTAGTTATGACTGTGCAATCTCTTTACCCACATTTGACTCTGCATTGCCAATGTCCTTCACCAAATCTACTAGTACAAAATCATCACCCACTTCTGACATGGCATCCATAGCCTGTTCACCATTTTGAGATATCTGTTCAGGGGAAATGCGGGTCTGCTTTGCCACACTCTCAAGCACCTCCTTAGCAGCCCGTTTCCGTGGTGGAATCACTGCAAATAATGCTTTTGACCAATCCCCAAGTTCCGCAAAACGTAACATTATTTCCACAACCTGGTTGACTGTCAACACCTACAAAAACAAAGAAACACACAGAATGGCATAATTTAGGGAACTGAAATCTCCCAATCATTTTTCCAGACACATGATAAAGAAGAAAGCAAATATTCTTGTAAGTGGAACAAGATAATAAGGCAGAAGAGTTTGTAAAGTTTCAGAATAAAAACTTCAAATAATGCAATTATAACAAGCATATGATGCTTGCTGCATGATATAAAATATTCCCAAATCTACAAAACCCAAATCTGCTGTGAACCTTTTGAGACTTCAAAACAGTTTTGGCCCCTCAAGATGCAGTGTTGGGATCGGTGGAAGGAATTTTTTAAATTTCAAATACCTGAGAGCTAAGCATTTTCATATGTTCACCAATGGGAAGCTTGGCAGTTTGGATGCCTTGACTTTTGGCTTTCTCAAGAGTCACCCCCTTCCACCGGTTGCGGTCAACTAATCCACCCACTATGTAAATCTTGGATGGATCAAGCCTTTCAAGGATGTTCTCAGAATCGGCCGTAAGATATACCAGATCCTCCTTTCGATCTTCAAACACACTCAAATATGACCGTTCCTGCTTGTGAAGCAGCCAGTTATTGAATCCTGATATCTTCTCCAGTTGTGTGTGGATATCACCAGTACACCCAGTTAATGAAAGTCGACATGGTGCTTCTGCCCGTCCATTTGCTGCATATGAGTACATCACCTGGAAATAGTCCCAAGTTCAAAGAAAAAGTCAATCCCTGATGGCAACAACAACTCATGACATCCAAAACTGGTTCAAAGAGGACCATCGGCCCCAAACCTGTGAGGCAAGAATCACCTTAATCATTCTGGAGTTCAGAAATGACTAGTTCAGATTAGCTTTTAGAGATTCGCTATCAATTCAAACTGAACCCTCAATGAAAAAATTCAGAACTTCAAAAATCAGGATGCCATGAACATACTTGTTGCAACAAGCTTGAAATTTCATTGGGTTTCATCATTTGACCAAATTCAAGGTCAATTACGATGTTTTGGCCAGTTTCAAGGGCCTGTGTAAGCTTCTCCCGTCTTTCTTTTCGCTCATCTTTGCGAGCTGTTCGGAGCTCCATCTTCTCCTGCTTTGCCTTCTCAATTTCTTCTTCAGAGAGCCCAGCCAGCTTTTGCACCCATTCCTGTCGCTTCCTCTCAGTTTCCTGGTGTCGTTTCATTTTTTCAAGAGCTTTCCGCTGTTGCTTCAGTTCTTTATACCGTTCTTGCTTTGCCAAGTTTTTCAAAGCAGATTTTGAGAGTGATGTTGGAATTTCAGAAATTGCTTCTGGGTGTTCACCACTTCCAACATTTGGCAATGATGGACCAAGTAGTACACTTTCAGTGATTTCAAGTTCCTTAGTAAATGCTACTTGAGTCAAGGGCGTGGGCACTGCAACCTCATCCTTGGTTGATTCCTGTTCCTTGGAATCTGCCATACTGGCTGAGGATGTGACTCTTACAGCCATACCAGTCAATTCCAGCTCCTCAGAATCCACCTTACTGGCTGAAGATACAGCCTTGACAGCAAATTCAGCAGATAAAGTTTCCTTGAGTGATGATTCGTCACCGATTTCCACTCCACATTGGGACTCTTGTAAAGCTGTTTCAGCTGATGGACCTTATAAGATTCAAAGTGCCACTAGGTGATCAGAATATTTGAATTTTCTATTGCACAATGTGCATTGACTTAGGCATAACCCTGGTCAACACTTATATGTCAAGAGGATAGCACATGAGATTACAATGTGGCTACATTGTACATGGTGAATAGAGAAAGTCAATTAACATTTGGACCATGCCCATTGAGTGACAGGCATCATCAAGGGGATTGATGGGGGCCAAAAGACCAAAAAGAATGGTCTGGCACCAATTCCATTTCTTCGTTGATAGCTGGTAGTGAAAGCTTACTTCATCTGTCCTGATCAGATGCGGTCTCCAGATCTTACCAGAATAGATATTAGGGTTTGCAAAGCCTCCATAACTGCAAGTTCAAGATTCTTACCTGTTTCCTCTTTGTCATCAAAAAAGAGGCCAGTACAATTTGAAGCTTCCCGACTTTCACACCCATCTCTTTGTTGCTCCAAAGAAACTGCAGGACTTCTTGATATGTCACCGCCAAGATCCCCATTTGGAATCTCAACTGTTCCAAAGCCCCCAAGAGAACCTTCCTCAGATAGAACAGGCTCTCGTTTCAGATTCTCAGCTGTACTGGCCTCCTCCAGATCATCACTTGCATTCTCCTCTATTATTACTGCATCCTGGGACTGTGCTCTCTTGATCCTCTCAGCAGAAACATCCTCCTGAACATTTGTAGCTCCAGAAACTGCACCTGCAGAAAAAAAAAACACACAAAAGAAAAAAATCAGGCCATCTTTTTGGATCAATCCAGTTAATACTCTCCCCCCTTCTTCTTTTGGATTCTACTCTGCCATATCTTTTTTTAATCCACCAGTATGCAGAAAGAAAGGTCATATTGAAGCCTCTTTTGTTGTACCCATGTTTGCCCACAAAGAGCATTCAAAGGAAAAAACTGCACCCAAAATAATTAGGTCATCTTCTCTTGTACTTGCAGACCCATACCTCAAAACCAATTCTCCCACCCATCATCACATTGGACCAGACCAACAACACAAGGAGATAGTTATCTCATCATCAGCGATGTGCACACTTCATATGGAAGAAACAATGCATAAACTCTTATCTGTCATACTTTCAAACCCCATCCATCTCCAAAGGAGATTTTGAAGAAACAGCCATTGGGTTAGCTACTTGGTTCCCCTTAAAGACA
>Ga0116228_10003178_pt1 | contig 14389 bp, 5 predicted proteins | sample S1TSphfallax_2_FD_89694 | JGI IMG/M metagenome (GOLD analysis project Ga0116228, IMG submission 89694) | Host-associated microbial communities from peat moss isolated from Minnesota, USA - S1T2_Fc - Sphagnum fallax MG | ecosystem: Host-associated > Plants > Peat moss > Unclassified | place: USA... | reverse complement strand
TAATAATTCTGCTCACCAATCTATTCAATGTAATTAACATCCTTGCTTTCAATAAGAGTCATAGGTAGAAAATTGTTGCCCAAAATGGTTCAATTTGAGAAGAGCCCTTAATTTTATTGTTATAAGAAGATCATGTTAGTACCAATATATGGCCTAAGGTATATAAAACCTTAAGGACCATTTATAACCTGTTTAATTAGGACTGAATTTTATTTTTATTTTAATTCCATAAGTGACAAGGAGCTCATGGCCATGTGGCAAGTTTATTATACTAAATACATTTGAAATAGGAAATTTTTATTTTTTTAATGAGCTTCCAGTTCACGATAACACTTGGTGAACATTCATCAAATTGTGGGAACAAGTGAAATCTACATTGTTCCATATTATATACCTTATAATAGAGACAATAAATTCATGAGTTCCAAATATAGCCCAAGGTCCTAGACATCTTTAATTTCCTAACATTTTAGTATTAATTAATGTGGAGAACACTTGATTCACACAGGAATTGGTAGCTGGAGAAATGGCAAATTTGGTGTTCTTGATTAGCAAAGAAGAAGGGTGTTCCTACAACAAGGCTGCAAAGATTGTGACTGAAATGATGGTGGATAAGTGCAAAGAGATGCAACATGCAACTATAGAACTAAAGGAATATTGCAAAATTCATGAATTAACAACTACGCAAAAAGCTGCCATTGAACATTACATCTCATGTTGCAACCATTGGGTTAGTGGATCGCATACGTTTCATTCCCAAAGTTGTCGGTTCCAAGTGGTGCGTGCATAGCTAATGGATGATTCTATCCACACAAATACATGTACTTAAAACATATAATATAACAATATTTACATAATACCTTTAAGATTTTCAATATAAGGGAAAGTTGTGGATGTAGAGTGAAATCCATTATAAGGAATTTATCAAACTTTAAACTACTTTAATTACCAAACATAAATTAAAGGTGGAATTGCATTAGATGGTTGAAAATGCAAGTAGGACTATTCAAGTAAATTTCTTTATTTGTACTAATTACACTTGTCCAAAACCTATTATTTGTAAGTAAATTGAAATGGATATATGTGTTGCCTTGAATGAATTTTGAATTAAGTCATTAAGTTGCAAAGAAAATTGGGAGCCCACATTTTCCATGGGTAGCTCATGTTGTCTCTTTTGGTGACCTTACATGAAGAACTCTTGATGTGGGCTTCCAGATTGTACATGAATTGAGTACAATTGTGTCTGCAAAATTTGTAATGTTTGTTTGTAGGTAGAGAGCAAATTAGAGTAAAATTTGTGCCTACCATTTGGTGATCATCTCAATGTCAAAAAAAAATTTGAAAAAAAAACACACAAAGAACTATTGAAAGTGGTTTGGTTTTATTTGGGAGCATTTCTTTTTGTAGATGTCTAAATTCATAAAAGGAAATATTGTTTTGTGAAAATTTGGATTTCTAAGATTCTTGGAAATAGAAGATGTCAAAGGTCTTAGTGGTGAAGACTATAAGGAATGAAGCAGGAAACATAAAAAAAGTTGAAGGAAATTGAACATTGATAGAATGATATGAATTAGATGGTGATTTGAAATCTAAAAGGTAGATGGATCAAAAAGCTAGGTGACAAAACATGAATTCAAAATTTGAAGAAAATAAAAATGTAAAACAAAAATTATATGAATCGTCGAACATGGGTATAGTTTTGAAACCAAGAATTACAAACAAAAGAATAACCCACATGACATTGGGTGTCTTTAATCAGAATTAGAATGAGAAATAAGTTTGGACTAGGGGTTCATAAAGACACCTTCGTTACAAAAGGCGATCTCCAGTGAGGGGAATTCGACTTGATGTATACCCTAGAGAAGAGGTTATCCATGTTTTTCAAGTGCCATCTATAATTTTAAGACATTGGGAAGAAAGAAATATAGGGGACAAATTATTGGTGGTGGACCCTAGAAATTCCTCAAGTCTAGAATCTATGAACATATGGAGGAGTGATTACAACATGCACACAAAATTTCCATTTGTGTAATAGTTAACATCACTAGAGTACCATAAGCCATTAGAAGATTGGGAGGTCTAGAAGATAACTATGATCCCAACATCTCAAATTGGGCAAATGTGAAATACCCAAGAATGTTTATGTACGATGATGCGCATGTGAATGTTATAGAAGAAGCTACAAAACAAGTGGTTACTAGAACATGTAGTTAGTTGGAATATAAGTAGTTAAACACGCTACCTTTTAGAAAAGAATTAAACTATTAATGTTTATACCAACTAATGACAGTTTAAATGATCCATTTCAACTATTTAAGTTTGAAGTTATTTGTATATAATTAGGAGGACTTCAAATTTTTATTATCACTAAATATCACCATGTTATTACTTTACCATTTGATCATTTTGTTTTAAAGGTGGTGGAGAATAAACCTTGGTCCATTGGATGGTTAAAAAATTTCAACTAAAATGTTTTCGAACATTACCTGAAAAATTCGGTCACCAACTTTCGGTCGCCATAATCAATAACCAAAATTTTCCAATTGCCCAATTTGGCAACTAAAAGTTTTCAATCACCCAGGTTGGCAATCAAAAAAATTTCGGCATCAACAAATTTTATTTCAATTGTTGGATCAATGGTCATTGTTGATTAAACAACTAAAAAATGTTGGGGAGCTCCCAATGTTTTTGGGCATATTGAAAATTTTTATTATCGACTGTGGTGATCAAAAGTTGGTGACCAAAAAGTTTTGGTTATCAACTATGGTGATTGAAAGTTGGTGACCAAAAACTTTCAATCACCTAGTTCAATGACATGGGAATTGAAGAATCGGTCACGAATCTTGTGGCAATTAAATCCATTTTCAATCGCCATACATAATGGGGGTAGCCCTAGTGTAATGAAATCTTTTCATGCATTAATCATAATGGATGCAATTGATGCATCATGATGGACACCAATGTGATGTTTGATGCAAAGTGACCATATCACATTGGTTTTGACAACCTTGGTTTTTAGAATGAAAAATGGATTTCCAACATTTCATAGAGCTGTCAAAAAACATTTAGAGAATATCTAAATAATTTCATGAAGAAATTCCTAGATGATTTCATAGTGTATAGTGATATTGAGACTCACTTGCAAAAGTTCATATTGTGTTTTTAAAAGTGGGAGTTCGTGAGTAGCTTAAACCCAAAAAAATGCACTTTCATGGTTTTTTTGGAGTGAATTTCAGATTTAATGTTTCATAAGAAAGTAAGTTACCTTATCCAAAGGAAATATAGGCAATTGTAAACATGCATGTACCACATAATTCATTACAAATTCAAGTGTTTAATGGAATGGCATAATTTTACAAATGTTTCATTAAGAATTTTGTAAGAATTTTGGCTTCAATTACTAAGCTCACAATGAAAACAAAAGGTTTTTTTGTGGATAGAAGAGTGTAAGAAAGCTTGGGAGCTCATAAAATATAATTACATCGAGGCATCAATTTTAATACCATCGAATTGGGAAGTTGAGTTCCATGTTTACATAGATGCATCATTGTTGGTTGTGGGACCTTTACTGGCATAAAACATAATAAAAAATTTATCAACCGATAGTGTATGTTTCTAAACTTCTTAATAATGCGAAAAAAAATTGCATCACCACATAAAGAAAAACCTTAGTTATGGTCTTTGCATAGCATAAGTTCAAGCATTATCTATTGGGAAATAAAATTTGTGTTCTTTGATAGATCACATGGTTTTAATTTACTTAGTAAACAAATCATAGGTTTCAAAGATAATAACTAGGTGGCTATTATTGTTTCTGGAATAAGACTTCATAATAATTTACAAGTTAGGCAAGACTCATGTAGTTTTAGATGCCTTGTCCAAATTGCCTAATACCGCAAAACCCACATGAATCCCAAAATAATACACATATGCAAGTTTGTTTTTCACTAAACCTAAATGCTTAAATGATGTTTAAATCTTTTTTAAAATAAGATAGATGGGGAAAAAATTATTTATTGGACAAAAGAAAAAATTAGCTAAGAAATTTGAACCCTTTCCAATTAAGAATGGTGTTATGTACAGGATGAGACGAGACAATAGATTGAAATGATGCCTATCAACCATAAAAGGAAAGATAGTGACAAAGGAGTTGCATGAAGGAACAATAAGAGGACATTTTGCAACAAAAAGAACACAAAAGAAAAATATGGATGTAGGGTATTAGTGGCCTACAATGTACAAAGATGTTAATGATTATTACAGATCATGTGACATGTGTTAGTGCATTAGAAGGTTGGCTACATAGAATTTGGCAAAGCTAATTACAATTCTTCCACTGGAGAAAACATTTATGAAATGGGGATTTGATTTTGTGGGACCAATAAAATCAATAAGAAGGTATACATGGAATAAGTACATATTGGTGGCCATAGACTGTGCAACAAAATGGGTGGAGGCTAGAGAATTACATACAAACACTATAATAATGATAAGAAAAATTTCTATATGAATGCATTTTTACTAAGTTTGGATGTACATTAACTGTAGTCATAAATTAGGGTGTGCATTTTATTGATGATGTTATCAAGCATTTGACAAATCGTTTCTTATTGAAGCATGTCAATTCCAATATTTATTATCCATAGGGAAATGGTTAGGCAAACTCCACTAACAAGGTGTTGGGAACATTGTTAACTAAATTGGTTAATGAAATTAATATGGATTGGGATGAACATTTACCAACATTTTTGTTTTCTTACATAACAACATACAAAGTAGTTATAAAATACACATCATACTAGCTAGTTTATGGTTTACATCCTTTAATGCCTACAAAGTATATATTTCTAGTAATCAATAATGACCATAGAGAAAGGAACCCTGTAAGAATTTTAAGTATAATCTTAGAGTTAGAAAAATTCCAAGGTTAAATTCAAAATGCAACAATGGACTAAGGCTTTGTGGAATCAATAGGAAAATACAAAAAAACCAATTCAAATTTGGTGATTTTGTTTTGTGGTTTCCAAAGTGTAGTAAATCATGTTTTGGGAAATTCACTAAAAAATGGTTTGGACCCTATAAAATGCAATATGTGTTGCCCAATAATACAATGTTACTAGTAACACTTATTAACTTTGAATGAATCTAGTAACAAGGTTAATATTAACTAATTGAAACCATACAAATTTATTGAATTTGAGGTACAAGATTTTTTAACATAAACACCAATATATTGGGAAAAAACACAAGCAAACAAACTAGCCACAATAAGGAATGGAAAATGATAACAAAATAGGTGAAGATGGAGATAATGAAGTGGAGACAGATCGAACATAGATGGAGGTTGATAGTGTGGCGGTCATAACTAAAAAATGGAATGATTCAGTAGCTCAATTAGGTGACTGTAATGATGAGTTGGTAACTATTTCAATACAGATAGCAAAGAACATGAGGGATGGATGGACTTGGCTACGATTGTACAAGGACGAATGAAGGAGGGAATAATACATATAGATTGTTGATATGTGAAATGGATGTCAATTGTTTCCACATGAATGTACAAGAAAAAAGTCATCATGAATTGAATGGGGTGCTTTAAAAAGGTAATTATTTAATACAAAAACAATGGGCTACCTGAAAAGAAAATGCAGGAAGCAAAAATGGTTATTGAATTTTTGGACGGTGTTTTAGGTTTTTTGGCAACATATTTATGTTTTGTGTTTGTAATGTGTTTCATAGCATGAGGGAGGAGAACATGATTGAAAAATTACATTGAATTGCGAGGGGAAAAAAATCATCAAAAGCTATTTTTAAAAAAGGATTGCAAAAACTTAAGAAAAAGATAGGTATGCAAAAGATATTGTCAAAAAACAACAAGAAGCACATGAAGAATTGGAACATTAGGTAGGAAGGCCAATGTATAACATCCCACCACTAGTACCAATTTCACCATTGGAATCACCGTCATCATTAGAATGTGAGGAAAAAAGAAGATTTGAAATAAGGATTGGTGGAACATTTGAGTTGGAAAAGACATTTAGAAATCATTAAGGCAAGTGTTGGAGTGTTTGAAGAAAGGCATTTAAAGCAAAAAATTGAGGTTGGTGTGAAACATGGATTACAATTCAGCAAGTTGTTAAGTTTTGGTTCCACAATTTCCCTTAGTAATAATGATTTGAATCATTATAAACTTCCAAGTAATAACTATTAATAGTTGAATTGGCCTTTGGATATTTCCAAGCGCAAAAAAACTTTTTTATTTAAATTAATGTAGCGATTAATAATTTTAGAACCTAGTAAACCTTCTAGAGTGCATTATCATTTTTATGTTGCAGAGAGGTGAAAAGGGATGTGGAATTAAATGTGGTTTTACTAATATATTGGGAATACAAGCCCATAATTAACATTAACATTTTGCCATGACAATATTAAATTATTTTTCTAGAATAATTTTTAGGCACTAATGATAAACTTGTAAAATTTCTAAAATGTAGTCCTAATACATTTTTATTCAATCTTCATTTCTATCAGACTCATAAATAAAATTGAAATTGAATTTAAATATTAACATTTCCACTTGAATAACTTCAAGGGAATTACAACTTTATAAACAATTTAGATGGGGAAAATCACAACCGCAAAAAATCCAGAATGTGACAAATGGTGTGAACTGGGTACTCGATTCAATGCTCCATGGAAAGGGGGTTGATTGGGCCTCGTAACTAATGATAATGGCCATCAATGGGAATCCAAGTTCGACAATGAAAACGAACATCGTCATCTTCACATTAACACTTTTCAAACCTTTTTAATGCGACTTCACGAGCAGGAACAAATTCTAAGTAGATTATTAAAGCATGTGGGTTAGGAAATAATTGACAATACCATGTTGACCAATTAACTCGGGTGCGCACCACTCTTTTGAACAGTTTTTCTTTACGCGATCGTTGGGTAACATTCACGTCAAATGGTGTTTCTTTAAGTTCTTCCTCTTCTATTGGTGCATAAAAAATATTCGAAAGCATAACAACATCATTCACCATGATTAAATCTTCACCTGCATCAATAAAAACCAAAAGGGTAGCCAAAACAATTTGGTATTTGCATTTGATGGGGGTCAATGCCTTTATTTTTTAAATTAAGGTAGGTGTAATGTGCGGTAGTGAGGGTGAAACTTCATGAAAACCTTAACATCCTAGTTCCAATGGATTTGTGAATCCTTAATTTCTACGATGGATCTAGAAAATACATGGGAATTCTTATAATAAATTTTTTATTTCCAATTCATTATGTACTACGTAATTAATTAGTACACACTAAAGAATAACTAAAGGGTATTAAATGAGTAAATGGTACACATAAATGTTACTAATGTCATTGACTTGATTTAGTGCAATGGGAACTCAAAGATGTTTATTTATTATTACTGGTGAATTATCCTAATAGCTAGTTACTTGAAATAATTAGGATGAATAAGTAGGATGTTGAAGTCAAACGGACGAAATTAACAATGATCAAACTCAAAAACCCCATCAAGATGTCCAAGATAGGGAAAAGGATGAATCCTTCAATTCTATTGGTCATGAAGATTATCATCTTATTTGATTGGAGGATGGAACCCTCTTAATGTTTCATTGGTCACAAAAATTCTCATCCTAAACTCTATTGGAAGGTCAAATCATTCTCGATTCTCATTGGTTCATGAAAGATGAGGAGGCCATTGATTAGAGGGAAGGATTTCCACAACTTCCATTGGACAAGGAAAACAAGTTCAAAGAAGGTGATGAAAAGATTAGGTAAGAGGGGTTTTATCCTTTTTTTTTTGGAAGAAGAGGAGAATGAATGTGTGAGAGGATAACTAGTTGTTATGTGTGAAGAAGTGTTACTCATGGAAGCAAATGTGTGCAAACAAAAGAGCATGGAAAGAAGTTGTGTGTAGCAAGTAGGCGTAGTGGAGTTCATGGAATGATTTCCATGAACAAGTTTTTGGATTTTTTACTAAAATAGTTGTTCCTTTTATATCCACTGTTGGATTTGTCTCAAAAACTTCATAAAAATTAGTTTAAGAGTGTAAAATGTTTTTTTTTAAAATTCAGCGTCATCGAAGCTACTATAAGGGAACTACACTTGCCGAAAGTAAAGGGGGTTTGAAGTTGTCTTTTTTTCTCTCAAATTTGGTCAAAATAGCTTTTAGTTTTGAAACATAACTTTTGATATTAGAAATAAAAACGTATAAGATTTTGTAACATTGTTGTTTTAAAAATTAACTTTCCAACAACCCTATGCATGTTAGATTAAAAAATTGTATGAAAATATTATGAAAAGTAGAATGAAGGGGGGTCAACTATCAAGCATGAACATTGATTAAACATCAACATAATGTTGCTTCACATTTCATCATGGTGAGTTTTGCTTCTTTCAAAATGTCTTGGTATCCTCCAAGTGGACACAACGCATTAGAGTTTTTAATGAATTTCATTACATTCTATTGAACCACCTTAGCTTGTTAAAATACAATTACATAATAGTTCCATGCCCAAATGAGTTTTGTGAATGCATATTTTCATGTGAAAGGGTGTGCAAAAGTTCCTCACAATTGGCAACAAGACCAAATGCAACAATGGAAAAATTGATAGTGTTTTTGAATTCAAGTGAAGAAAATGACAAAAAAAAGATTGGTGAAGTACAACAACTAATTATAGAAACACTAGAAACTTAGAAAACCACATGGGTGTAGGCATGGTCAACTAGACAAAAAATGTTCCTTGTCACACACAAAATTATAAGTAGACAAATTTTTTTTGATGCATTGAAAGTAGAATTATTATTTTATACAATAATTTATATGAAAAAAAACTTTTGCTTTAATATTATAAATTTGAAATATGAACATTTTCATGTAGATTTACGTAGATTTTACAAAATTGCATCTACTTGTAAGAAATGTCTAATCTTACAAAATGGGTTACAAGTTGAACGTTTTTTACTTTTAAGTTATGAAAGCTTCAAAAAATACTTGTGTGATATAAAATTATGCATGTCATAATCATAATACAAAAAATTTCTAGTGTAAAAGTAAGTTTAAACACCAAGTTGACCTAATTAGGCTCAAATCTATTTCTCACCTTATTTATGATACGAAATTTTTTCATATTTTGTATTCAACTTACCATAAACTAAATGGAGGGCCATCTTTTTTCATATTTCTAGTTACAAAAAAAAAAAAAAATCTATTTTCATGTGTTTATATCAAAAAATTCTATCATTTTTAAATTGCATTTTGGGCAGACTACTTTTTGGTTTACTTGACCATGCCTACACCCACATAAATTACGCTAGAAGGATGCAACCATAGAAGGCTTAGCAATCAATGTCTACCACACCACCTCAACCAAGTTTGAATGACCCACAAGAATTTGTAAGTGGTGGACTATTAACAAAAGTTGCCCTATAAATATTGGGAATTTCAAATCAATTAATCATAGTTCATGTTGTGGCACCCAATTGTCGTTTCCAAAATTGATAATTTCATTACAAATGTATCAAATCTAGTCTTAAACATTTATTTATCAAAAGCTCATAATTGTAGAAATAGTTACCAAATGTACAATATAAAGAAGCCCACCAATAGTCCTATATCAACATGGATTAAATAAATTGTGTTAAAAACTACTACTTATTTTACTCTTTGATGTTCAACTAGCATCCATCAAAGTGGATATTTCCACAATTTTGCAACAAACATGTTATCTCACCTACAAACATAATTATGGATAGATGTGTCCTTCATTTTGTTTCGGAAAGGTAAAAGTTCCATAGAATTTTTTGAATTTTACACCCTTAACTACATTTTGAAAAGGTACAAATTCCATAAAGTTTTGTGAATTTTACACCCCTAACTATGTGCACCTAGGCCTACTTACTTCCACTTATTTCCTCTTGGGAATTAGTTAGCTAGTAAGGAGCTCAACACAACCATTATGCCAAACATAATTGGAATTTGAAAACCATCTTTCTTGTTCATCAATTATAAATTTTTCATTGCAAAGTTTCAAATTGTTTATTATTCTCATACTTGTTTGGTGTAGGTGGGAATGAAATTCTATGCCAAAAGTTGTGTAATTACACCCTAAAGTAGCTTTTTAAATTACGTTGCACAACTAGTGGTTGTCAATTCATCTTTATGGTTATGGTTGTAGTCAACTTCAAAGGTGAATTGGATGAATCGTTTGTTGATGCATGAAGTGATAGTGGTTAACAATAATGATTTGTTTTAATTTTCACATGCAAATGCAAATCCAACACTATCAAATGTCCCTTTATGAAGGGGGACACTAGGAAACATTGTCTCAATTTTAATGCAATTGCATATAATGTTGTCCATAACTAGGTTTAACAGTTGGAGAGTATAAACAATACCCACCAAAGTTTTGAACAAAGCAAAAACAGATATTGTAACACTATGAGGTTCATATAGTTTTTCTTTCAGAAATTTGAAATCCATTTGCTAATACATTGTTAAGGCTTTGCAACATCAAATGGAAATCCACTTCAACCAGACTTTTGCATTATTTTGATCCATCAAGCTAGTCAAATGCCTACCAAACAATGAATAGTAGCCTAGTCACTATATTTTTTACTCCTACATAGTAAAAGACCTTGTATATATCAAATGCTAAAAACTTGGTATGTTTCTTGTTTTCATTTCAACACTTTCTTTAGTTGTATGTTGAGCTATTTTTAAAAAGTTGAAGTGATATTGCTCTTTACATGCTATTCAGGCAGTTGGTTAGGTTATATTCCATTATGACATTAATAAACAATTTCCTTGTTCAAGTTTTGGAGGTCACCCCATTGATGGACTTGTGTTGCACTATTTCACATTAAATGGAAACAACTCAAATGGAACGATGAGTGATGAGCATCTAGTGTAAATTGTTTGTGGTAACAGATCTATGGTATGAAGAATATCACATTGGTAGGCCCAATTACCTTTGTACTAGTTATGAATGTGGCAACTCCCATTGCATCTCACCATGTCTTTTAGGACAACCAAAAATGTTTTGTGTTGTTTATTATTGTGGTTTGCACAAATGTTTTCTTGGAATTTGCTTATGGTCATTACCAATTGTTGTTATTAATGGATGAGATTTTGGACATGATAAAAACATCATAGAGGCTTAAAGTTGCTTTCTACCATTATCTCTAGCTTTCTTGATTTGTCAACTTTGTACATATGTGTTTGTGTTTTGCACCTTTTTGTTGTCATCTATTTCCTAAGATGAATTGCTCTTGTAATGTAGAAAAATACAACATTTACTTTAAACTATGAAGTGTGTTACAATGCTTGGCACGATGGTGTTACTACAAATTTGGACATTAGACAATAATAACATTTTAAAATGCAATAGAACTTCCACTTTCCCTTTTGATTGTGAGTGCAAGGGGTGTTGATTTCATTAAAATGGAGGTATGTTTTCTTATTTGAAAGATAAATATTAACATGCTTGAAATTGAACTTCACAAATGGTGTCATTCCTATTAGTAAGATTCTATATGGTACTCATTTCTACACCTTATTTGTTATCACATAGATTAGAATTGAATTCATTACAAACCAAATCCTTTTTACAATTACTTCTTTCAAAATGCATCATGATCTTCAGAAGCTTGGGCAATTGGGCCAATGAAAATGAGCCTTCTACATTGATTACTTTGGTATTACTTGGTTATACTTATCTTTTTGTTTAGGTCTTAAGCTATGAAGCATATGAAACATTAACTATTAGCATGTTTATAGTACAATTATGAAGTTTGTCATGGATGTGAAAAGAAGGGACTTTATTTGGGTTTAGTGGTTCCTTTGTGGCAAATATTCCTCATTTAAAAGCCATAGGATAATAGACCCCTCCCCCAAAGACCCTCCAAATAAATGAAAGTTATTAAGGTTTCTTGTCATTCTTTCAAGAATAAAGTCTTAGGGAGAAAACTTGATGTTGTTTGACATCTTGAATCTACTTTTGTGGTGATAAGAGGAAAAGAGACAAAACATGAATTCATATATGAAGAGCATGTAGGAAGCACATGTTATATAACTCATCCTAGCAAGTTTTTGGTTGGCAATTTTTTTCTATTTCACAATGCATAATTCGGAAATATCAAAATAAAATCAAAATTGAAAGGTTCTTTTTTTTATAAAATACTTTTAAGGGTGGGGTTGCCTTTGGGTGGTTTTCAGCTATCCCCTTTTTTTTATTTATTTATTTATTTAGGGACACGTGGGTTTGCTTAGGGTAGGTGGCTTCCCAATGGAGGCCTTACCTCCTTTGGCTTTTGGGGCTCCACCCATTTATAGTTCGGGCGTGGTTCGTTGGGCGCATGCCTAGTGTATCTTTTCTTCATCCCTTGAAGTAGGAGTGGGGTTCAACACAACATCCTTCATCTTGGCTACAACATTGCATTTTTGTAACATGGCATGGTTTGTCACCAAGGCATTGTTAGGTTTTTTGTTAGACCCACCTGGTGAATTCTTGGGTGTTTTTTGGGTACATGATTGAAAATCGGTACATGCTTGAACACTTCAAGTCTTCAAGTGGTTAGTGACACATAGCCACTTTAAAACATGGGGAAAATAGTTAGACAAATAGCCTACCACTTCTTCTTTGAGAAAAAAAACAAGTTGCAATAAACAACTTTGTAGCATTTACAAAGTTGGCGTTCAAAACAACAAGTAGCAAAGACAACTTCAACACAACATAATAAATATTCCTTAAGAAAAAAAAACTCTTTTTCATTACAAGAACTTCATAGTGCAAAAATTACATTATAGTTGCATGAAAAATAAGGATAAAAAAAAAGACCCTTCAAACCTCCTTAAGGGAAGACTTGAAACCCATAAGAAAAAGTTGTGGGTCTTAAGAAAAATGAAAATATGAAGAAATCCTCCTAAACTCCAAGTTATCCAACCTTATCCTACATCTAGAATTTGGAACTAATGTCAAAGATGATAGCTAATTTTTCAAATCTATTCATAAACAACTTCTTAAAACCGGTGGTAGGGTCTTCTTCAACCTTGATTGTAGGTTGATTTTCGTCGTCTTTTAGATTAGTTTCAAGCCTATTGTTCTAGTTGTTTGGCACCTATTCCTATTGTTCCCTCAGTGGTGTTTTATTTTTCCCCCTTTTGATGGAACAGCTAGGCATAGGAGACTAAAGTGCACCTTCATCTGATTTTGTTCGAGGACTAGGAGGAACTTTAGGCATAACATTTTTCTTGGAACACATGTGTTTGTGGCGGCTTTCTTTTTGGATTGGGCTTCTTGGCAACCTTGTCTTTTCTAGTTTTTGCTTTTGTTGTGTCCTTTTTGTGTTGATTAGGACGAAGTTTAGCCTTTAGGAAGTTTGCATATGTAGTTAAGGCTTTCACCCCTTCTGCTTCAGCTCCAATAACATCAAAGATGGTTTGCGCATTGCAGGCCCTACATCATTCAAATTTGGATCTAGATTCCCCTTCTCAAACTTTTTGATGAATTTTTAGTTGAACACACATGTGAAGTTTTCCATGGATTCTTTAGGTCAATTTTTTTGCACGTGTCCCATTTGTTAGTAGGTGGTTTGTTAGGCATGATCTTTGAGCATTTTTGGGATTCCTTCGACATTGACGATTCTAGTGGTTTCATTCAACTTCATTAATTGAATTTTGATGTTGTTGTTGGTAACATCCCATAATTCATGGCTCGCATTCTTGATGTTATTAAGCTTTTGGTTTTGTCCAAGCCCTTAGGTGGTAGTTGACCAATTATAGTGGGTGAAGCACTTTATCGATTGGTTAATAAGGTTTTAATTTTACAATTTCGTGACGTGTTTTCTTTTCACATGTCGTTGCATCAATTTAATGTGATGATTAGTGGTGGTTTCAAGGCATTGGTCCATGGTATTTAAGTTGCTTTGGATGTCCACCTTTATTAGCTAGTGCTTCAAGTGGATGTAATGAACATGTGCAACAACATTTTGCATAAGGCCATCTTCTAGGAATTGCGAACGATAGGAGGCTAAATATCTCAACTTTTCCCTTTTGTTCATTCTTTTTATGCCCTTCAATATTTTATTTTTCTGAAATCATAACCCTCCCTTAAAAGATTTGTCTATCATCCTTTTCTCTATGGGCACATTTTAGGGTGACTGGCCCTTTGTTAAGCTTTATTTTTGCATTCAATCATTTCATATTTTGCATGGTTTTTTGAACATTTTTCCCTTTCTTGATTGATGAAACCATATTTTGGCCCACACCCATGTTGTTATTCCTTTTACTTTTGATCATTTTGTCTCCTAGTTGGTTTCTATGGGGTTGGTCATTCAACCTTGCAAGTGTTTGGCTTAAGCACCTTCT
>Ga0116228_10003175_pt1 | contig 14391 bp, 9 predicted proteins | sample S1TSphfallax_2_FD_89694 | JGI IMG/M metagenome (GOLD analysis project Ga0116228, IMG submission 89694) | Host-associated microbial communities from peat moss isolated from Minnesota, USA - S1T2_Fc - Sphagnum fallax MG | ecosystem: Host-associated > Plants > Peat moss > Unclassified | place: USA... | reverse complement strand
TGTTTGGTTAAAGGGAATCATCGCAAATTGTTCTAACCTACTAATTTCCGCCGGTAAACAGCGAATTTGATGAAAATGTTGTGTGCAAATCCAAAGTGAATGGATTTGGACATCTGCTATATATGGATTGAATGTCTGTACAGGAAACTGTCCTAGTTGTTTTTCCGTTGGTTGCTCTAAGTAACATGCAATAGTTAACTTATTAGGACTAGCATTTAAAACAGACTTCACTCCTTGAAAAGTAGTTCCATGAAATAGACTAGAGGAACCATTCTGATAAAATCCATTTTGGAGATGGAGGAATTTCTCATCCTGATGAGAGTTGAGAAATTCATATCTGGGAATAGTGGGAATTGTCCGCTTTAATATCAGATTTGCACTGAAGTGATACCTGATTTTCCCTGCCGATGTTGTACTACTAATTCTAGCAGAAAAATGGATTTCTTCGTTGTTAATATGAGCAGTTTCTTGCAAATCCAGAAGATATTCTTTTACCAAATTGTCATCAAAGACAATCCCTTTTAAAATTTTGAAGTTGAGAATCCTGGAAATTTTAAATCCTGGATAGATTTGTTCACAAGCGTTAGCCATCCATGATAATCCACAAGTTGCGGGAAGTACTGGGCGTTGGGAAATTACATGGTCGTATAGAAATGGATTATCTGTTAATTTTAGCTGACGCCGAATCTGATAGGTAATCAATTCATTGGTTAAATCTTGAGGACTTTTACCTAATGGACTACCAATGACTATTTGGAGATTATTTTCGCTATTTTTCGTAAGTTGCTTAACTAGCATTTGCGTACCTATTTCTGTAGGTATAACCTCAATTCCATTTTCAACAAAGGTTTTCTTTAATTCCGGTGAAACCATCCCATCATCCCATGGTCCCCAGTTGATGGAAATCACACGACAATCTGGGTGAAACTGTTTAAATAAATGCGCTGATTTGTTGAGAATTTCATTGGCGATCGCATAATCAGTTTGTCCCGCATTCCCATAAAAACCCACCACGGAAGAAAACAGAATCAAATATCGTAGTTGGTCGGAGGGTACAGACTCTATCAGGTTCTCTAAACCTTTCACCTTAGCCGAATAGACAGTTTCAAAATCCTGGAGTGTTTTTTTCTCGATCAGTTTATCAGCCAAATTACCCGCACCATGAATGATTCCAGTAATTGTGCCGAAACGTTCCGAGGCGATCGCCAATTTTTCCGCCAGCATAATTCTATCCGTGACATCGACACTGATATATTCTGCTTGTCCTCCCACAGAAGCGATCGCCTTGAGTGTACGTTGAATTTCCCTTTGAGCAGAAATCGCCCGAAACTTTTTCTCGACCATCACTGGTGTTGGTTTTTCTCCTTTGGCTTGAAAATCCTGCATAATTAACTGTTTTAATCGGCTTTCCTGCTCACAACCTTCAGCCCATACAGGTTCTGGTTCTGTACTCGAACGTCCACAGAGGATAAATTTGCAGTGATATTCTTGCGCCAATTTAATTACACACTTAGCGGTAATTCCCTTACCCCCACCCGTAACTAGGAAGGTGTCAGTAGAAGTAGGGGAGCAGGAACCAGAGGAGCAAGGAGCAGGGAGCAGGGGGAAATTTCCGAGTTCAGCTACGAGGGTAAATCTAGCGTCTTTGGTATATCCAACTTCGCTGATTAAGCGATTCGGATCGTAGAGTTCGGCGAGGATATATTTTACTGATGTTTCTGCATCTATCTCTGGACTTAAATCTACAGAACGACAAAATGTATTTGCCCATTCTAGATTAAGACTCTTGGTCAGTCCAAACAGTCCACCGCCAATTACACCAAAGTTATGCGATTGTCCACAACCCAATTTTCCATCTAGACGGAGAATGTTGAAAAAGCAAACTGGTTTTTGGGGATGTTTGGCGATGTGTTTAGCGATTAAGAAGATTTGGCGGAGGATAATTTTATCTGTTTCCCAGTAGTGGACTTGATGACTATCTTGATTCTGGGTATCTGGATGGAGGTGAATAAATGCAGCGATCGCTCCATAGTTAGAAACAATAGATTGTAAAGTTGCTTCTAAGCTTTCCTCACTCCAATCGCTCAAAAGGACTTGTGGGATTCCGGTAGAAAAAGTTGATTGGAAGCCAGGAAAACTGAGTAAGACAGTCTTCCAACCCAAGTTCAATAAAGCCGTTACTAACTTTTCTGTTGTTGGGGAACCATCATCGGTAACTAAAACTATTTGGTTTTCCTGTAAAGACCATTCTAAAATATCTGGCTGTGGAAGTTGCTTTAGTCTTACAGGAGAGTAGAATATTTCCTCGTGTAATTGAGGTTCTGGGGTTTCTATCTCTGGTGTTGTTGTGAGTAAATTGGCGCTATCAGTTGATCGCTGGCGCATAAACTCCAGAATTTCTCCTAGAGTATTGAGTTGGGCTAATTGTTCGGGACTGGGTTTCGGTAAATCAGGATATAACTCCACCAATCCTCCCAAGATTTCTACTCGTTTGATCGAATCTATTCCCAAATCCGATTCAATATTCATCGACAGGTCTAACATTTCCACTGGATAACCCGTCTTATCACTCACAACAGAAAACAGAATCAGACTCAAATCAGCAGAAACAGTCAGACTAGGTTGACTTTCCTCCCCCTGCTCCCTTTGCTCCCCTGCTCCCTTGCTCCCTTTGCTCCCCTGCTCCTCAGACTCCCCAAAAAGCCTGCGGATATAATCTGCAATTTCGCCCAAAGTTTTTAGTTGAGCTAATTCTTCTGGATTGGGTTTGGGTAAATGGGGGTGAAGTTCCAGCAAACTTCCTAAAATCTCAACTCGTTTAATTGAATCTATTCCCAAATCTGATTCAATATTCATCGACAGGTCTAACATTTCCATTGGATAACCTGTTTTATCACTCACAATATTGAGTAAATCTTGGCTGAGTGTGGTAATCTCAATTGGGGAAGTTGAGGGATCTTCAATTATTTCGGCGACATTCACCAAGTTTGGGGTTGAGAGTTCTTTTAAAGATTCTTTTGCAGGTTTTCTTGAAAGTTCTTTTGCAGGTTCTTTTGAAGAGTAGCTAGAAACAGAACTCTTCAATAGATGACGGGGGTTGGAGGTAACAAGTTGAAAATATTGTTCAATAAATTCCTGCTCACATGTCAGATATTGTTCATGAATCCGTAAGGTATCAGATTGGTATTCGTGAAACTGAATGATATTTTCTTCAGAACTAGAAATAATTATTTGCTGTTCTTGTCTCTGATCTGGCGTAAGTTGGATATCTTTCCACAACTCATCTTGCTGTTGTATCAGTTGGAAAGAAGCGCGGTTATATTCTGTTTGATTTTGCAAAGATTGTTCATGAACCTGTAAAATAGCTTTCTGCTGGCGATTAAAATCTACGAAGAAATTATCTAAATTATTGATATTTCCCATATTTACCATATCCTGTGGTGAAGGGAGGTTCACTTTAACTAACTCATGATTATCTTCTTCTCCTCCCCCATTGACTAATGTGGTTTGCTCGTAGTTATGATGACTATCTTTACCATTAACTGCTAATGATGATTCTAGTGTTATTGGCTGTGTGACTGGTGGTAACTTAACTTGATCACCATTTTTTAGTAATTGAGCAAATGCTTCTTCCACTTTATGAGTCAAGTTACTGCTGTTCAACCGCATTGTTAGCAGGTTTTTTGATTTATTTTTCTCTGGAGTAACTGCGGGAATTTCTAAAGGAATTTGATAGGGGTCTAAATTTTTCAGAGGTAATCCAGCTACTTGTAACTGGACTACTGCGTCCCGTAAACAGCGATCGCTATCTTGGCGATAATGAGCATTCAACGCCACAGCTATGTGCGGTTTTCCACTCAGAGTCTCTTTTACCAAGTTGGTGAGTACACTGCGCGGACCAAATTCCACAAAACAATACCCACCAGCAGCGTAAATATTTTCTATTTGCTGTTGGAACAAGACTTGATTGCGCATTTGTTCTTTGAGGATTTGGGCAATTGCTTCTGGTTCATGGGGATAGCGATCGCCTGTAACGTTACTGTAAACAGGGATAATTGGTTCCTGGAAACTCACCTTTTTCAGCGCTTCAGCAAAAGGTTTTTGAGCATGAGCAACTAATGGCGTATGAAAAGCAGCGGAAACTCCCAGCATCACAGTGGTAAATCCCTTAGCTTGTAGCTCCTGTTCTACTCGCAGCATTTCCTGCTGTTTCCCTGCTAAAACTACTTGATGGGGGGAATTACGGTTGGCGATCGCCACTTGGGGAAAATTCTGGATGATCTCCACTACCTGATTGACATCGCCTTTCACAGCTAACATCCCTCCAGCATCAAACTCAGGGTTTCGTGGTGTCGCCATAGCTTGTCCTCTAGCTTTGGCGAGAAATAAATAGTCCGACTCATGCAAAACACCCCCAGCCCATAAAGCTGTCAATTCTCCAAAGCTATGGCCAGCTAGGAAATCAGCCTTGAATCCAGCTTGTTGCAAGATTTTATATAAACTACTGCTAAATACCGCCAAAGCTGGTTGTGCGTATTCTGTTAATTGCAATTTGGCAAGTTGACTATTTTTTAGAGATGCGTCAAATACCGGTTTAGGAAACACTACATCAGATACGGGGTCTAACCCATCTTCACATAAAAGTTGATCCATGCGAATATAGGTTTGTCGCCAGTTGGGAAAATTAATCGTTAATTCTTTTCCCATATCTAGATATTGCGTACCCTGTCCAGAAAAAAGAGCTACGACTTTACCTGTAGTCTCTATTCCAGTCCGACGATAATAAATTCCTTGAGGATGTTCCCATGATGTAGCATCTGCTGGTTGTTTTTGCAGCCATTCTGTACAAATTCGCAAGAACTCGCCTGTTTGGGCAATGGAATGCGCCACAAAGCCAATTCTGGCATTATTAACGGGAATTTCTGGATTTCGAGCCGCAGCAATCAGTTCTGTATAGCATTTCTCCGACTCTTCAGACTGTAATTGTTGCTCAACTTCCTGACAGCGTAAAACCAAATCTTCTGGTGTGGGTGCAGATAAGATGACTATTTGGTAAATATTGTGTAGACGATAAGCATGGTCATGTTCATGAGTATATTCTTCCAAAACGACATGATAATTTGTTCCCCCAAAACCAAAAGCGCTAACTCCAGCCCGTCTTGGTTGGTTAGGTTGGCTAATCCAAGGTCTAGTTTCTGTATTTAGATAAAATGGCGAGTTCTCAATATCCAGTTTGGGATGTGGTTGAGTAATATTGATAGTCGGCGGTAAAACTTTATGGTGTAATGCTAAAGCTGTTTTAATCAAACTAGCAGCACCCGCAGCTGCTTTAGTATGTCCAATCTGTGATTTAACACTACCTAAAGCAATATACTGCTTTGGCGGTTTTTGTAACTCGTTTTCTCCAAAAACTTCTTTCATCGATTCGACTTCTGTGGGATCTCCAACCATAGTCCCAGTACCATGTGCTTCAACTAGTCTAACATCAGTCGGGGAAATTCTAGCATCTAGATAAGCTCGTTTAAAAGCTTTAACTTGTCCCCCTACATAGGGTGCGTAAATGCTTTTATATCTACCATCACTAGAAGCTCCGATCCCTTTAATTACTGCATAAATTCGGTCTTTATCTCTTTGAGCATCTTCAAGACGTTTTAAGACCAACATCCCCACACCTTCACCCAACATCATCCCCTGAGAGTCAATATCGAAAGGTTTGACATTTTCACCAGGAGAGACAGCGGGGGTTTTACTAAAACCCATATAGGCGAGGATAGAATTATCTGTGTCAACTCCCCCAGTCAACATCATATCCGCCCGATGTTCCAGCAATTCACTGATACACATTTTCAGAGCGCCCAATGAACTCGCACAAGCAGCATCGACGACACAATTCATCCCACCTAAATCTAGTCGATTAGCAATACGTCCCGCAATCACATTGGCTAACATTCCGGGTAAGGCGTTTTCATCCCATTGCACATATGCACTCTTGATTTTGGCAACAATTTTTTGGCTATCTTCAACCGATAGACCACTGCTCAACAAGACCTTTTCCCAAATGGGATACTGTAATCTAGCACCTAGAGGAATACCCAATTGTCGAGCCAGGGCGACTCCTAAAACAACTCCCGTGCGATCGCGGTTAAACTGGCGAGATTCTCCATAACCAGCATCGAGCATGGCTGCTTTAGCGACCACCAAACCCAATAACTGGGAAATATCTGTCATTTCTAGAAGATTAGGAGGTAGACCAAATTCCAGGGGATTAAAATCAATATCTGGAATGAATCCACCTCTTTTACAGTAAGTTTTATCAGGGGCTTTGGGATCAGGGTCATAATAGTCTTCTATCCGCCAACGAGAAGGAGGAACATCCGTAATACAATCTACTTTCTGGATAATTTTTTCCCAATATTCTTGCAAGTTTTTGGATTCAGGAAATAGCGAAGCCATCCCAATAATAGCTATATTAGTCTGTGGTGTTTGGGGATTGTTTTTGCTCTGCTCTGTAATTGAATTGGGGAGATTTCGAGTCATATTTTTTTTCACCGTTATTAACTTCATCAGCGTCTTTTCACAGTTGTTTACTTCTTGACGCAACTGTGCTAGATTAGCCTCAATTTTAGAAGCAACCATGACTTATTAATTTGTAATTCTTTATTCTACTTTGGTAAAATGCATCGATTAAGCGGCTTAAACGGGGATATTAGCTTGGAGAAACCTTATCCTCTACCCTGTGTCATTAGTCAAATCACCGCTAGTATTTAGATTAAAATATTAACTGCTAAATTTCAACTCATATGCAACCTTTTCCCAGTTGTTCTAGGAGTTAAAATATTCAGTTAAAAATTACTTCCAGGTAGTGCACTTTCTCATCCAACTTGTTTAATCTTGTCTCAAACCAGTAAAAATCTGACATAAATTGCATATAAATTGCATGAGGTACAATCTAATCATGATTTTTCGGTAAAATTGTTGCATATGGCTTGAAATTAAGGTAAATTCAGTTTATTCTAGATGGTTGAATAATGTCACTTTCTACTGTGAACTAAAACTAGTATTTAGACTAGTGTTTAGCTTGAGAGCCAAACAAATTCATAGATGAATTTGTTGTCTCTCAAATTGACAGTATTGCAGCGGCATAAATTCATTTTACTTAACCGTATTGTATGTAGCTTTTTTTGCATATTTAACAGACAAAAAAACTATAAGGGCTTGAGGGCATGAGATTAACTGAGTTAGATCCACTCATTCCGTTAAATGAGTTGAGAGAAGAACTCCTCAAATTACCAAAAGGCTACTCTTTTCAGGAAGAAGAATTGGTCGATTTTTTATCACGGCGGAGATGGCCAGAAAGTAATCGCCGAATTGATAGAACCACTTTCTGGCGATGGCGGAATGACAATGGGATTGACCATCAAAAAGTATTCAGCCGATTAGATATTCTCAAACTCTGTCAAATCTGTGACCATTACAGAATCGATGGAACCCGCAGTGAATACTTAGAAATAGTGAAAAAGAAAAAAGAAGTTGTCGTGTATAAATAAGCAAAATTTTACCCATTCTCCTATGCACGCAGCGGAGCTAGAATCGGCTCCGCCTTTATCTTTGCCACATATATAGAACCAACGTTATCAGGGAATCTACGCTAAATATTCACGTACTAATTGCTAATTTATTGAGCAAAGCTATGGTACACAAAGAAAAGCAGACATTGGCAAAACCTGTAAGTTGGATGTCGATATTGTTGGCGATCGCCACAACTATAACTACGGCGATATTATGTTCTTCTAGACCTTTTAAATTAGAGAGGAATGCTGAATCTAATTCAGCACCTCCTCCCAGCAAACAAACTCCTAGTATTGTGGCTGTTGCGGCTTTAGGACGTTTAGAACCTCAAGGGGAAGTTTTGCATCTTTCTGCGCCTAATGCTCTCGCAGGGGGTGTGAGAGTCGCACAACTCCTGGTTAAGAAAGGAGATATAGTCCACAAGGGACAAGTAGTAGCAATTTTAGATAGTTATAATCCTAATTTAGCCGCTTTGGAAAAAGCGGAAAAACAAGTTCAAGTGGCTGAATCTGAACTGATCCGGGTGAAAGCTGGAGCGAAACAAGGCGATATTTATGCACAAAAAGCGGAAATTTGGCGATTAGAAGCTGAATTGAATGGACAAGAAGCGGCTCAGGGCGCTAGTATTGCTCGGTTAATAGCTCAGTTACGCAATGCGCAAACAGATAATATCCGATATCAACAACTATATCATCAGGGAGCGATCGCGGCGATTACTGCAGATGACCGACGTTTAAACAAAGATACCATCCAAGAGCAACTCAATGAAGCCTATGCTTCCCTGAAAAGGACTAGACAGACTTTAGCCAAGCAATTAACTGAAGCTAAAGCCAAACTTAAGAGCGTTGCGGAAGTTCGTCCTACAGATATCCTCTCGGCTCAAGCAGATATTGAAAGTGCAAAGGCATCAGTTAAACAAGCCCAAGCAGATTTATATTTGAGTTCTATCCGTTCACCGATCAATGGTCAAGTGATGAAAATCCATACTTGGCCTGGAGAAATAATTGGCAATGATGGTATAGCGGAAATAGGCCATACAGCCCAAATGAATGTAGTTGCGGAAGTCTATGAAACTGATATCAAAAAAGTCTATTTAGGTCAGCCATGTGTAATTACTAGTAGCGCCTTTACAGGGAAATTACGAGGAACAGTTACAGATATTGGTTTACAAGTGAGTAAACAAAATATTTTCACCAATAATCCTGGAGCCGATACAGATAATAAAGTTATTGATGTCAAGATTCGGATTGACAACCCTAAAGATAACGCCAGCGTTGCGACTTTAACTAACTTACAAGTACAAGTCCTAATGAAACTCTCATAATATTCCCCCTACACCCTACACCCTACACCCTACACCCTTCCCCAATGATACCTTTAGCTTGGCTACAACTAGCTAAACAAAAAATCCGATTTTTTGTTGCTTTAGCTGGGATTGCTTTTGTTGCTGTCTTAATGTTTATGCAAATCGGATTTCAAGACGCTCTCTATTCGAGTGCGACCCAAGTACATCAAAATTTACAAGGAGACTTATTTTTAATTAGTGCTCAATATAAATCATTGACATCTAATCAAAGTTTTTCTCGGAGTCGTTTATATCAAGCTTTAGGATTTTACGGTGTGGATTCAGTCGAGTCTCTACATGTCCAATTTGCTAAATTAAAAAACCCAATTAATGGACGCAAATATCCCATATATGTATTAGGATTTGACCCAGTAAAACCCATCTTTAAATTACCAGAAATTCAAGAAAATTATCAATTGCTACAAATTCCTGACCAAGTATTTTTCGACCGGGCGGCTCGTCCAGAATTTGGACCGATTGCTGAATATTTCATGGAAAACAAACCACTAAAAATGGAAATATTTAGTTATAGTGGTTTTGTGGGTTATAAAGTAAAAGTTTGTGGTCTATTTAGCCTTGGTCCTTCTTTTGGTGTTGATGGTAATTTAATTGTCAGTGATTCCACATTTTTGAGAATATTTCCCGACCGGACTGCGAGTAAGATAGACATAGGTTTGATTTATCTTCAACCTGGCGCTGATATTAAAACAGTCGCAGCAAATTTAGCAGCCAAATTACCTCAAGATGTTATTGTCATTAACCGCGAGGATTTTATCAAGTTTGAAAAAGACTATTGGACTTTAAGAACTCCCATTGGATTTGTGTTTAATTTGATGGTTGTTATGGGATTTGTCGTTGGTGTAATTGTAGTTTATCAAATCCTTTATAGTAATATATCTAGTCATATCATGGAATTTGCTACCCTCAAAGCAATGGGGTTTAAAAACAACTATCTTTTGGGTGTGGTTTTTCAACAAGCTTTGATTTTAGCAGCATTAGGTTATATTCCTGGCTTTGCTATATCTTTAGGACTTTATGATTTAGCTAAAGACATGACCCAATTACCCATAATTATGGATGTAAAAAAAATATCTTTAGTCTTAGTTTCTGTAATTGTCATGTGTTTGATTTCCGGCTTTTTTTCTACTAATAAACTGCGAAAAGTAGACCCAGCAGAAATTTTCTAACTAAATTAAAAAGAACATATGAAATCAAAATCAATTCTGGAAATTACTAATCTCAATCATTACTTTGGTCAAACTAAATTACGCAGTCAGACTTTATTTGATATCAACCTGAAAATCCTATCTGGGCAAATTGTCATTATGACAGGTCCTTCAGGTTCGGGAAAAACCACTTTACTCACTTTGATTGGTGGGTTACGTTCTGTCCAAATAGGAAGTCTGACATTTCTGGGACAGGAACTATCAGGAGCTAGTCATCAAAAATTAGTTCAAGTACGTCGCCAGATTGGTTATATCTTTCAAGCTCATAACTTATTGGATTTTTTGACAGCTAGACAAAATGTGCAAATGTCCTTGGAATTACAAGCAGGTATTTCTCCTTCTGTGGCTAGAATGAGAGCAGAAACCATGCTCTGCGCTGTAAAATTAGACCAGAGAATAAACTATTACCCTTCTGATCTTTCAGGAGGACAAAAGCAACGTGTAGCGATCGCTCGTGCTTTAGTCAGTCAACCTAAATTAGTTTTAGCAGACGAACCTACTGCTGCTTTAGACAGTAAATCTGGACGAGATGTTATTAACTTGATGCAACAATTAGCCAAGGAACAAAATTGCGCTATTTTGATAGTTACCCACGACCATCGGATCTTAGATGTTGCAGACCGGATAATTAATCTGGAGGATGGTCGGATGAATTAGGGTGTAGGGTGTAGGGTGTAGGGTGTAGGGTGTAGGGTGTAGGGTGTAGGGTGTAGGGTTAGTTTTACATCCTCAGAGGGAGGTTTTAACCTACTATAAGTCGGAGGGAATTTTTACTGGATTGAGAAATAATGCGAGGGGTGATTAACGTTGAGTTTGGCTCATGATTCAAGATTTAATGGTGTGTCTACAAGAAGCTATTTCCTACTTTATCTTTAGAAGACCTTGGATACCCAAACATCAAAGCGCATGTTTGCTCAATACTCCTTGTCAATGTCCCCATCCTGGAAAAGAACTCCAATGTGAAGACTGTCCCTACCTGGAAGCTTGTTTTTCTAGCGTTAAACTTCACCAAAAACACCCTACACCCTACACCCTACACCCTACACCCTAATTCATCTACCATCCCCATGTTCCTGGTTCACCTTTAAATGGACCCACAATATCTGGCGTAATCCATCCCCCGTAAAAATCCCCTGGTTGTGGAGTTACTAGTTGAGAATCCACATAGCAAGCATCCATTAAATTTGCATAAAAGCTATAATGGTCTTGGAGAACAACAAAATCAGGAGTTAACTGAACGTAACGCCAAGCCGCATGACGGACTAATTTATCACCCACACACACATCATAATATTGACACCAGCCTTTCCATTCACAAAATGACCGTTGAGGAGTTTCTCTCAGATACTCTAGTTGAATATCTTCGCAGGGGATGTAATACAAAGGTGGATGGCTAGTTTCTAAGACTCTTTTACTTCTATTGGTTTGAGCTAAAACAATCCCCTGAAAAATAATCCGAATTTGCTTATCAGTATCTTCCCAACGGGGTGGGCGAGGATAGTCCCAAACTGATTCTTGTCCAGGTTTTGGCGGAATTGGATTTGGTTTCATAGCACCAAACAGAGATTATTTATTGATCCTACAATATCAAATACAATATAAATGAGCTGATCTAATGCCACAAATAAATTTGAAAATAGGATCTTTGCTGGGAATTCCTCTATTTATAGACCCGCTATGGTTTATTTTTTTGGGGTTAGTTACCTTAAATTTTGCTGTATCTTACCAAGATTGGGGAGGAGTCACAGCCACGATCGCTGGTTTAGTCATGGCGCTACTACTCTTTACATCTGTGATTTTACATGAGCTAGGTCATAGTGTCATAGCTCAGTCCCAAGGGATTAAGGTGAATTCGATCACGCTATTTTTCTTCGGGGGAATCGCCAATATTGAATCAGAATCCACAACCCCAGGTAGAGCATTTCAAGTGGCGATCGCTGGACCTATAATTAGTGTAGGTCTGTTTTTACTGTTGTCTTTAATTTCTAGTGGGCTGAATTCAACTTCCCTTGGGTGCATCATGTTGGTGAATTTAGCCAGAATCAACTTATTTCTGGCTTTATTTAATCTCATCCCTGGTTTACCTTTGGACGGAGGACAAGTTTTAAAAGCAGCGATCTGGAAATTGACTGGCGATCGCTTTCAAGCTGTCCATATAGCTGCGAAAACTGGGGAAATTTTGGGCTATTGTGCGATCGGTGGCGGATTTATCCTGGATTTCTTCACCCAGGAATTAATTAGTGGTTTGTGGATTGTACTTTTAGGTTGGTTCACCATTCGTAGCGCGAAAAACTATGACCGCGTGACGACAATCCAGGAAACCTTGCTGAATTTAGTCATATCTGTAGCGATGACGCGTAATTTCCGTGTAGTTGAAGGAAACCAAACACTGCGCCAGTTTGCTGATTTATATCTTTTATCCATCCCTCAAACTCCCGCCGAAATTTATTTTGCTGCGACTGATGGACGTTATTTAGGGACGGTCAGCGTTGATGATTTGCGCACAATTGAAAGAAGTCAATGGGAAATTCAGACTGTACAAACTATTGTCCACCCCTTGAATAGTATCCCGACTGTGGCTGAATCGACTCCCTTGGCGCAAGTAATCAATAAGTTGGAAACCACACAACTCTCATTTATGACTGTGCTTTCTCCTGCTGATACTGTCGCGGGGGTGGTCGATCGCGGAGATATTACTAGAGCGATCGCCCAAAAACTTAATCTTCGCATTACTGATGTGGATATTAAGCGAATCAAGGAAGAAGGTCGATATCCTTCCGGTTTACAATTAGAGGCGATCGCTAAATCTTTATTGAATGAAGGGTAAGTCTTAAAAGTCTGAATTTTCGTATAAAATAGTCTGACACTTACTAGTAAAGCCTACGTATTAGCGCGATCGCCAGTCTCTCAGCCTTATTATGACACAAACTCTTCACTGCTTTGCGATAACCTTGACAAAATTTTATGTGATATTTGGATTGATACTTGGTTACGTACGAAATGCTTTTTGTTCATAGGGCAGGCCTTCCTGCCCTTTTTGCGATTATAGTTAATCTAGGTTAAAAAGAAAATATTTTCTAAATCTTCCCAACCCGATTAATCTCATTAGCTCCGCAACTTAGCTACAGGGTCAGCAACATAGCGGAACTCAGGTTCAGCGTTCCAAGGACCTCTTTCATCCTTACCATCCCCATCACTAGATAAATTATAGTAAAGATTAACTGTTTCATCTGGTTGAATATTACCAAATAACGGTTCAGTCAACTTACCCAATGAGTCTAGCGCTTTCATAAACATGCGCGTATGAGAAATCTCCCTTGTTAACAGATGAACTAAAGTCTCCTTCGTTCCTTCATCTGTCGCTAATTTAATCAACTCTTCATAAGTCTGACGCGCTCCAGCCTCTGCTGCGATATTAGCACGTAAATCCCGCACTACATCCCCACCTTCATTTAAATAAGTCGCTGTCCAAGCATTCCCTTGACTATCCAAAAAATGGGGACCCATTCCCCGAATAGTAAACAGAGTACTTTTGTAAGCTTCTGTCTGGTCCGTATTTTTGGTATGGGATTCGATCAGTTGACCCACCATTTCTAAATGTCCAAATTCTTCGATCGCAATATCTTGTAACATATCGCGAATTCCCGCGTTCTCTATATGAAAAGATTGCACCCAGTATTGCAAAGCAGCCGTCAACTCACCCGTCGCTCCACCAAACTGTTCTAGGAGTAACTGCGCAAACCGAGGATTTGCTTCATCTACCTTAATTGTATGAATTGGATTCTTTTTGTGAAAAAACATACTTTTATAACGAGGTTGAATCTACTAAAATTGTTCGTCCTTTTCCATCCCGTTAAACGCTACTCCGGCTACGGAAAACTCCCCATAAATAAATAGCGATGATCGCTCCCACCACTGATACTATAAGACCAGGAATACTCAAGCTGGCTGCTGTTAATGTTAATGTTCCTGTACGCAAGAGTGTGAATAAAGTACCACCCAAAAAAGCTCCCACAATACCTAAAATCATGGTGGAAACAATTCCACCACCTTGATAACGTGGGTAAATAGCTTTGGCGATCGCACCAGCTAATAATCCTAAAACTATCCAAGCAAGTATATTCATAGAAGTAAAATGAGCTAATCAAAAAACTAGAGTTACTGCGATCAATTCTATTAGTTCCACTTGTTATTTATTTCTACCAAATGATATAAATATATTTCTCACCACCCAATCAAAAGATATATCCA
>Ga0116228_10003174_pt1 | contig 14396 bp, 14 predicted proteins | sample S1TSphfallax_2_FD_89694 | JGI IMG/M metagenome (GOLD analysis project Ga0116228, IMG submission 89694) | Host-associated microbial communities from peat moss isolated from Minnesota, USA - S1T2_Fc - Sphagnum fallax MG | ecosystem: Host-associated > Plants > Peat moss > Unclassified | place... | reverse complement strand
TTGGCCCGATTTTCGCGTTTGCCCTGATCTCCGCGCGTGCTACGAGTTCGATGCAGGCCCCAATGTCATCCTGAGCCTGTCGAAGGATGGGCGTGCCGAGCAGGTTCACGCATGAGTAAACAGCCGCGCGCGTGCTACGAGTTCGATGCAGGCGCCAATGTCATCCTGAGCCTGTCGAAGGATGGGCGTGCCGAGCAGGTTCACGCATGAGTAAACAGCCGCGCGCGTGCTACGAGTTCGATGCAGGCCCCAATGTCATCCTGAGCCTGTCGAAGGATGGGCGTGCCGAGCAGGTTCACGCATGAGTAAACAGCCCTCGTCCATGTGCCCGGCGTTCGGCGCGGTTCGTAATTTGCTGCGCATGGAAGACGCGATGCCGATCGTCATCTCGTCCGGTGACGGCTGTCTCTACGGGCACACCTTCGTCGCACACTTCTATGTTGCGAACCGTCCCATTTATTCGCCGGGTGTTTCCTCGGAGATCTGGGCGAAGGGCAGCGCGTTCGACGAATTGCGTGCGATGGTGTTCAAGATGGCCGAAGAACACCAGCCGTCGATCATCCCGATTTGCTCGCTGTGCGTTTCGGATACGGTCGGGCTGCCGTTCGATCTGTTGCCGAAGCAAATCGGGAACACCGAGATCATCTACGTTCCGCTGCCCGCCTACAGCGTGCACACGCATGCCCGCGCAAAGGACATCGTCGTCGACTCGCTCGTCTGGCGCTTGCCGCCGCAGCGCAAAGCGCGTACCGGCGTGAACCTGATCGGTGAAATCTTCCCCTCCGATCCGATCGAGATCGACGAGGTTCTGCGCAAGATCGGCACGCACGTGAACACGCATGTGCCGGGCCCGCGCTGGGCCGACTACGTTGCGATGGTCGATGGTGCGCTCAACGCGCCCGTCCATCCCTTCTACAGCGAGAGCGTCAAGCGCATGAAGATGAAGCAAGGGCTTCCATTCATCGAGGGCGCCCCGGTCGGCGTCGACGGTACGTATACCTGGATCACCTCGGTCGGTCGCGAACTGCAGCTCAATCCGGCGACGGTCGAAACCGTCGCCCGGCAAGAGCAGGCGAAGGTCCGTGCGGTGCTCGATCAGCGTTCGCTGGACGGCCTCACGTTCATGGTCGCCGGCTACGAGGGCCACGAGTTCTTGCTCGTCCGTCTGTTGATCGAAGCAGGCGCCAAGGTGCCGTATCTCTCGACGGCCGTCAACACCAACCCGCTCGCGCGTGAAGAAGAAGCGTGGCTCGCCGAACGCGGCTGTAAGGTGCTCTACGGGGCCAACTTCGGCGACGAGATCGCGGCGCTCACGGACCGCCCCTACGACTGCGTGATCGGCACGACGCCGCTCTGCGCGCATGCAAAAGAGCTCGGCATCCCGTCGATCTACTATACGAACGCGATGGCGACGCGCTCGATGATGCTCGCCAAAGGCGCCGCCGACGTGATCGACCTCGTCCGGCAGACCGTCGGCGCGAAGGTCCGCTACGATCGCATCGCGCGCTTCTTCGCCGACGATGAAACGCACCTCGAACGCACCTACACCTCGTGGGCGCCGAAGCTGGACCTCACCGAGCACCTCATCGCCAACCAGGCGCTTTAGTGGATTCGTCGCGGCTTCGCTCGACGAATCCATCGCGGTCGGCCGTTCGGCCGATCCGCCCGTCGTCATCCCCCGGGCTTCGCCCGAAGGATTCCTAGCATGGCCGTCCGCGAGAACATCCAAGAGAAAGAACTCCCCTCGGACGTCGTCAACACGCCGATCCGCAAGCAGGTCACGGACCTCGATCATGCCGGTGGCGACACCGGCGCGATGCAGGTTTTCGCGTCGCTCAGCGACGCGAACGTCGTGCTCGACGGCCCGGTCGGTTGTCACGTGATGCCGGCGGTCGCCGTCATCAACTACACGGATTCGGTGCCGTATCTGCAAAACGTGACGTGCTCGGAGCTCTCCGAGACGGAAGTCACGCTCGCCGGCACGCTCGGCGTCCTCAAGGAAAAAGTCGGCGAAGCGACCGTTGCCGGGCGGCAAGTGTTCATCGTCTCGACGCCGGTCTCAGAGTTGATCGGCGCAACGTGGACGACCGAACACGCGCACATCCCAGGGTCGGCCGTATTCTTCGATTCGCATTCGCTCGATGATGATGAGTGGAAGTCGCGCGACCGCGCGCTGCTCTTCCTGTGGCAGAACCGCGACCATTTCGTGCCGCGCCCCGATGCGCCGGCGCGTTTGCCGAAGCTGCGTCCGTCGGTGAACATCATCGGCCCGACCTACGGCAATTTCAATTCCTACAGCGATCTCGCCGAGATCAAACGGCTCGTCGCGGGGATCGGCGCCGATATCAACCTCGTCTATCCGTTCGAGTCGGCCTCGGGCGATACGAAGCACCTCGCCGATGCGGACGCCTCGATCGTGATGTACGCAGAGTATGGGCGATCGCTCGCGCGTGAAGTCGGCTTGCCGACGTTCTTCGCGCCGATCGGCCTCGAACCGACGACACAATTCTTGCGCGGTCTCGGCAAGGCGCTCGGCCTCGAAGCCCAAGCCGACGCGTTCATCCGGCTCGAGAAGAAAACGACGCTCGCCGCCTGGCACGACATCTGGCGCTCGACGCACAGCGACTTTTTCGCCAACGCCCCGGTCGCCATCATCGCGCCGCCGACGTACAAAGACGGCCTCACGTACTATATGGGCGAGGAACTCGGGCTGCCGATTCTCTATTCCGCTTACCGCACCGGCCCCGAGAGTGCGCCGAACGAAGCGGTTCGCGCCGCACTCGCCGACGCGAGCCCCTCACCGATGGTCGTTTTCGGCTCGATCAACGAGCGCATGATCATCGCGCAAGAGAAGATGCCGTCGCTCTTTTTCCAATGTTCGTTCCCGGGCGCCGTCGTTCGGCGCGCGACCGGCACGCCGTTCGTCGGCTACGCCGGCGCGGTTTGGCTCTTGCAGTGCATCTGCGAGGCGCTCTTCGATACGCTCTTCGCGAACCTGCCGACGTCGGCGGCTCCGCCGGCTCGCGCAACGGTTGCGACGCGCGATACAATGCGCGATTCTACGGAGATCGTCTCGAGCAGCGGCAAGGGTCAGAACAGCGTCATCAGCTGGACCGACGAAGCCAAGGCCCTCAATGAGAAAACACTCAAGCGCGTCCCGTTCTTCGTGCGCGTTTCGGTGGCGAAGAAGTTGCGCGCCGAAGCGGAAGCACTCGCCCGCGAGCGTTCGAGCGACGTCGATGCGGGAATCATCGCCGAGCTGACCGCGCGGTATTCACCCCGCAAGTAGCCTCGCGCCGGCGGCGATGAGGGCGAGCGCCGCGGAGCCACTCTCACGCATGCCGGCGTCGTGCTCGCGGATGCCGTAATCGAGTTCCACGATCGCGTGATAGATCGCACGATAGCGCGCCGTCGTCCAGGTGTCGTCGTCGATCGGTCCGTAGGTACGGCGGAATCGTTCGTGCGCGCTCGCCGGCAAGACGAGATGCGCGATGGCGAGATCGAGGGCGGGATCGCCTAGGTGGATGTCACCCCAATCGATGATGCCGGCGAGGTCGCCGCGCTCGTCGAGCAGCAGATGGCGCGCGTAGAGATCGCCGTGCACGCACGTGCGAGCGGCGTCCGCGATCGCGCGCGGCGGGTGCGCCTCGAGCCAGCTTCCGAGCGCATCGAGGTGCGCGATCCTGCGGTCCGCGAGGAAGGCCATGCGTTCGCGATGCGGGCGCATGCGTCGCTGGTGATCGAGGCGGCCGAGTTCGTCGGGCGGCAATCCGTGCGCAACGAGCGGTGCGACCGGAATCCGGTGCAACGCGCGCAAGAACCGCGCGAGCGGGTCGGCGAGCCGCAGACGCTCCTCGTCCGAGAGCACGCGCTCATCAGCGGGCGCACCCGGCAGCAAGGCGTAGCCGGCGAACGTCCACGGGTACCCCTCGCCGGCGACGCCCGCGAACGCCGGTACGGGGATCGGAACCGGAAGCTCCGGGGCAAGCAGCGGGAGAACCGCGAGCTCGCGTGCGATGAGCGGCGCGGAGAGCGTGCGCTGCGGGAAGCGGAAGAGCATGCGGCCGTCGACCAGGAACGCCGCGTTGTCCCACCCCGCGCCGGAGCGCTCGACCGGCGCGCCGCGAAATTCGGGGAACTGCGTCTCGATCAGCCGCTTCGCCAGCGCCGCATCGACGACGATCTCGGGCGTCCATTGCGGTGCGGTCATGCCGGTCCCGTTGGCGCGCTCGGCCCGCTGGTCCTCGCCGCTTGCAATGCGCAAGAATCGGAGTGCCGGCGGGCGGCGGCGAAGATAACATAGCGGCATGACGTACCGGATCACCGGCCTCCCGGCGAGCGAATTCTCCCATCTCTTCGGCCTCGACGACGACGCCCTCGCAGCCCACGGCGCGAAGCGCTACATCGTGGACGAACACCCCGGCTTCCCCGACCGCATCGAACTGCGCGACCTCGAGGCGGGCGAACGGGCGCTGCTCCTCAACTACACGCACCACGCGGCGGCGACGCCATACCGGTCGAGCCATGCGATCTTCGTGCGCGAGGGAGCCGTCGAGCGCTACGATCGTGCAAACGAAATTCCCGACGTGTTACGCATCCGGTTGCTCAGCGTTCGTGCCTTCGATGCGGCCGGGATGATGATCGATGCGGACGTGCTCGACGGCAGCGAACTCGAGGCGGTGATCGCGCGATTTTTCGCGCGAGATGACGCGGCGTATCTGCACGTCCATAACGCCAAGCGCGGCTGCTTCGCGGCGCGTGTCGACCGTGCCTGACCCACGAAGCGAACCGCGAACGATGCACATGCAAGCGATCGCCGCATTCATCTCGGCGCACGCGGATGAACCGCTCTCGCTGAAATCACTCGCCGATGAGGCGGGCCTGAGTCCGTTTCATCTGCAGCGTCGCTTCAAAGCAGAGATCGGCGTCAGTCCGAAGGACTATCACGCCGCAGAGCGCCTCAAGACGTTCAAGTCGCGGCTGCGTAGCGGCGAGAGCGTCACGGCCGCAACGCATGAGGCCGGCTATGGCTCGACCAGCCGCGTCTACGAGCGCGTCGTCGACGGCGCGCTCGGGATGACGCCGTCGGCGTATCGCGCGGGCGGCGCGGGCGAAACGATCGTGTTCGCGGTGCGTCCGACGGCCTTCGGCGAGCTCCTGATGGCGGCGACCGAGCGTGGCGTGTGCAGCGTTGCCTTCGGCGCGGACGCGAGCGCGCTCGAAGCGCAGCTGCGGGCCGAGTTTCCGCGCGCGATCGTGCAGCCCGCGACTTCCGAGGCGCAGATCCCGCTTGATGCGTGGATGACGGCGCTCGACGCGCACCTCTCCGCCGGCGGCCCGCGTCCCGATTTGCCGCTCGATCTGCGCGGCACGGCGTTTCAGATTCGCGTCTGGCGGTTTCTGCTCGGCGTGAAGCCGGGCGACGTCGTCAGCTATTCCGAGCTCGCCGCCGGCATCGGCGCTCCGCGCGCCGTTCGCGCCGCCGCCGGCGCATGCGCGGCGAATCGCCTCGCGGTGCTCATCCCCTGCCATCGGGCCCTGCGCGCAAACGGCGAACTCGGCGGCTACCGCTGGGGGCTCGAACGTAAGCGCGCCCTCTTGGACGCTGAACGCGGTCTCGCGCACCCATCATGACGTCCGCAGCCTCGCTCGAGCGTATCGCTTCGTACCAAATGTGCGCCCTTCCCTACCGATCGGGCAGACGTGCTATCGTAGGCTTGATGTGATATCATTGATATCACACACTTCCATTGGTGATATCACTTGGCGGCAATCACGATTCGCAATCTTTCTGATGAGACGCACCGGGCGCTGCGACGACGAGCCGCGGAGAACGGCCGGAGCACGGAGTCGGAGGTTCGCGCGATACTCGATGAGGCGGTGCGGCCTGCGACGCGCCTGAAATGGGGCTCCGCGCTCGTTGCGGCGTTCGCCCCGAGTGGCGGCGTCGATCTCGATATCGTGCGCGATCCGGCGCCCGCCGAGGGCGCGACCTTCGAATGACGCTCGTTGACACGAACGTCATCTCCGAGATGATGCGTCCCCATCCGAGCGAGCACGTCGTGGCGTGGCTGGACGCTCAACTGGCCGAAACGCTTTACGTCTCTGCGATCAGCCTGGCGGAACTCGTGCTCGGGATCGCGCTACTGCCGGACGGCCGTCGAAAATCCGATCTCGACCGGGCGTTTCGCCTCCACGAACAGGCGATGTTCGGCACGCGCATCATCCCATTCGGTGAGCGCGAAGCGCGTGCATACGGCGATGTCGTACGCCGGGCCCGATCGGCCGGGTACGCGATTTCGGTCGCCGATGGCCAAATCGCCGCCACGGCCGCTGCCGGCGGCTTTACCATCGCGACGCGCGACCGTGGGCCGTTCGAGTCATCGGGATTGACCGTCATCGATCCTTTTGCAGCGCACGCCTAGCGACCGACAACGCGCGCCCACTTCAAAGACCAGCACGGCATGGCGTCCTCGCCGGTGCTACTTGAACTGCGAACCGGCGATTTTACCGTCGGGCGTGAGCCCGACATCCCAAATGTGCTCGACGCCGGCAAGGCGGATGCGATACGAGTAGATCACGACGCCGGGGACCGTCCGTATACCCGTGAACGTCCATCCCGTGGGCGTACCGAGCGAAGCCAGCATGTCTTTGATCTGCGCGAGGAACGCCGGGGTCAGGCGAGCGGCGAACGTCGGCGTGGTTTGCGTGAGATCGACGTGCCCGGTTTGAAGTTGATTCCACCAGTCTTTGGCGCGAGCCGTAATCGCCGGGTCTTCACGCGCAGCGAGCGGGTGAAAATAGGTATCGATCACGCGCGACGCCATTTGCTCCGGGACGCCTTGAAACTCATAGCCGTTGCTGAGGACGATCACGGCCAGGTGATCGTCGGGGAATATCGCGTTGTAGCAGTAGCCGCCCGCGCCCGGAGCGGTGCCGTTATGCCAGACGACGCGATGTCCGGCGATCGTCCCTGGGATGAATCCCATCGCGTAGTCGACGCTGGATCCGTTGCTCAGCGTGCCGGCGGTCCAGAGCGCTCGCATCCCCGATTCATCGAGGAGCGTCCCCTGCATGAGCGCGATATCCCAGGCCGCCAGGTCCGGCGCGTTGGAGACAATCGCGCCGGCGCCGGAAAAGAGATCGACGCTAATCGACGGCTGCACCTCGAACGATTTCGTCCCGACGTAGGGGACCGCCGTGCCCGGCAGCTGCTGCGCTGCGAATCCGTATCCCGACGCGCGCATGCCGAGTGGATCGAAAACGTTGCGTTGAAGAAATGCCGCCTCATCCATCCCGCTGACTTTTGCGACGATCGCTGCGAGCAGCGTATAGTTGGTGTTGCTATACGCCCAGTGCGAGCCGGGGGCGAAATCGCTCGGATCGGTCGCGAGAATCGGAATCAGCGCATCGAGACGGATCGGTCCGGCCGTCGGCCACGGATGCTCGGCCAGTGTCGGGTAGTTGTGCAGTCCGGAGGTCTGGTGCAGCATCATCCGCAGGGTGATCGTGCCGGCGTTCTTGATGCTCGGCTCGTATTTCGCAAGCGGATCGTCGAGCGAGAGCGCGCCGCGCCGGACGAGCATCAGGATCGCCGCGGCGGTGAACTGCTTCGTCAGCGAGCCGATGGCAAAGCGCGTGTTCGGGTTGACCGGCGTGCGGTGCTCGAGGTCGGCGAAGCCGAAGCCGCCGCGATAGACGATCGCCCCGTCGCGGACGACGACGAATGCGAATCCCGGCGCCTTTCCGCTCGCGAGTCCGTCGGTCCCGATGCGCTCGAACCTCGATGCTGGGACATCTGCGATGACATCAGCCGAAGCGGCGGCAGACAACGTCGATCCAACGGTCCCAAACGCGAGCAGACCTCCCGCGACCACACGCCCGAACCGGCGCCAAAGAGAAAAACCTCGTTCACCCATCGCAAGAAAGCGATTGGCTGAATCGAGCGCAATTCCCGGGCGCACGCCTAGGCGTGGACCAGTTCGTCTTCCGTGCCGACCCCGTGCTGGTGTCTTGGAGGCCCGATCGGTGGCCGAGCGGCCCCCGAAGTCAGGGGTTCGGCAGGCCTTGTCGAACGAATGCGCGGCGTGAAAGACGTTGCGGAGACGACCAAGTCGACGAACGGAGAACGGTATGCCTGACGACGATACCCAAGTGCGGATTCTCACCCTGCTCGATGTGCTTTCCGTTCAGGTTGGCGCCACAAACGACAAAGTTGATGCCCTCCACGCGAATGTCGAAGGGCTCCGCTCGAATGTCGAAGGCCTCCGCTCGAATGTAGAAGGCCTGCAAGTGAAATTCGATGACTTTCGTATCGAGACCCAGCAGGGCTTCGTGCGTGTCGAAAGACGCCTTGGCAACATTGAAACGCGCCTCGAACATATCGAGATCGCCCACTCGGCGCTCGAAAGACGCGTAACAACGCTCGAGTCAACGCGCGACTGAGAGAAGCCTTCTAACTCCGGTTAGGCGTGGACGAGTTCGTCTTCCGTGCCGACTCCGGCGCTGATCGCCATCCGCGTCGCGCGAACCGCTTCTTTCGCCGTGATGTTCGGCGGGGCGGAAGCGACGGGCTTGCGCGGGTTGGTCCACCAGTTGAGCGTCGCGTAGACGGCGCCTTCGAAGGCCAGGTTCAGGTGGTCGTACGGCTGCACCGTCGCCATATCTTTGAAGAGGTAGCTATCGAAGGTGAGGCGCTGCACGGTGTTGACGCGGCACATGTCGGTGAACCAGTCGCGCCGCTTGTTGCTCGTGTAGGCGATCTTCTCGAGGAACTCGAGGAAGTCGAACATCGAGCCGTATTTCTTCTGCCAGCGTTTGTCGTAGGTTTCGAGTTTCTCGCCGTAGCCGAAGAGGCCGTGGACGGCGTTTGCGGCCATGCGACCCGAGGCGAGCGAGAAGTAGATGCCCTCGCCCGAGGTGTGCGCAACCATCCCGCCGGCATCGCCGACGAGCAGGACGCGGCCGTAGGTCAGCTTCTTGTTGCGGCTCATCGGCAGCGGGTGCCCTTCGAGCAGAATCCGGCGCGCGCCACGGAGTTTGTCGCCGGCGCGGGCTTTGACGCCCTCGAGGAACGCATAGGAGCGGTTCGCATGCTCGGGACGGCAGCCGGTGCCGACCGCGACATGATCGCTCTTCGGGAAGATCCAGCCGTAGAAATCGGGCGAGATGTCGTCGCCGAGATACAGCTCGGCGCGGTTCTCGAAGTAGGCCATTTGCTCGGGCGGAAGTTCGAGCCGTTCTTGAATCGCGGACGCGTGCTTGACGGCCGGGCGGCCGACCGATTTCGCGACGGTGGAACCCGCGCCGTCGGCGGCGATCAGCGCATCGCAGGTGAGGTACTCCTCGCGCTCGTCGCGATAGCGAATTTTGACGCGGATCTTGCCGTCGCTTTGAGTCTCTTGCGAGACGAACGCCGCTTCGCGCAATTGGGCTCCGGCCGTCTGCGCCTTCTCGCGCAGCGTTCGGTCGAGCACCTCGCGCGTGAGCATGATGATGTAGTCGTCCTCGCGCTTTTTCGTTCCGCGGACTTCCATCTCGACGGTCGAATTATCCGGCCCGATCACGGCGGCGCGGGTGACGCGGCGCTCGATGATCGATTGCGGGATGCCGAATTCGGTCATCGCTTTCGGCGGGATCGCGCCGCCGCACGGCTTCTTGCGCTTGAGATCGCGCTCGAGCAGGATCACGTTTGCACCGGTTGCAGCGAGGTCGCCGGCGGCGACGCTGCCGCCACAGTTGGCGCCGACTACGATAACATCCATCGTCTTAGAATCCTCCGAAGCGAACGGCGAGGGCCGAAGCGAGCATGGCGTAACAGAACGGGGGAATGGCGCTCGCGCAGTACCAGGGAGCGTTCTTCGCGGGGTCGGCCGCGAGTTTGCGCTGCATCGGAATCTGCACGAGAAAGAGCAGGGTCATCGCTGCGGTCGCGATCCATTGGTGGTGGAACGCGACGTAGGCGATCGCGAGGACTTGGAAGACGTCGATGAACGTGACCGCCTGGACGATCGCGCCTTTGGGTCCGAGCATCGCCGGAATCGAACGCAGCCCGAGCGCGCGGTCGCCGGCCAGACTCTTGAAATCGTTGAGCGTCATCAGGCCGTGCGCACCGAACGAGTACAGCGCGGCGAGCACCATCGTGCCGGTCGTCAGCCCGCCGAAGGCGGCGGCACCGGCCGCCCACGCAAAACCTTCGTAGGAGAAGGCGCAGGCCGTGTTCGCAAGCCAGCCGTCGCGCGCTTTGAGGCGCAGCGGCGGAACGCTATACGCGACGGCGAGGAGTAAGCCCGCCAGCGCCAGATACCCGGCGGTCGTCCCGAGCACGAAGAAGGCGATCGCGAGCGCGATCGCGGCCAGTGCGAGCGCGACGATCGTCACGGTCGAGCCGCCCATGATCCCGGCCGCCGAGGGGCGCAGCGGATCGTTGATGCGGTCGACATCGCGATCGAAGTGGTCGTTGATCACTTGCGAGAACGCGCAGAGGAGCGGCCCGGCCATGAACATCGCCGCGACGATCTTGCCGATCGTGAGGAGATCCCAATGCGAGCCCGGCGCGCTGATCGCGCCGACCATGATCGCCCACATCGGCGCAAACCACGTGCCGGGTTTGGCGAAGCTGCGCAGCGAGGCGTTGATGCGATCGGCGCCACGCTGTTTATCGGTGAACGGCAAGAGCATCGCGACGAACTCGCGGGCCGTGATGGCCGTCGCGCCGGCGGACTCGGCGAGGATGTTGCGCTTAGCCACCGACGTGCTGCCGTGCCGCGAGGACGACCGATTCGTCGATCGTCGCGAGCCGCTGCTCGCGTGCATACTTCTCGATGTTCGCGCGCGCTTTCTTGCGCACGAAGAACGGGATGCGACCCATCAGGCGCTCCGCCGTTTCATCCCAGGTCAGATCGGTGGAAACCGGCACGGCCGGTTCCGCGGCGCCTTCGGGCGCCGCTTCGGCGAAGCGGCCCTGGCCACGCGGTCCGAACGTTTCGATCAGATGATGTTCCAGGCCGAGCACTTGCGTCTGGTTCACGACGTCGCCGATGTGGTTGGCACCTTCGTAGCCCAAGAACGGCGCGTGGCCGAGCGGGAAATTGAGGATGTGGCAGGGCGATGAGATGACGGCGCACGGCACGCCGAAGCGGCTCGCCGAGTGGCGTTCCATCTGCGAGCCGAACATGATGTCGGGCCGCGTCGCGTCGATCGTGTTCGCGACATCCTGGTAATCGTCGGTCACGAGCACGTCGTCGGTCAGGTCGCGGAGTTGCTCGCGCAGCCAGTCGCCGTCGTCGAGCGAAAATGTCCCGGCGAATTCGACGTGCATGTCGAGTTCGTCGTGCAGCACGCGCGCGATCCCGGCGACGGCCGAGGGCATCCCGAAGACGCCGACGCGTTTGCCGGAGAGGGCATGCGCGTCGACCGTCCGCGCGTACCAGAGCAGCTTCGCTTCGCGCGAGGCGGCGACGATCCGGTCGTTCGGCAATTCCAAAAGAGCGCAGACCTGGCGCAAGAAGCGCGTCGTTCCGGCTTCGCCGTACGGCACGTCTTCGATGAACGGCGTGCCGAAGCGCGCGTGCAGCTTCTTGAGCGTCGGCAGCGCGAGTTCGCGGGCCGTGCAGACGTTGAGCCACGCGCTGCCGATCGCGCGCAACTGATCGGGCGACGCGCCGAGCGGCACGACGGCGTTCACCCGCACGCCGAGATCGGCGAAGAGCCGGCGTAGTGCGACGACGTTGCTGTGATCGTGGAAGCCGAGCAGCGCGGGGCCGATGATGTTGACCGAGGGCTCCGGCGTGCGCGCGACGCCGTCTTGGGCGAAGTGATCGACGATCTCCGCGACCGTCTTCGCAAAGGCGGTGATTTCGTTGTCGCGCAGCGGGTGGACGCTGGGCTGGAAGATCTCGGCGCCGATCGTGCCGGGCGGGATCATCGCGATCTCGCCGTCGAGCGGTTCTTGCAGGACCGACGCCGTCGCGCTGCGCGTGATCACGATCATCTCAGGGTGGAGACGCTGGTCGACGTCCGCGATCATGCGACCGATATCGGCGCGGTCGCCCGCGAGCGTCGCCTCGGTGAGCGCGCTGATCGTGAGCGGCGGGCTGACGCCCAGGCGCTCGAACATCGCGAGCATGATGGTTCCGTAGCCGTCGCCTTTGGGCGCGCGCACGATCGTGTGGATGCCGTTGAACGACGATGCCGCTTTGCTCGCGCCGACGTGCGCCGGCGAGAGATACGACCAGACCGCGAGCTTCACGCGAGGCTCTCCTCGCGTGCGGGTGCGAGGCGGAAGTAATCGAGGTCGATCGGCCGTTCGGCGCTGCCGACCCGCGTCCGCGTCTTGGCGAGTGCGTCGTGGCGGCGCAGGCTTGCCGTGAAGAGGCCGAAGAGCGTCTGCGCGCACGAGAAGCCGTGGATCGGCTGAAACGAGAGTTCCGTCGACCACTTCACCGCAAAGCCCATCCCCTCGAGGGAGTTTGCGATGTTGAGGTTCGCGACGACCAAATCCGGGCGCGCTTGGGCGAGCCGCGCGAACGTCTCGAACCGGTCGGGTGCCTCGAGGATCTCGAGATCGCCGAGCGCGGCGAGTTCGGCGGCGTGAAATTTCTTGAAAATCCGCGGCGTCGACACGAACGGTACGATCGCGCCCGCCGCGCGCAGCGTGCGCGCGAGCGGCAATTCGAGCAAGGCGTCCGAGCAGAAGGCGATCGAGCGGCCGCGCAGCTGCGCGACCTCGCGTTCGCAGGCCGCCCACGCTTCGCGCTCGCGCGCGGCGTACGAGACGCTCTTGCCGAACGCGGCGGCGAGGCCTTCGTAGAAACGCGCCGCGCCGTCGGGGCCGTACGGGAACGGCAGCACCGGGATCGTGCAGCGGCGCTCGCGTTTGGCGAACATGCACGAGCCGTTGAGGAACGGATGCACCGGGACGAGCACGGTCTTGGGCCCGATCGCCGGGACGTCGAGCGCGCTCTCACCGGGCAAGAAGCCCGGCTGCGGCAGGCCCATCGCCTTGCACTCGAGGCGGATCTCGGCTTCTTCGAGCGCCGAGAGGCAGCCCAAGATCACGAGGTTCGCTTCATCGGTCTGCGGGGCGCGTGCGATCATCGCTTCGAGGACATGATCCTCGCCTTGCGTGTACGAGGCATCGAACCCGTCCATGCGCGCGGGATAGACGCGCACACCGGTCTCGCGTTCGATCGGCGGCGCGCAACCGGCGATGTTCATCTTGAGGATCTCGGGCGTGCAGGTCGAGCCGAGAAAAATCGCTTTGGGCTGGTGCTTCTCGACGACCGTCTTCGCGAGCGGCATCAACGCGGTGAGCGCGTCGCGGCCGGCCAGGTCGTCTTCATCGAGCATCGCCGTCGCAAAGCGCGGCTCCGCGAAGATCATTACCCCGAGCGCGGTTTGCAAGAACCCCTGACACGAACCCGTCCCGACCACGAGGAAGAAACTGTCTTGCATCTTGTGATGCAGCCAGCCGATCGGCGCGAGCGAGCAGAAGTCGTCGCGTTCGAGGACGTTCGGCGTCTCGTCGAACACGCGGCTCAGACTGCGAGCAGCGGAGCGGGGATGGACGGCGGGCGAACGTAATCGCCGCCGAGCAGGCCAAAGAGTTCGCGCTCGGGGATCGGCGTCGGGATCGCTACCGGCACGCCGTCGATGAAGCGCTGCGCCAGTTCCATCCACGGGCCGCCGATGAAGCCGCTCGGATCTTGTTCGAACACCGTCTGCGCGGTCAGGCGGCTCTTGCGGACGCCGTCGTTCTCGGGGATGCAGGTCAGCACGGTCGTGCCGATACGATCGGCGAACGGCCCGACGAGCTCCGCGTTGGAGGCCCGGTTCGCGACGATGCCGGCGAGTTGGCCGCCGCCGCTCTTCTGCTTGATCCCGATCGCGGTCGCGATCCGGTTGGCGGCGAAGATGGAATCGAAGTCGTTGGTGGCGACGATGATGACTTGCTCGGAGTGCTGGAGCGGGGCGGAAAAGCCGCCGCACACGACGTCGCCGAGCACGTCGAACACCATCACTTCATAATCCTGATAGATGCCGAACTTCTCGAGCAGTTTGACCGTCTCGCCGACGACGTAGCCGCCGCAGCCCGCGCCGGCCGGCGGTCCGCCCGCCTCGACGCAGTCGACCCCGAACTTCCCGGGAAACACGATCTCGTCGCGTTCGATTTCGTCGCTCTTGAATTTGTATTGCGAGAGCACCTCGACCACCGTCGGGATGAGGCAGCCCGTCAGCGTGAACGTCGAGTCGTGCTTGGGATCGCACCCGACCTGAATCGTCTTCTTGCCGAGTTTGCCGAACGCCGCGGAGAGATTGGAAGAAAACGTACTTTTCCCAATTCCGCCTTTGCCGTAGACCGCGATCTTGAGCATAAAACCTACTCCCGAGCGTTG